>OFGM01001724.1_pt1 | contig 12059 bp, 7 predicted proteins | sample 1521741 | NCBI WGS metagenome assembly OFGM01 (sample SAMEA3504079, study PRJEB24116) | mouse gut metagenome | biome: mouse gut; feature: mouse-associated habitat; material: faeces | place: Denmark | collected 2011
CACGGATGAACCATGCATGTTCCATCATAATCTGATTCCAGAAAATTTCTGTTTTTCGCATACAAGGCGCAGCTATCGTTCCCCGCCGTTCCAGCTCCGTCAAAAATCCTCCGTACATTCTTGCCTCTCTAAGGATATGCTCTATCAGCAGGGGATATTGAAATGCAAATATCTCACATCTCTTTATTGCGTTTAAGGCCTCTTCTTTTAATTCAATCAGCCCTCTGACCAGCCGCAGCGCTTTTTGGTTAATTCGCCTTACCACGACATGCATGGGACGCCGGAACTGAACGCCGCTGCCGCTGCACAGATTTTCCTGCGCCGCCGTGATTTCCGTGTCAATGGAAATTCCAGTCAGCCTACAGGTCTTTTCCTCGGCATGTTTTGTATATGGCGTGAAAAGCTCCTGTGACTCTAGCACAGATTTTCCAACCGCCCCATTGCTGACTTTTGTAACTTCTGCCAACAGTTGCTCAAATTGCTGGTTAAACCACTGAGATCTCTGAATCAATGATTCCTCTTTCACAAGAAATCCTGACTCCAGAAACAGCGAATGTTCTTTCATGATCCTTAGAAAAAACAAATTCAACTCCAACGACAATGTAATATAATTTCCCATCTTCAAAAGCTCCTGTCCATTTATTTTTGCGGGGCGTTTTTTCACCCTTGAAAATAATATATGCATCTAGGAACTTTCTGCCATTTCTGATTCTCTTGCCACTAACTCTGTCTTGTGATAGTTAAAACGAATTTAGCGCAAGTCCTCCTGATACGCTGCAACTTATTTGCGAAATTGTTTTAGCAGCCATTTTCCCCAATCCCCGAGATCGCCATTGGTCCAACCCGTTTTCTTCTTACAGGAAGGCTTTATGAGCGCAGAACTCTCGTCCTTATTCGACAAGCTCCATCCTACATAGCTGATTTTATGTTTCTTTATGAACTTCATCCATTTGGCGCCCTCCGCCTTATTGAGGCCGCCCGATCCGCTTGCATCCGAAATCCCGAATTCTGAGACGAACAGCGGAAGTCCCTGTTCCAACGCTGTCTGGGCTTTTTCCCTTAGATTATCACCATGGCTTGCAGCATAAAAATGCAGGGTATACATCAGGTTTTTATATCCTTTCAACGGATGTTGCGCAGCAGCATCCACATCCTGGGACCAGGTAGGCGTTCCAATCAAAATCACTGCCTTTTTATCTTTGGAGCGGATGGCTTTTACGACTTTGTTTGCATAGGTCCGAATATCCTCCCATGAAGTCCCCCAATTTGGTTCGTTGCAAATCTCATAAATGACATTGGCATGGTTTTTATATTTGGCAGCCATTTTCTTAAAAAATTTCACAGACTGCTTCTCATAAAGCCGTGGATCGCCGTCGCTTAAAATATGCCAGTCTATAATCACATACATGCCTGCTTTCGTGGCGTATGTTACTCCCTGATCAATTTTCTTTTCCAACGCTTTGCGGTTGGCATCATCCCCGGTGCAGTAACCGTTATACTCGCTGGTATACATCGCAAGGCGCACGACGTTAATGCCCCATTTCTTCTTCATATGGGTAAAAGCTTTTTGGTTTACATACTCGGGATACCAGGAAAGTCCATGAGTACTCACTCCTTTTAGCTGGACTGTCTTGCCTTTTTCATTGACCAGCCGGGTTCCTTTGACCTTGAGGGCAGGAAGCTTCGCCGCATAGACCGTCGTGCTTCCCAGAAAAGCCGCAAGCACTATCACAAGCAAGAATCCCCAAACGTTCCATTTGTTCTTTCTCTTCATATTTGTCACCTCCGTCATATTATTCCATTTTAATTCTTAAAACGATTGAGTTTCGCAAACTCCTAATGATTCCATGATCGAGCAGAGTTCGAAAATCTTCAAGATCACGATTCCATAAGGATCGACTTAAGTAGCTCCATTGCCGATTCTTCTTCTGGATGATTGGTGCCCAGTTGTCCTCGGAATGCTTTAACAAGAATTAACTTTTTTATTCTATTAATTGCATCAACAGTCTCTTCCGTCTTAGTTTTTATCTTCATTTTCTTATCAAATAACTCATCTAAAATCGCTATAATTTTCTTTTGTTCTGAAATAGGCGGAATTATCATATCAATATCTTTTAATATTCTTAAATTGATGTTTTTCTGTGCAGTTGCTGGGGCATTCGCCTCTATCTCTTTCTGTAATTCATTCATCATATAATAGACAAATTTAGACTCTACATTTTTATAAGGAGTAAAACCAACCACACTATCTGGGAAACAACAGTCATATGATAAAATTGCTGTATCACCAATATTTGCTGCAATAGTAATACACAATGTTCCTTTTGCAAACATTTTACTTTGCTCTAATCCAAATTCACTTAATGTTTGTTTATGTTTTTTTATAAATACATTTGCCTCAGCCACATCACCTGTTTGTATGAATGGATACGCTCCACCAAATAATCTCGAATCATTTCTCGGTCTATGTTTTGAACGCCCTCTTTCTAAAATACCCAAATTCCCCAGTTTGTCTTTTTTCCATTCACTTTTTGAAATTCCTTTTTGCAGTCTCCATCTTTCCGTCAAGTTTCCGGTAAGGGCTTCATGAACAGCAGATGCAAAATTATCATCACAACAATTTCTCACATACTGTACTTTCTCTTTTGCCTCATCCAATTGAGCAAACATTCTCTCAATTCGGTCGACGATGCGTTGCTGCTCAGCTAATGGTGGAACAGGGATACAAAAATTTTTAAACAATGGATAATGTCGCCGATATCCCACATTAGGAATCTCAATTGCCTGAAACGCATAACAAAATGCTTTTGCATTCCAAAAAGATTTCGGTTTCAATACTTTTACACCATCAGCTCCTTGAACAAAGCGAAAATCTATATACTTTACACATCTTGTGTGGTCTCCAAAAATAACAATTGGCAAATTACTTTCATGCACGACATCTTCATTATCAGTATATCCACCGATAAATTCCTGCCCTTGATCTATTATAGGATACTCCCCCACTGCAGAATATTCTTTTGTTGTTAATTTTTTCTTACTATCTGTGACATTATCAAATGCATTTAAAAGATGAATCCAGCACCAATTCCCCGGCACCTGATAAGGCTGCTCCCCCGCTGGCACCAATGCCTGCTCCAGCTTTTCCTCTAACGACAGCTGCTCTTTCTTCTTTCCTCTCGCCATGCTACACCTCTGAACTTTCCAGAGACTTCAGCTCCTTTACCACGCTCTTTAACAAATCGACTGCTTCCTCCAACTGAGTGATGCATTCCTCCCCACTCTCAATCGGATCTGGCAAATCGTCATAATTCAACACGGAATCATCACGAATCAAACCCTTATCCAATGTGGTTCCAAGCTCTTCTCTTGTGAATGCCGTCCATCTTTGATCTTGTACCGCATGACGGTCTTCTGCTGTATAAGCAGCAATAAAGTCTTTAAAATGGTCGTACTTAAGTGGATTTGTCTTTCCAAAAGACGGCATATTCGTTCTCAGGTCATAAAACCATACCTCATCTGTATTGTCGTGATCAGCGATTCCTCTCGTAAAGAATAATACGTTTGTCTTTACGCCCTGCGCATAGAAAATCCCCGTAGGCAGGCGAAGCACCGTATGAAGCCTGCATTTCTCCATAAGATCCGCACGAATCCTTTCGCCCTCGCCGTCCGCGAACAATACATTGTCCGGCAAGACGACTGCCGCCCTCGCCTTGCCGTCTGCTTTCAAAGACCGATAAATATGCTGTAAAAAATTAAGCTGCTTATTGCTTGTCTGATAAGTAAAATCATCACGATTTGCGCGCTCTCCGCCTTTTTTCGTTCCAAACGGCGGATTGGTAAGCACAACGTCAAACCCATGCAGCGCTTTCCCCTGATTAGACAATGTATCACAGAGGTAAATTCTGCCTTCAATATCATGAAGCATGGCATTCATCAGCGCCAGCCTATGCGTTTCATGCACCAGCTCTGCTCCTGTAAATGCTTCTTTCTGTTCAAACTCTGCTTCTTCCTCTGTGAGATCCATCCAGTCATTGGTATGTTCCTTTACATATCGGTCCGCAGCTATCATGAAGCCGAATGTGCCACATGCCGGGTCGTTGCATCGTTCCCCTGGCTGCGGCGCAATCAGCTCTGTCATAACATCTATCAGTACTCTGGGCGTGAAATACTGCCCCGCTCCGGATTTCTTCTCATTTGCATTTTTCTCCAACAATCCCTCGTACAGATTTCCTAACCCCTCTTCTTTTGCCGAATACCAGTCTAACTCGTCGATGTTGGTAATGATCTTTTTAAGATTTGCTGGCTCTTCAATATTGCTTCTTGCCCCCTGATAGATTTCCCGTACCCGCCCAGTACAATTTTCACCAAGCGACTGAAGCAGCTCTTCATAAAACCGCTTCAGTTCGATGCCCTCTTTCGTCCTCAGCACATCCCAATGATAATCCTGCGGCACGTTCTTTTCGGCTCCCGTTTCCTTTGCCATTTTCAGAAACAAAATATAGGTCAGCTCTGTCACGTACTGGTGATAAGTAATCCCATCGTCACGAAGCACGTTACAAAGGTTCCATAATTTTGAAACGATTTCTGCATTTGTCATACTATAATTCCTTTCTTATGCCGTATACATGTGACTGTTGATTTCATCAATGACTGCATCCAGCTTATTTGCAAACGCCTTATTCACAGCCGCATATCCACCCTTGATTTTAAACTGCGGCGCTTCAAAAGACTCCTTATTGAGCACGACTTCTCTCAGCAGATATGCCTCTATCCGTTCCAGCCAATTAATCTGAACCTTGCTCAGTTCTGGATGCGCCGCCTTTGTCTTTACAATAGCGGAATGAATCCGTTCCTCTTTACTGACCAGGGCGTCGCCCATGCTTCTTTGGCGGATGAAGCTGATAATATCCGCTGCAACCTCTTGATTATTCATCTCTTTCCATGCTGTCTGAAGCATTGTCTCGCTGAAATGGTTGCGCTCAAGAATCAATCTCAGTTCCCGCAACGATTGCCTGGTCAGCTCCTTTGGCCTAGTGGCAACAATATTGAGCGCCGCAATTTCATTGATATTGCTATCTATAAAATCATGAAATTCTTTCAGATAATCCTCTGGTCTTGTGGCTTTGCCGTAGCCTCTTTCGTGGCTGGTCAGTTGATCTTTGGCGTCGCTGATGAACTTCTGTCTCTCTTTAGGAACCCCTCGCAGATAAAAAAACGCCTGGCGATTCTTTTTCACAGTTTCCACAGCCTGATCCACTGGCATATTGCGAAGCGTCTGCGCAAAGCTCTGCGGTGATTGCCCGCCAGTCAAAGATTCAAACTGCTCCCTGAATTCGTCTGTGATCTTATTCTTATTTCTGAGAATTTTGGCAATAATGATATCTACCTGATTCTTTCTCGCCCTATCGCTTTCGAGATTGTCTATGTCATCAATTAAATCCTCAAACGTCTCCTTGGGATTTACGACGATCGGTTTCATCTTTGATACTGGATCCAAAGCCTGATATACCCCTACGGCGTCGTATATTTCAAAATGCGTCTTTCCAATCTCTTCACACAGTCTCGTTGCACGGCCAAGCATCTGTTCGAAAAGGATTCGCGAGCGGATCCTGCGCAAGAATACCAAATTTACAATCTTCTCGACGTCAATGCCGGTCGTCAACAGATCGACCGTAACCACAATATTCGGAAATGTTTCATTCTTAAAGCGCCGCACGGCTTCCTTAATTTTTTCAGGATTCCCATTTTCGATAGAACCCGTAATCTTCATAACTGCCGCTTCGCTGATCCCCTGTTGCGCATAATGCTCTTTCAAAATCTTTGCAATCATATCCGCATGAGCGTCGTCCACTGCAAAAATCAGTGTCTTGCCCTTTTCATTAGGATCAATATCCTTGGCAATTTCAGCCAAAACTGTTTCATTGAAACTTTTGTTGACCACCTTTTTGTTGAAATCCTCCACCTCAAATTTCAAATCATCTTCTAGCTCGTCACTATTGATGATCATGTTTGTCACAGGATCATAAATCGGCGCCGTGCTTCCTGCCTCAAATACAATCCCCTCCTCGCTGAGCTTTGTCCTGATGATGTGAGGCGCATCGTGATCTACCAGATACCCGTCTACTACTGCTGTATGGTATTCATAAGTATAGACTGGCTTTCCAAAAATTTCTGTCGTATGAAGCGCCGGCGTAGCAGTAAGCGCAATCTTAACCGCGTCAAAATATTCAATGACGGCTCGATATTTGCTGCGAAACTCGTCCTGATTACGGTAAAGCGCTTCATCTTCGCCCATCTCTTTATCCAGAATATAGCCCCGCTTCGTCCACAATGATGCAGTCATAATCGGAGACCCCCATGCTGCTGTCTGTTGCATTGTAAAGAATTCGTCTCACCAGGCTCTGGACAGTGGCAATCTGAACACGAGTATCCTTTTCAAAGTCTTTTTCCCCAAGATCTTTGACATCATGGAGTTGATTCAGCGTTTTTAAGCTTTCTAGCCTTACCTCTTGAAAGGTATTCATGGTCTGTTCCCCAAGAGTCGTTCGGTCAACCAGATATAAGATCCGTTTAAATCGTTTTGCAGACAAGAACCTGTAAATCATGCCAAGTACTGTCCTCGTCTTTCCAGTCCCTGTAGCCATGGCAATCAGCACGGTACGCTTATGTTCTGCAATCGCTTTTTCAGCTGCCTTGATTGCCTCGATCTGATAATGCCGCAGCCCCAGTCCGTCGGGATCCTCCAATATCTCATACCCTGTGGCGGCAAGTTTTTTATCTGCCTTTTCAATATCCCGTTCTAAATCCTGTTCCATTCCCTGAGGGCTTGGCCATCCTGCCAAAGCCTTTGAAACATGAAACGGCTGTCTGACGTCTAAAAACCAAATCCCTGACATTTCTTCGTACTGCTTGATGTAGTCTCTGCCATTTGTCGCAAAAAGAAACGGCACTTTATAATCACCATACTGCTTGATGACGTATTTTTCATGTTCCGGCTTAATCATTTTTGCATAGTCTTTACATTGACCGTCTATTACAGAGGAAACATTAGTATGTTTTTTCTTAGCCTCGATAATTGCAACCATTTTTTCCCCAATGAAAAGCGCATAATCTGCATACCCTCCATTTCCCGTCTTAGAATCTGTAGGCCATTCAGCGATTGCAAGATTCCTGCCTTTTACGGGCCGGACCCCTTTGGAATAACGGATTTTGGCGGTATCAACGTCCCAGCCAACCTTGCGGAGCTGTTCGTCAATCAATTCCCTGGTCTGTGCTTCTGATAGCTTGACATTGACGGCTTTCTTATAGGCAATCGCCCTGCGGACACTGTCAGCTCTGCCTGCTTTTTGAATGCGCTGCAGTTCCAGAAACAGCGTTTGATTGCGCTGCTCCCATTCACGGTTTTCTTTCTCCAATTCATCAAGGCTGACTGTAATATCTGTCGGAGGAACATATGCAGCAGGTTTAAAATCATACTCGCCATAAATCTGCATATACCATACGCAAAGCTCATACAACAGCGGCAGATTTCTTAACGCTTTCTCTCTTTCTTCTGCCCCGTTATGAGCCGTATTGTTACGGTCTTTGCTCAAAATATGTAATGTGTTGTCAATCTCGTACGGCAATAATTCATTTTCCCTTAAAATGCGAATACGGCTTGCATGGGTATTATCATGTTTTGGCTCTTTGATCCCATCATAAGCCAACATGTATTTTACCATTACTTCCGCCAACATGCCCTGCTTGATCACAGATGTATTGGGATCGGAATATACATATTTTTCAGACAGCTCCCCCAATCTTGCCAAATCATCCCAACGGGTTTCAAGAAATGTAAAATTGCTCATTCTTTCACGCTCTCCTCCATTCTGTGCGCTTATGCAGATGTATGTTGAATCTTGCTGCGCCTTTTTGTCGTTCTCATTGATTGATACATAACGTATTTATAATACTGGGACATTGTCTCCATGACGATCGGTAAACGTCTTTCATACGCATGTCTCAGACGGTCAGTCCCTGCGAAAACAAGGCAGTCTGTATCTGAAATTTAATCGCTTCAAGCATCGTTAAAGTATCTTTTATTTCTTTGACTTTATCATAACATAATCCCGCAGCATTTTCGACAAAAATAAAAAGAATGATACAATTCTGCATCATTCTTCAACCATTCTTTCTATCTTAACTGATTTGCGATGATCTATGCCACAAGGTGATCCTTGACGCAGTGATACGGTCCTTTCTTGTTTTTCTATCTCTTCTGTAGTGACCGCCTGTTAATCAGAGAATTTACTTGTCTGTTTTCCTGATAACGCTACGCCCAAGCCTTGAGGCAAGCGCCGTCATATTTTGATTCACCTATACTAATATCCAGCTTTATGCGTCTGTTATCTTTGTTCGCTTTTTGGATTTCCATAAAGGCATCTATTAATGATTTGAATTCTGGATGGATGTTAACGTAATTGTTCATTAATTTTTGATTCATCTGATACTTTCTTTGAACTGGTGTCATAATCTCTGGCATAATAAAAAGTTCCTTTCTACTATTCTAGTTTTTTAATTCAAATTTGTTTATTTCTAAGATTCAAGTAAATACAGAACTGTTTTCCTTGGTCCCGAACCTAATCAAATAACATTCATTATCAGTAATGAAACTATTATTCCATTCATTCCCTTGTGTGTTGATACGCTGCCGGTTTTATAGATTTTTTCATTGTGTTTCCTCTCTTACGCTGTTTGACGCTACAATTATAAACCATAAAATTTCAAATTAATAGACCTATTAATTTTGGAAGTGTTATGTTATAATATAGATAGGAAAAAGCAGACTAATAAGGGTAAACACTAAATAAAAAACAATGAGATAGTGTCAGACAAATGGATAGAAAAAATGCCTTGCAAACAAAGTCAAGATATGCTATATTATAGGCACAAAGAAAAAGCAACCGCCCACAAGGGGTTGACCAATTGGAAGAATAGCAAAGCCACCCTTAACCGTCCAAAGTATCAGGGTGGTTTTTTGCTATGTATGACTACTTGCAAAACGTAAACACGAATGTAAGCAATGCTAAAATAAATAACCCAAAGGTCATTAAATCTTTAAAATCAAAACCATTCGGATTTTTCATAGCATCACCCCCATTCTCTTTAGAATGAGGTCAACACACCCTGTAACACGATTGCTCTTTTGAGATTATAACGCATCTTTTGGCACTCTACAACAATATTTTTCATTATTTAAATATATATAGAAAGATGTAAAAATTGACACCCATTTCCCATTTTAGGATTCTGTCATAAATTCTTATTATTCAAAATTGTTCGACACATTTTTCCTGCTCACTAAAATAATCATATTTTTCTATTTCACGTTGCAAGTGCGTATAATTGCAGATTTCCCAACTGCTTTCTGTGTATAGGAGCAATTCGTCCAATGCTTCCCTTGATATTTTTTTTGCCACCCCTCTCGACAATTTTATTAGAAAACTCCACATTTCTTCCATATTCCCATAAGAATGCTTATACATGCTCAGGACATCTTTGAGAATTTCTATATACTTGTTCTTTTCAATCTCCTTTGAACCGTTTGCAATTTGCCTGTAACTTTCCATAATATCATCCCATGTAGTAACATTTTCCCAAAAATCGTCTAAAGTAAAATTTTCCCTGTTATGTTTGTTCACAGTTTCAATAAATTTTTTAGTAAGCATGTCACATACCCATGAATTATCATAATCCAAATATTGCCAATTTTCATACTTAAACTGTATTGGTTCTTTAACTATGAATTTTGTATCTCTCAGACTATCAGCAATCTCTAAAAGCTCCTTTGCATATTTCTTTCCTAAACCGTGCCTTTGAAAACTATCATAAAGAAAAATAACCTTTTCCTGCGAACAAAAATATCTCAGATCTTTCTCTTTTATTTTCCTTTCAATTTTTAAGATCATGTTTTCGAGATCTCCACCTTTATATTTATAAAAATTGTCAAACTTTACCATGTCTGAAACAATTTCAAATGTACTCCCATGAATTTCTTCCCTGCGTTTCTGCTGGCGAAACTCAATTATTGGATTATTTCCATAAACATACTGAATTACCTTCTCCGGTCCAAAAACTTTGACTAAATTTGTAATCTGCTGTCCAAGCCTTGCTTTATCTTTATAAAATATGATTGTATGAATCCCGTCATGTTCTATCATCTCTTTTAAAATATCTCCATCTGTCACATCCAGAGAATGCCCAAAAATGTATAGCTTATTTTCTTTTTTCTTTCCCTCTTTCCTCTCTTTATCAATTTCTACAAGCCATGATTTGTACTCATTCCCTGTTTTCTTATAAATGCGCTGGTAATATTTTTTAAACGCAATAAATTCCACTTCTTTGTTTTTTCTATCTTTTGAAAGATACTCATCAATGCCAAGTACCATCTGGTTTTTATCAATACACTCATCCATGCAAAATACATATGGCGTACTCCGTGCCTTTCCATGGATAAAACTATATTTTACATTTTCCCTGTTATATTCATAGACCCGCTTCCATCTATTGGAATAATTAAAAGAAAGAATTGCATCTGGGTGGATTGCGTCTATATCAGGATTATAATATTCAATTCTTCCCCAGTTGTCTATGTAATCAATAATATAAATCTCTAAAGCCCCGATCAACCTGTTCAAATCTTTCTGCATAATGGAAATAAGGTTTCCTATTCCATTTCCATGAGGCAAATATTTTAAAAAACTTCCTGGCAGTTTTCCCCTGCAATGATTTATCTTAGCTACATAAAATTCCTCGTCTTTTTCCATATACGCATGATATAATTCATCCACATTCTGAATTACCTGTGAAATCTCACTCTCAAAATCAATCCAATCTTCTTTATTTTTTAAATGCTCTTTATATGCCCTTTTTAAATGATCAATCCAAATATTATCCTTTAAATATTCATGTAACGCTTTATCAGCATTTGTTTCAGGATTCTCAATTATAAATCTTAAATATTCATCTTCTATTTTACTTTCTGTATAAAATTTTATTTTTGCCATTGTATACAAATAATTAAATCTCTCAACAAATTGAAGAAAATCTGCATATGTTGTCGGCAAACCATGTTCTATATCAAACCCATTCCCTATCATCAATATATCCATTCCTATCGCCCCTTTTACGTTTCTTTAAAATTGATATTTTTATCTTGAATGTATAGATTTTGCCATATGTACCCATTTTTATAACACAACTTCTTCTAATTATGTATCATAAGTATACCACACAGCCCAATACATCCGCAATCAAGCAGAATGGAAGTTTAATTAATTTTCCCACTACCTGGACATGTTCAGGACTTATTCCCATTAGAGCGCACCCATGGCGCGCAAATACAAAAAAGACAGCCGATCATCCGTGACTGTCTTTTTCCCACATTTATTCAAGTTCCTATTGTTCAGCTTATATAAAAGTTACCCAATCTCTCTTAGCTCTCACCCATCTTCGTCAGCTTCGCCGCCTGGTCGGCCGCAATACAGGCGTCCACGATTTCTTGGATATCCCCGTTCATCACTTTATCAAGTTTATAAATCGTCAGGTTAATGCGGTGGTCTGTGACGCGCCCCTGCGGAAAATTGTAGGTACGAATCTTCTCTGAGCGGTCGCCTGTACCAATCTGACTCCTGCGCATTTCGGCCTCCGCATCATGGCGCTGCTGCTGCTCCATATCATACAGCTTCGCCTTCAACAAGGCAAACGCCTTCGCCTTGTTCTGCAGCTGCGACTTCTCTGTCTGGCTGTATACCACGATTCCTGTCGGATAGTGTGTCAAACGCACCGCCGAGTCTGTCGTGTTGACACACTGTCCGCCATTTCCTGACGCACGCATCACGTCAATGCGGATATCCTTGTCCTCGATCACATCTCTGTTTCTGATAATGCGGGCAAGCACCGGACTAATCTGGTATTTTTTTCCAATTCCCTCAAAATCTGCCCGCTTTGCCGCCACCATCCATTTGCTCATACTGTGACGCCCCCCAGCGTAAATTCCACCACTGCATAGACCGCGC
>OFGM01001726.1_pt1 | contig 12047 bp, 14 predicted proteins | sample 1521741 | NCBI WGS metagenome assembly OFGM01 (sample SAMEA3504079, study PRJEB24116) | mouse gut metagenome | biome: mouse gut; feature: mouse-associated habitat; material: faeces | place: Denmark | collected 2011
GCGGCAAAAATACTTGATGAATATATGCAGGACTTTTAGCGGCGCAATCCTACATTGAGAGTGTTCTCTGCTTATCTCCATATGGACGAAGCCACACCGCATCTGCATATAGATTTTATACCCTATACGACTGGAAGCAAGAGGGGGCTTGAAACAAGGGTATCATTAAAAAAGGCACTTGCGGAACTTGGATTTAAAGGCGGCACAAGGAGCGAAACGGAACGTAACCAGTGGGTAGCGGCAGGGCAGGGAACAGGTGCAGTCGATAGTGGGGTCAAAGACATTAGGACAGGCGGAGAGGGCAAATAAACGCCCGAAACGTGCCTTTGAAATGAGCTGATAGGAAAGAGAGGATTGATTGGATATGACAGATAATGACCTGAAAGAGCAGAAATGAAAGAGAGAAAATTGTTGGAATGATAAAAAATATGGGGGATGGCGGTTGCTATGCCCTATATTTTAGTGGCAAATGAAATTAAGAAGTGCTATAATGAAATAAACAGAATTTTATTAGTAACTATGCAGGGTGTGATATTTATGGTGCATAGCGTGAAGGACAGAATATAAGGAGGAATATAAGATGCAAGAAAGACCATTTTGGGAACAGCTTTATGCCGATATGGAGGTTTCTACTTTTTCCAAAGGACCTACTATGGATGTAAATGAGTTTTATAATGTATTTCCCAAAAACGCTCAAGTATTAGATGTTGGATGTGGGGAAGGAAGAAATTCTATCTTTATGGCTAAGTTGGGAAATAAAGTAGATGCATTTGACATTTCTGAAAATGGTATTGAGAAGGCAAAAAAGATTTCCAAGCAAATGGGTGTTCAGGTTAATTATTTTTGCTGTGATTTAGAAAAGTTCCTTTTTGAGAAAGAATACGATGTAATCCTATCTCATGGTGTGCTACATTTACCATATAAAGATATAAGGGATAAATTTATTACGAAGATGCAGGGCAATACAAAGATTGGAGGTTACAATGTCATAGGAATCTTTACAAACCGCCTGCCTGCAACGCCTGACAATGCGCCCTATACACACAGTCTCTTTGATGTAGGCGAATTGCCAGAGAAATACAAAGATTGGGAAATCATTCATCATCTTGAGGGAACTTTTACAGATTCACACCCCGGTGATATCCACCATGAACATGCTTTTGAGAGAATTATTGCAAAGCGTATTGTTTGATAAATTTAGGTTTATATATGAATAGCATATTTATCAAATTTTCTCTTGGTGATGGACATAGTAAATGCAAATATTATAGCAGGTTTATCCATAAATGAACTTGCAGAGTTACAGGCAGTTGATGCGTCATTTTGATTTACATATGATGAGTTTATTAAAAAGGTCAGGATGATTTGACAGACATTAATGATTGGAACAAAAATCCAATGTCGGCACTTTCGGCATGGATGGTATTAGTTTCAAAGAAAATAGGGAATCCACTCATGACATCCTTTACTTGATTACAATAAATTCTTTGTCACACGTCCAAAGAAGAATTGTAATATTATTTTATGTTGAAGAGAGAGCGTTAGAACAATAAAAAATATAGGGTGTGCAATAAGTTTAAAGAGGAAAAAGACATGGAATATATATTTGAAACAGAGCATTTAAGGATTAGAAAATTTGAGATGGAAGATGCCAGATGTTTATATGAAAACCATTTGGAAGAAGGAGTAAGAAAGTGGATTCCAAATGAAAGTTATGTAGATATGGAAGAAACCCAAGAAGCAATCAGATTCTATGTGGACTGTGTGAATAGCAAACATTTACCATATGTATTAGCAGTTGAATGGAAAGAAACAGGTGAATTGATAGGTGATATAGGTGTAAATGAGATTGAAGGAAATTCCAATGAGGTAGAAATAGGTTACGGAATATGTAAAAAGTATAGTGGAAAAGGGTATGCTTCTGAACTTTTAAAAGCCATGACAGAGTTTATAACAGAAACGTTTGGAATAAATATTTTATATGGACGTGTTATGCATGGAAATAACGCTTCTGTGAGGGTTCTTGAAAAGAATGGCTATGAATTTGTTAGAGAAGAATTTGGAGCGGAAGATGACCCTTATGGTAACGGAATGTTAATTTATAAGAAAGAATGTTAAATTTGGGATTGATGGAGGTATATATATGAATTTTATCAATACAATAGATAATTTATTTAACCTCATCAAGGAAGTCCCCCGCTTCTAAGCCGCCAAGGCGAAAGCGGTGGGTTGGGACTTCCTTGTTTCCGTGGGAGTGCAGACTCCCACGGAAAAGCTGCGATAGCAGCTATGAGGTTATGAGCAAGTAGCGAAGCGGATTGCGAATATCCGATTTGACTATGCTTGACCGATATACAGAGGGAGTGGATTGAAATACCTTTTATATTAAGAGGGATAAGCCTGCTCCATTTTTGAAATTTTGCAACAGTGAAGAAGCTGAAAGTGATACCATAAAAGTAAACTTCGATGAAATTTGTCATCATTTTCATTGAAGTTTACTTTTATCAACCTTTTATTTGTTTTACCTGTTCTGCCTATGGAATATTTTTGAATGAAAAATGATTTTTTATTTCAGCTCTCCTATGACATACTGAAAGTTTATTGTCAAAATATCTTCCATTTGATTTATGCTAGCAGACATTCCGTTTGCCATCCATCTACTGTTTCTGCTTCCCCCTTCTGATATTCCTGTATCTCGAATTGGTTGGACTCCCATTATATCTGTGATTCGCTTTTCCCACTCTTGGACTTCCATGTCCGTAACCTGTTGTTCTCCATCAACAATCCAAAGGGAAACCGATTCGACTATTTTATCTTTCCCACAGGTCGTAAATACCTTATAGATGTCCCCATATAAATCTATTTGGTATTTCCTTCCAATGTAAAATGACTTATCATCTGTCCAGTTTTCCTCTCCTCCGCCGAGCAAATTCGCTGTGTCCTCATCTTTCATCCCCACCATGTCCATTAAATCCTTTAATTCCATAGTTTGATTTTCTACGGATTGTATCTGCGATTCTTTCTCTGTTTGTTCCAGAAACTCTATTTGTGTGCTTGTTATTTCTGATAGTTCTAGTTCTGTTTCTGACTGGTTACGGCAACCTACTAGACATATGATACATACCGTTAAAAGCAAATATTTTCTTTTCATGATCATAGATTCTCCTTTTTATTCTCTTATATATAGAGATTGTTCTAGAAGAAAAAAAGTTTCAAAAAATAAAATCTTTCTTTATTTATTGTAAATACACATAGATTGTCAACGATCATTATAGATATTTTCGTCTGTCTTTCATAAAGCTCTTTAAGCTGTTGGATCATGAAGTAGGAGAGGTTGGTTTCTGATTATCAAATATTGTCGTAAAAACCTTACTTTCGCTATGGGAATATAAGGTAACTAGAATATTTTTATTCGTTGAGTTAAATTCCTCCAATTTATAATTGCATTAAATAAATTTAAGATGTATCATATTAATATAAAATATAAATCAAGAGCATTTCGTGTGTTAGGAGATTGTGATAAAGTGTATCAATTCATGGTGAGCATTTATGAGAGAGATCGTAGAAATGGCATAGAGGCATCTTTTTTTGAATATGCCTATGTATCATTTTCTTGTTGGATGGACATAACATATTCTTATAAAAATCGAATTTGGGAGGATAATGGAGAGATTGTTGCATTTTGTTTTTATGAGAGTCCAATAACAGAAATTTATTTTTGCCTGAAACCCAGATATGAGGAATTGGCATCAGAGATGATAGCATATGCTGACAAAAATATGATACATAAAGGAGAAGGGATACATATAAATTTATCAGATGGACAGACAGCGTTAATACGAGCTGCAAAACAGTTTGGGTATTACCAAGAATCAGAAAGCTGGGATATGGAATTTGACTTTGAAGATGTATTGGATTATCCTTTGCCGAAAGGGTTTCATTTTGTGAAATCGCAAGAATTTGATATGAACAAAATAGGGAAATGTTGTTGGAAGGGCTTTGATCATGAGATGAAGGAAGGGATGTGGGATCACCAATACGATCAGAATAATTATTTAATTCAGGCAGCACCTCATGCAACAACGGAACTTGCAGTGGCAATTGCTGATGAAGCAGGAGAGTATGCCTGTTTTGCGGGAATGTGGTGGATACCAGAAAATAAGCTGGCATATCTAGAACCTCTTTGTACAATTCCAGAATATCGCCACAAGGGGCTTGCTGCTGCGGCTTTGTCTGAATTATATCGAAGGACAAAGGCATTAGGGGCAACATATATGACAGGAGGAGGTAATGACTTCTATAAAGCAATTGGTTATAAACCTACAGTGAAGTGGACTGGGTGGAAGAAACGATAAATATAAGTTTTATTATAGTGAATAGTATTATATCATTAATACAAGCACTATTTTAAGAATAAGGGAGAGTATTCCACGACTTCCAAAATAATTATAATATGTTCCCATCGGAAAACAAATTATGAAAAAAAGAATAATAAATCAAACAAAAACCATAATACAAGTAATTTTTGCAATCATTCGTATTATTGCATCAATGATTTTACTAGCATATGCTCTACAGGCTTTTGTAATAGTTATGGAACAATTATTTTAAATCTTTTTACTCTTGCTTCTGTGTAAAGAGCGATTATAATCATTACATTTAGCTAAAATTAGAAAGAAGTGGATTCATTTATCACTTTTTTTTTTAGTCAAAAATTATTATTTTTTTATTGATAGCCATGTTATAATGTTCTATAATTATTTATAGAAAGGAAGGGGGAAATGTGAAGGATAAAATCAAAGAGTTAACAGAAACAGTAAAAGAGCTTAACAAGTTAGCAGACTAACTTATCAAACTCTTATGAAAAATATTATTATTTGTCGGAATTTTTCATAATAAATCAGCAAAGAAGACTACAGTATTTAGCCACTGTTTTCAGGGCTGTAGATTTGGCATTATATTCACAGGTAAATATATATTCTTACCTAACGTAGCTAGTTAAGGCTTGGCTAATCAATCATGGACTTTTTTTATAAGTCCATTCCTCTTTAGAAAATGGGAAGATGATTATTTACTGTTTAACGAAATAGTCTATTAAGGGAGAAGGAAAGTTTCTCTTTTATTAAAAAATATAATACATTTTTCTTCACAAATCAATATGAAAGAGTTAATAAAAGAAATTATTAAGTTGATAGGAAAGATAATTCTTTTTATTATTCCTATTATTTTAGTAATTATTCTTTATCAAGTGCTTTTTTAGAAGCTTTAGTTTATATGCAATTAAAAGAAATTAGAGTAAGTAAAAAGCTTTCTGCACCAGTTCTAGCAGAACTTTTTGGAGTATCTAAACGAACAATACAACATATTGAAAAGCGCAGAGATTGTATAGTTTCTACAGCTCAGGAATTGGAAGTAGCTCTTGAATTATCTTTAGATGTTTTATGTAAAAAAATGACTTAATAAGTCCAAAAGAAAAGGAAAAAAATATGAAGACAAAGATAAAATTGACTACTATTTATTATCCACAAACAAGTGGAGGTTATACGATTATTTGTCCAGAATTAATGCTTACTACACAAGGGGAAGATATAAAAGAAGCAGAAAATATGATGAAGGAATTAATAGAGGATTATTTTGAAAATGATAAAACGATGGAGTTTTCTGATTATGTAGAATCATTTAATACAGGAAATAAAATTATTACAGAAATAGATTATGAATATACAGAAAGTGCGACACGTTTCTAGTTGAATGACAACAGAATGTCGCTGTACTCAGCACAAAAAGGAAAAGACCCAATTACAGGTAATCTCCTAATTGAAAGCTTAGAAGTACACCATATTCTACCTAAAAGTCAAGGCGGTCAAGACAACTATGAAAATCTAATCTTAATAAACGAAAATACACATAGATTAATACATGTGGTAAATTCAGATATGATAGAATATTATCTTAGATACAGGGATTATTCAACGAAGGTAATAGATAAAATAAATGAATATCGTATGAAAGTGGGAAATGAAAGGATTATGAGTGAGAGATGATTTGATGGAACGCCGTGTGCGGTGAAAGTCGCACGCACGGTGTGGACTGGGGGAAAAGCTGGAGATAGTATCAAAGGCTTACCTATCAGTATTGGTAATTGAGTTTGAAGATGAAACACAACTCAGTATGAAGAGGTCAGAGATTGCTCTGATTCGTTTAGCATTTGATTGGTAAATAGGAGCATGGGAAGGGAATTAAAGGAGGATTTAAAAAAAAATGAACAAAGAATTAATCGAGGCGCTAGATGTACTCGAAAAGGAAAAAGATATCAGCAAAGATACATTATTAGAAGCGATAGAAAATTCTTTATTGACTGCCTGTAAAAACCACTTTGGAAAAGCGGATAATGTAAAAGTCACAATCAATCGGGAAACAGGAGATTTTAAAGTTATTGCAGAAAAAACAGTGGTAGAAGAGGTAAAAGATGATGTCACAGAGATAAGCCTGGCAAATGCAAAACTCAAAGACCCACGGTTTGATTTGGGGGATATAGTAAATGTAGAGATTAAATCGAAAGAATTTGGTCGAATCGCCACTCAAAATGCGAAAAATGTGATTCTTCAGAAAATAAGGGAGGAAGAAAGAAAAGTCTTATTTAATCAATATTATGAAAAAGAAAAAGATATTGTGACAGGTATTGTACAGAGATATGTTGGTAAGAATGTAAGTATTAATCTCGGCAAAGTGGACGCGATGTTGATGGAAAATGAACAGGTAAAAGGGGAAATTTTTAAGCCAACAGAGAGAATTAAACTTTACATTTTAGAAGTCAAAGATACCACGAAAGGACCTAAAATTTTAGTTTCCAGAACACATCCAGGTTTAGTGAAACGTCTGTTTGAAGCGGAAGTGACAGAGGTAAAAGATGGAACGGTGGAGATTAAAAGTATTTCTAGAGAAGCTGGCAGCAGAACAAAAATTGCGGTATGGTCAAATGATCTCAATGTCGATCCAGTAGGAGCTTGTGTAGGTCTCAATGGAGTAAGAGTGAATTCGATTGTAGAAGAATTGCGAGGAGAAAAGATAGATATTATTAATTGGAGTGATAATCCTGCTATTTTAATTGAAAATGCGTTGAGTCCTGCAAAGGTGATCACTGTTTTGGCAAATGATGAGGAAAAGACAGCAAAGGTGGTAGTGCCAGATTATCAGCTTTCTTTGGCGATTGGAAAAGAAGGACAGAATGCGAGGCTGGCTGCTCGACTGACAGGATTTAAGATTGATATTAAGAGTGAGAGTCAGGCGAAAGAATTAGAAGAATTTAAAGAATTATTCACTTTCCAAGAAAATAATACAACACAAGAAATAGAGGATAAGATAGAAAAAGATGATTCTTTATTATTAGAAGAATATGACATAGAGATGAATCAAACAGAAGAGGAAATAGAAGAATAAAAATCAAGATGGCTTAAAATAGGATGTGATAATGTGGCAGGAGTGAAAAAGATTCCGCAGAGGCAATGTATCGGATGCGGAGAAATGAAAAGTAAAAGGGAAATGATTCGTGTTATAAAAACGAATGAAGAACAAATTTTTATTGATGCTACCGGCAAGAAAAATGGAAGAGGAGCTTATATATGTCCAAATCTGTCCTGTCTGAACAAAACAATAAAGAATAAAGGATTAGAGCGTTCTTTCAAAATGTCTATCCCTTCTGAAGTCTATGAACAATTAAAAAAGGAGATGACAGAACTTGAAAAATAATGGAGTGATGTCCATGATAGGGATGGCTACAAAGGCAGGAAAAACAGTAAGTGGTGAATTTATGACGGAAAAGGCGGTAAAGGGAGGAAAAGCTTTACTTGTCATTGTAGCAGAAGATGCTTCCGAAAATACGAAGAAAAAATTCCAGAATATGTGTACTTACTATAAAGTGCCTTACTATATACTCGGCAGGAAAGAACAGTTAGGACATAGTATGGGAAAAGAAATCCGCGCAACCCTTGCTGTTACTGACTCTGGTTTTAAGACTGCCATTGAGAAACAGCTAAATAAATGAGAGAAGAAGAACGGAGGTAGTAAGTATGGCGAAAGTGAGAATTAGTGATATAGCAAAACAATTAGGGACAAAAAGCAATGAAGTGATAAGAGTGCTAGAAGAACATGGAATAGATAATAATGGAAAAAAATTTGCTCCAAATTCTAGCGTAGAAGAAGGGGTAATAGAGGGGTTAAAATCAGATATAAAGATAGAAAAAAAGCAGAATACTACAGAGGGAAAAGAAGAAGCACATAAACAGAAAATTTATATGGTATCTAATCCACAGAATAGTCAAGGGTTTAAACCAAATAGAAAGAATAATAATAATCAGAATCAAAATAAAAATAATATGAATAGACCTGCCTCTAATGTTCAAAATAATAAAAACCAGACAACCGCGAGTGGAAAAACACAACGTAATTCTAATAACAATAATTTTGTAAAAACAAATAATTTTCCTGCAAAAGGATCAAATACAAATAATGCTAATGTTCCTGCTAACTCAAATGTAGAAGGTCAGAAGAATACAGCGCATAAGCAGCAAAAACCGCAGGAACAAAATCGTTTTGCTCAAAATCAAACAAGACAGCAAAATCGTTTTAATCAAAATAATAAAAATAATAATCAGACACAGGCGAATCATAATAACAATCGTTTTACACAGAATAAACAAAACAAAACAGAGAAGACACAGACAGAAAAAAATGTTATGCCAGAATTAAAAATACCAGAAGTCAGAAAAGAAGATAGTATGCCAGAGAAGCGCTCCAAGCGTCCAGAAAAAAGAAAAGATAATTACCAAGAGAATCCAAAAGGAATGCATCCAGAAAAACCATTGCGCCAAAATAATCCAGTAAAGAAGAATGTAGAACCTAAAGTTCAGATTCAGGAAGTCAAAGAGCCAGAAATCAAAGAAATCCAGATTCCAGAAATTATTACAATAAAAGAGTTGGCAGAAAAAATAAAGATACAACCATCGGCACTGATTAAAAAACTATTTATGCAAGGAAAAATAGTGACACTCAATCAGGAGATAGATTTTGATACTGCAGAAGAAATTGCATTAGAATATGATATCATTGCAGAAAAAGAAGTGAAAGTAAATGCAATAGAGGAACTTTTAAAAGAAGAAGACGAAGAGGAAAGCACTATGGTGACCAGACCTCCTGTCATCTGTGTGATGGGGCATGTAGATCATGGAAAAACGTCTCTGTTAGATGCGATTCGTTCTACAAATGTGATAGCGAAAGAAGCAGGAGGAATCACACAGCATATTGGCGCTTATGTGGTGGAAATCAATGGAGAGAAGATAACATTTTTAGATACTCCGGGTCATGAGGCATTCACTGCTATGCGTATGAGAGGGGCACAGTCTACCGACATCGCTATTTTGGTAGTGGCAGCAGATGATGGCGTTATGCCTCAGACAATAGAAGCAATTAACCATGCAAAGGCGGCTGGAATAGAGATTATCGTGGCGATTAATAAAGTGGATAAACCAAGTGCAAATGTGGATCGTGTGAAGCAAGAGCTGATAGAACATGGATTAGTAGCAGAAGATTGGGGTGGAAGTACTGTATTTGTGCCAGTATCTGCAAAAACACATGATGGAATAGAGAATTTATTAGAGATGATTTTGCTGACTGCAGAAGTAAAAGAATTAAAGGCGAATCCAAAGAGAAAAGCGAGAGGGCTTGTGATAGAGGCGCAATTGGATAAAGGAAAAGGACCAGTGGCGACAGTATTAGTTCAAAAAGGAACACTCCATATTGGAGATGCGATTGCAGCAGGTTCTTGTCATGGAAAAGTGAGAGCTATGATAGATGATAAAGGCAGAAGATTAAAAGAGGCTGGACCATCTATGCCAGTGGAAATCTTAGGGTTAAATGATGTTCCAAACGCTGGGGAAATCTTTGTAGTATGCAATAGCGAAAAAGATGCCAGAAATTTCTCTGAAACCTTTATTTCACAAGGAAAAGAAAAATTATTAGAAGACACTAAAGTGAAGATGTCATTAGATGATCTATTCAGCCAAATCAAAGCAGGAAATGTCAAAGAATTAAATGTCATTGTAAAAGCAGATGTGCAGGGGTCTGTAGAGGCGATTCGTCAGAGTTTGGAAAAATTATCAAACGAAGAAGTAGTAGTAAAGGTGATTCATGGCGGCGTAGGTGCTGTGACAGAATCTGATGTATCTTTGGCATCCGCTTCTAATGCGATTATCATCGGTTTTAATGTAAGACCTGATAACATGGCAAAGAACATAGCCGAAAGAGAAAATGTGGATTTACGCCTTTATAAAGTAATTTATAATGCGATTGAAGATGTACAGGCGGCAATGAAGGGTATGCTAGATCCTACTTATGAGGAAAAAGTGATTGGTCATGCAGAAGTCAGACAGACGTTTAAAGCATCAGGTGTAGGAACAATAGCAGGTTCTTATGTCTTAGATGGTAAATTTCAACGTAGCTGTTCTGTGCGAATCACCAGAGAAGGAGATTTATTATTCGATGGAGCATTAGCTTCTTTGAAGCGTTTTAAAGATGATGTAAAAGAAGTAAATGCAGGATATGAATGTGGTCTTGTATTTGAGAAATTTAATGATATAAAAGAAGGCGACTTAGTAGAAGCCTATGTAATGGAAGAGGTTCCCAGATGAGAAAAAATAGTATAAAAAATATTAGAATTAATACAGAAGTACAAAAAGAATTAAGTATCATTTTACGTGAGGAAATCAAAGATCCCAGAATTAATTCTATGACTTCTGTGGTGTCTGTAGAGGTGACACCAGATTTAAAATATTGTAAAGTATATATCAGCGTATTAGGAGATGAAGAATCCCAGAAAAATACTTTAGAAGGTCTAAAGAGTGCAGAGGGTTATATTCGTTCCCAACTCGCAAAAACAATTAACTTAAGAAATACTCCAGAATTAACTTTTATTTTAGACCAATCTATCGAGTATGGAATTAATATGTCCAAATTAATTGATGAAGTAAATCAAGCAGATTTAGAGCGCCATAAAAAAGAAGAATAAAATAAAGAAAATAAAAAAGGATGAGTGAGAAAGAAAAATGAAGCTGAAATCTGAATTAGAACAGATATTACAAACAGACAATACGATAGCAATCGCCGGTCATGTAAGACCGGACGGCGATTGTATTGGTGCATGTCTAGGGCTTTACCACTACATAAAAGCCAATTATCCAGATAAGGAATTGACCATTTATTTAGAACAAACCTCTGAGAAATTTTCTTATTTAAAAGAAATAGAAGAAATAAAACATGACTGTGAAAAGGAAAAAGAGAAAAGTTATGACTGCTTTTTTATGTTAGATTGTGGTGAAACAGAACGATTAGGATTTTCAGGGATTCTTTTTCAGAATGCGAAAAAGACTGTTTGTATCGACCATCATATCAGCAGTGGCAAGATGGCGGATAAAAATTATATTTTTCCAGAAGCTGCTGCTACTTGTGAAGTTTTATTTGACTTTATGGAAGAAGATAAGATTCCATTGGACAGTGCCATCGCTCTCTATACAGGTCTTATTCACGATACAGGAGTTTTTAAGCACAGCAATACAACACAAAATACAATGGAAATAGCAGGAAAATTAATAGCAAAAGGCGTTCCTTTTACAGAAATCATTAACCATAGTTTTTATCAAAAAACATATATACAGAATCAGATTTTAGGGAGAGCTTTATTAGAGAGCATTGTGTTTTTTAATGGAACATGTATTTTCACTGCACTGCGTCAAAAAGATATGGAGTTTTATGGAGGGAGTGCAGATGATTTAGACGGGATCGTAGATCAACTCAAAATCACAAAAGGAATTATATGTGCGATTTTTTTATATGAATCAGAGCCACAGAAATATAAAGTGAGCCTCCGATCAGACGCTCCTATTGATGTCAGCAAAGTGGCGAAACACTTCGGAGGAGGCGGTCATATCCGCGCAGCAGGCTGTTCCATGCTCGGCAGTGTACATGATGTCATTAATAATTTATCTTCAGAAATT
>OFGM01001732.1_pt1 | contig 12032 bp, 14 predicted proteins | sample 1521741 | NCBI WGS metagenome assembly OFGM01 (sample SAMEA3504079, study PRJEB24116) | mouse gut metagenome | biome: mouse gut; feature: mouse-associated habitat; material: faeces | place: Denmark | collected 2011
TATATCGTATCTGGTATCTGGAGTTTGGTGGTGTACTTAGGAAGGCAGAGTAGGTATAGGTGTCAGGTGGTGCTGCAAGTGGGCGCAAAAGGGTTATCGTACAGGCATTGATTGATACGGGTAACTGTCTGAAGGATGATATTACGGGAAAGCCAGTCAGCATTATTGACAAAAATGTAATCAAGAAACTATGGGGAGAAAATGACATAGCAGGAATACGTTATATTTCATATCACTCTATCGGAAAAGCGGAAGGTGTAATGCCATTGATCACGCTGGATGGGATGTATGTATGCAGAAAAGAAAAGGAATGGATTGAGAAACCGCTGGCAGCCATCTGTGAGGGAGATTTGACGGCTGACCGTTATGAGATGATTTTGAATCCTGATGTCTTAATAGGAGGGATAGACTATGGTAATAAGAGTTGCAGTACCGCATCAATTTAAACTGAAGGTAGTTCCGGATTTTCGGACATTATTTTTTCCGGATAAGAAGGACGTCCACTATATCGGTGGCTCAGATATTCTGCCCGCCCCGCTGAATACCAGCGAGGAGACGGCGGCAATCAACGACTTAGGTTCAGAGGACGACGAGTCGGCCAGGAAAATACTGATTGAGCACAATTTAAGGCTTGTGGTTTACATTGCGAAAAAATTTGACAATACAGGGGTGGGGGTGGAGGATTTGATTTCCATCGGAACGATTGGACTAATCAAGGCCATTAATACATTTAACCCAGAAAAGAATATTAAGCTTGCCACCTATGCGTCCCGCTGTATTGAAAATGAGATATTGATGTATCTGCGCAGAAACAGCAAAACAAGAATGGAAGTGTCTATTGATGAGCCGCTAAACGTAGATTGGGACGGGAATGAACTGTTGCTTTCCGACATTTTGGGAACCGAGGAGGATGTGATCTACAGAGGGATAGAATCTGAGGTGGAGCATAAACTTTTAAAGGAGGCGATCAGTAAGCTTTCAGAACGGGAAAAGACTATCATCAATCTGCGGTTCGGCCTGGATGCCAGTATGAACAGGGAAATGACACAAAAGGAAGTGGCGGAGCTTTTGGGTATTTCTCAGTCGTACATTTCCAGACTGGAGAAGAAGATCATGAAACAGCTGAAAAAGGAGATCAGCCGGGAAACCTGACCGTCCTTCTCTCAGGCTACCAGATAGCTGCGCATGATGCGCAGGGCATTTTTCTCCAGTCTTGAGACCTGTGCCTGGGAAATGCCAATGATCCTGGAAACTTCCATCTGGGTTTTTCCTTCATAAAAACGCAGATGGATGATTTCCTGTTCTCTGTCGCTCAGATGTTTGATGGCTTCTGTCAAAGAGAGCGTCTCGATCCATTTCTCTTCTCTGCTCTTTTTGTCACTGATCTGATCCATAATATAGAGGGTGTCACCCCCGTCAGTATAAATAGGTTCATAAAGGCTCATGGGACTCTGAATAGCATCCAGGGCATAGAGGATATCTTCTTTGGAGATACCGATCTCTTCGGCCACTTCTTCCATAGTAGGCTCTTTTAAATTGGCGCGGGTCATGTGCTCTCTTGCGTAGATCGCCTTGTAGGCAGTGTCTTTCAGGGAACGGGATACCCTGATGGAGCCGCCGTCCCGTAAGAATCTTCTGATCTCGCCTAAAATCATGGGAACTGCATAAGTGGAAAATTTTACCTGTAAGGCAGGGTTGAAATTATTGATGGCTTTGATCAGGCCTACGCATCCTATCTGGAACAGGTCATCCACATTTTCATTACTGGAAGAAAAGCGTTTGATCACACTCAGGACAAGTCGTAAGTTGCCCCTGATATACTGATCTCTGGCCGCCGTATCGCCGGCTTCTATCCTGGTCCAGAGAGCTTCTTTTTCCTCCTCTTTCAAAAGAGGGAGCTCAGATGTATTGACTCCGCAAATTTCGACTTTACCCTGCATAATATTTTCCTCCGAAATGTTTTCTGGTGAATTTATCCGTCCTTTTTAGACTGCACGGATTGTGTGAATTTATTCAGCAAATTAAAGCTGTTTTCTGGAAGAAACTGGGAACAAAAATGGCTTTGCCGCATATAATACAGGAAAACGTAAATTGTGAGGGCGCGGTATGCTTTACTCGGAATTCAAATCCAAAGAAGTGATCAATATCAAAGACTGTAAGAGACTGGGGCGAGTGACAGACTTTGAGTTTGATGAATGCACCGGACAGATCTGTAAGATCATTGTAGGCGGCGGCTGTTCATTTTTGGACTGGTTTAAATGTGAGGGAGATTATACGATTCCCTACCGGGATATCAAGCAGGTGGGGCCGGATATTATACTGGTGGAGGTGAAGGAGTGCTGCAGAAGGTAGCGGCGGCTGCTGGAAATGGTTATTGATAATTATTGGGGAATCCTGTATAATGTTATTCAATTGAGCAAAAAAATAAACAGAATTGACAGAGGATAAAAGCATATGCAGGCAGTTTTATATACCCTGGTGTTTCCGGTATTACCTTATATATTATGGAGAAGCTATAATAAAGAAAGAAAAGTGAAGGCAGGGGAGATCATCCTCCGGTATTTCTTTTATCTGATCACAGTATCTTTTATCTGTGCTGTGATACTTGCAGTATTGAGCGATGCAGATACATCGTTTCTGGAGAAAATGGACAAGTCCGCTTCTTTCGCTTTAAAATATGCAGTGATGGAGTTGGGTGCAGCTCTTGTCACAGCCTGGGGAGAGTGGAGTTTTCTGAAAAAGAAGTATCTTATAAAGGTGGACTGGGACGGATTCGGGGCCTGGAAACCAATATTGGTCTGTAAAAAATATATATGTCCTGTTTTACCTTATCTGCTGGCACTTTTTGTAATCTGTCTGAATGTAAGCCTGATATTCGACAATGTGGTGTGGGGCGATGAGGCATTTTCCGTGGGGACTGCAAAGAACAGCCTCTATGGTGTTATGCAGATCATGTATTATTGGGACAGCCATCCTCCTCTTTACTATTTCTGGCTGAAGCTGTGGGGAGATCTGTTTGGGTTTTCGATTCCTGTGTGCCATCTGGCATCTGTGGTTCCTTTTGGTATAGGGATCGTGCTTGCATTATTCTGGTTCCGGAAAAAATTCGGGGCTGTTCCCGCTGCCTTTTTTATGATTCTGTCGGGGCTTGGGACTTTCTGCCTTGGTTATAATCTGGAGATCCGTATGTATGCGCTGGCGTTTTTGTGTCTGACAGCCTGTTTTTACTGTTCTTACCGCGTGATCAGTACCGGCAGGAAGTCTTCCTGGATTGGTCTGGTCCTCTGGGGGCTGGCAGGCGCTTATTCTCATTATTATGCCCTGGTGGCTGGAGGACTTCTGGTATTTTTTACCGGGGCGGCAGTATGGATCAGATACAGAGGGAAAACCTGGAGGAAGGGAGCCTGCGCTGTTGTGGTATTTATTCTGGGGTACAGTCCCTGGCTGGTCATTTTGTATAACAGTATAAAAAGTGTCAGTTCAAGCTGGTGGGTGACTGATATTCTGCAGTTAAAAGATGCTCTTGACATGGTATTTCTCGGGGGATCTATGGCAAAAATCACAACGCCGCTGCTGCTCTTTTTGTGTATTGTGGTATTGACTGCAGATTCCGGTATGGTGCACAGGGACAGAGAGGAAGGCGGCCTGATAAAGGTAGGAACACCCTGCATAAAAAACTGGGATGATAAGACATATGCTGTCGTTACAGGGCTTTTGACAGTTGCCGGAACAGTGGCTTTCGGTTATTTCCTGTGCCTGGTGATGACGCCGGTGTTAGTGGCAAGATATCTGTATCCGGTGAGCGCTGTTACGGTGTGCGTGATCGTAACAGCAGCCAGTCGTATGCTGGAAATTTTAAAGAAGTGTGGGGACAGGGAGGGGCTGCCTCATCTGCCGGGGATCGGCAGGGCGGTTTTAGTCGTTATCTGCCTTGTTTTACTGGTGATGGGACTTGGAAATTATAAAAGATACAGTGAGGAAGTAAAGCTGCAGGATCAAAGAACGAGAGAGACGTTAGAGATTATCGGGACACCGGATAAAAGCACTCAGATGGTGACAAATGGTGTAAAACATCTGGGCTGGACTGTTTTGGGGCATTACTATCCGGATAACGAGATCGTAAACCATGATTACCGGGGCGGAGAGTCAGAGGTTTTCTGGTATTTTTGTCCTTATGAGCTTTCTTTAGAGGTTTTGGAGGGGCTGGAAGGGGGCGGCCTGGCAGTGACCGATTATGGAGAGCACTGGATATCCCAGTATCCATTTTATCTGTACCGCATGGAGCATAAAGAATAGAGGGATATGGACAGATGAATCTAAGGGGAAGAGCAGGGCAGGAAGGGAATATTAAGATCTTTTTTGCTGTGGCCGGTATGGAATGTCTGTGGCTGGTTTCGTACTTCTTTTTCCGAGGCCGATAGAAACAGAGGTGTGCGGGGAGGATTTTGTGTGGACAGGCTTACAGGATCCGTATCACACGGAGCTGGGTATTGGTGTTCCAGGGCAAAATAAAAACGCACAAAAGAACGCAGAAGATGAACTGATATTGTTTTATGGGGACTTTGCCCTGCGGTCAGGCGCCTATGAGGTGACGGTAGAGTATGAGTCCGACTATGACGGATCACAGAGTGCGGAAAATATTTCCGGTTATATGGACATCATTGCGGAGAAAAACGGAGAGGCGTTAAAGGCGCCCCGTATTTTTCTGCGGGATGGAATGAGAGAACACACAGAGAGAATCTGGCTGCGGTCCGGAGGCGATGCGGACGATCTGGAACTGCATGTCTGGTACGGTGGCACAGGAAAACTGATTCTTAACAGGGTTACAATAAAAGAAAGTGTGTTGTACCGGTTTGTCAGACTGGGTGGCTTTTTCCTTTTCTTTGCATTTGCCGATATTTTATATCTGTGTTTTGCAGGAAACGGTATCGTGCAGGTGACAGAAGAGACAAAGTGGAAGATTGTATGTCTGGGGCTTATTATTTTCCTGTCCAGTATAACCTGTTTTACGGATTTTCTTTTTGACGGACATGATATGGGATTTCATCTGGAGAGGATCTATCGTCTGTCAGAAAGCATAAGGAGTCTGCAGATTCCCCAGAGGATTGCTTTTGGGGCGTTAAACGGTTATGGTTATGCAAATTCTCTGTTGTATGGCGATGCGTTTTTGTATATCCCTGCGGTGTTATACTGCCTCTGGATACCGCTTCAGACATGCTATCAGCTGTATGTTATTGTTGTCAACAGCTTTACCTGCCTGACCGCATACTGGTGTTTTAAACAGATCAGCAGAGACTGGAGGATTGGCATTGTCGGTTCCTGTGTGTATACCCTGTCAGCCTATCGGATGGTCAATATACTGACCAGAGCAGCTGTGGGGGAGTACACGGCGATGGCATTTTTTCCGCTTGTGTGCTATGGCTTTTTACGGATCTATCAGAAAAAACGGGGAGACGATATCAGACTTTCTGAGTGTATGCCTCTTATTATCGGACTCACCGGGGTTGTGGAGTCCCATATACTGTCTACGGAAATGGTTATGCTTTTCCTGGCAGCGGCTGCTGTTATTTTCTGGAAAAAGACTTTTGAGAAGAAACGTTTTGTGGCACTTGTCAGGGCAGCAGTGATGACGTTTTTAATAAATCTCTGGTTTTTGTACCCTTATCTGTGTACCTATTTTGGGATGGAAATGGGCGTTCAGAATCTGGGAAAGAATATCGAGAAGTATCATGCCTATCCGGTACAGCTGTTTGGAGATTTTTCACCGACGGTGACGGCGCTTACGACGGAGGGAGGCATGCAGGGGGAAATGCCGCTGACTGTGGGTGCAGGCCTTGCGCTTGGTATTGTTCTTTATCTGGTCTGTGTGATCAAAAGAGACAGCTGGGAATTAAAGGAAAATGTGCATTACAGGCAGGCGGGAATCTTTGCGGTCCTGTCGGCGGCAGCGATGTTTTTTTCTTCCAGCTTGTTCCATAGCGGAAATCTGACAGGCAGGTGCGGGATCGCAGGCATACTTTGGGGAGCGCTGCAGTTCCCATGGCGGATGTCAGCGATGGCTACGGTCTTTTTGAGTTTCTTATTGGTCTTCTGTCTTATTATTTTGCGGGAAAAAAAGGGAGACAAATTATGTTTTGCAGCTGCTGTAGCAGTGCTGGCGCCCGGCCTGTTGTCAACGTGGATGTATATAACGGATTTTGCGGATGCCGCGGAGGAGATCAGGGTCTACTCTTATGGAAATGAAACGCAGGATCCTGTGGCGTGCGAGGAGATTGCCCCCTGGTTTCAGTTGAAGGAGACGGATAATACATTGACCTTTGTGAGAACACCCCTTGTGGATACAGGTGTATGTGTTTTGTCAGAGGTATCCCGTGAGGGGGGAACTTATGCGGTGGACTGTGCCAATGAAAACGGGGAAAGCGCCCGTATTGTGCTGCCGGTGTATCATTATGATCATTTTCACGCCTATGACAAAGAACATGGGTATGAGTTTGCGGTTTCAACGGGAGAGAATAAGCGAATAGCAGTGGAGCTGCCGGCGGGATACACGGGAACCGTGCTGTTGAAATATGAAGTACCTCTGACCTTCAGGATCTGCGAAGGGATATCATTTTTTTCTTTCATAGTTCTCGGCGTTTTCATGAGGCGGAGGAAAAGGGATGGTTATGCGTATATCATGCCATGCCTGCGTTTGTTGTGGGGGAGAAAGGGATGAGAGAGGGCATTTTTACTTGACAGAAAAGACCCTGTAATCTATACTTTTTTAGAAAGAAAGATATTTCCGGGGAAATACCGGAACAGGAGGAAAAGTGATGAAATGTCCCTTTTGTGGCCATGAGAATACCAGGGTGATCGACTCCCGACCGGCGGAGGAGAATAATTCGATCCGAAGACGACGTGTCTGTGATGAATGTGATAAGCGTTTTACGACTTATGAGAAAGTGGAAACCATACCGCTCATTATTATCAAAAAAGATAATAACAGGGAGACTTATGACCGCTCTAAGATTGAGGCCGGTGTGCTGCGCGCCTGCCATAAAAGACCGATCAGTGCGGGACAGATCGAAAAGCTTGTGGATGATGTGGAGACGGAAATTTTCAAGATGGAGGAAAAGGAGATATCCAGCGGTGTGATCGGTGAGTATGTGATGGAGAAATTGAAGGGGTTAGACATGGTGGCATATGTGCGGTTTGCTTCTGTCTATCGGGAATTTAAAGACATCAATACTTTTATGGATGAACTGAAAAAGGTATTGGACAAGTAAGCGGAGTAAAAGATGGAAGAGGAAAAGAAGCAGAAAATAGAAAAGGCAAGAAAACGCATGGAGCTCCTCAATAAATTTCGGCTGGTCTTCATGTTTGTGGCGATCGTGCTGCTGCTATTTATTTTCTGGGGAGGGAAAGCCTGGGAGCAACAGCAGTGGTTTGCAGACACCAGGCAAAAACTCTATAACTTTTTGTGGTATGATATCGTGTTGTTGTTTGTGACAACTTTTGCAAAGCTGTTTGCGGCTGTGCGTTATAACAGTGCAGTGCGGAAAATATAGTGCTGCGAGACATATCAGTGGATGTTTTGGCACTCCTGCCGCGTGCAGGAGTGTTTTTTCGGATAATCCGGTTTTGACAGCTGATGCATGACAGTGTCTGACGGACCGGGGACTGGAAGCAGGGAGGAAAGAATGCATATGGGGGGGATTTCCATATTTTTTCCGGATGAATATCTGGATTCCGCCTATGAGATCGATTTTGAAGACTATTATCAAAAAGGGATGCGGGGGGTGATCTTTGATATTGATAATACGCTGGTGCCCCATGGAGCACCGGCTGATGAGCGTGCCGTCCGGTTATTTGATAAACTCCGCAGAACGGGGTATCGGACCATGCTGTTATCCAACAACAGTAAACCCCGGGTAAAGTCTTTCGCGAAAGAGACAGGGACGGATTATCTGTATAAGGCGGGAAAGCCGAAAAGGGCGGGCTATCTGCAGGCTATGGAGTGTATGGAGACAACGAAGGCGTCTACGCTTTTTGTGGGTGACCAGCTGTTTACCGATGTTTGGGGAGCAAGGCGATGCGGTATTCATGCGATTTTGGTAAAACCGATCCATCCGAAAGAGGAGATTCAGATCGTGCTCAAACGGTATCTGGAGAGGATTGTATTGTATTTTTATGAGAGGAAGATGCAGAAAAGATGACAGTGATCGATGCAAAGACGAAAGTGTGCGGCCTGATCGGTTATCCCGTAGGACATTCGGTTTCACCGATTATACACAATACATTGGCGGAAATGTACGGGAGAAATCTTGTTTATGTGCCGTTGCCTGTGGAACCGGGGAAATTGCAGAGGGCGATAGAGGGGGCGGAAGCCTTTGGATTTGCTGGGATGAATGTGACGGTGCCCTATAAAAGTGAAGTGATCCCTTACCTGAAGGACATCGATCCTTTGGCAGAGCGGATCGGTGCGGTGAATACGCTTGTTCCTGTTGCCGGAGGATACAAAGGATATAATACGGATATGCCGGGATTATACCGGGCCATGTGTTCGGACGGCGTGCAGATAGCGCAGGAGGAGGTCATACTGCTTGGCGCGGGCGGGGTGGCGAGAGCAATCGCTTTTCTGCTGCTGGAAAAGGGTGCAAAGCATATATTTATCCTGAACCGCAGTAAAGAACGTGCTGAAGTTCTGGCAGATGAGATCAATCGTGCGGCGGGGCAGATGGCAAAGGAGAGTGAACTGACAGGCAGAGAGGGATTTTTTGCTACAGCATATGCCCTGGAAGAGTATGGGTTGTTAGACGACAGTAAGCGGTATCTTGCCATACAGGCGACGAATGTTGGAATGTTCCCCCATACCGGGCAGGCGGTTATAGAAGAGGAAGCATTTTACAGACTGGTGAAGACAGGTTATGATGTGATCTTTAATCCGACGAGAACCCGTTTTATGGAACTGGCAAAACAGGCGGGCGCAAACACCTGCCATGGCCTGAAGATGTTGTTGTATCAGGGGTTAATTGCCTGGGAATTGTGGAACGATATGCAGGTCTGCGAGGAGGCGGCAGGAAAGATCTACAGGAAAATGGAAAAAGCGCTGGGGGTGTGATGAATTGCATGAGAGAAAAGACCATATTATTCTGATAGGCTTTATGGGCAGCGGCAAAAGTACTGTGGGGATAAAACTTTCTTACAGGCTGCAGTGCCCCCTTTTTGACACCGATAAAATGATAGAAAAGAAAGAGAAAAGAAGCATCTCGGAAATTTTTGAGAAGGAGGGCGAGAACTACTTCAGAGCGCAGGAGACGCAGCTTTTGCTGAAACTGAAGGAGGAGAGGGCAGGGCAGATTTTTTCCGTGGGAGGGGGGACGCCTCTGCGGGCAGAAAATAGAAAACTGCTGCGGGAACTGGGGACGGTGGTCTATCTGAAAGTTTCTCCTGAAACAGTTTATGAACGGCTGAAGGGAGATACTACGAGACCGTTGCTGCAGGGGACGGATCCAATGGAGAAAATAAGAGTGCTTTTGGATGAGAGACAAAAGCGATACGCAGATGCCGCGGATATTGTGATCACCACAGATGGAAAAAAACCGGTACAGGTGGTGGAGGAAATCGTGGCGGCATTAGAGGGAGATAGAAGAAGAGGAGAAAATGTATGAAGATTTTGATTATCAACGGACCAAATCTGAATTTTCTGGGGATCAGAGAGAAAAATATCTATGGGACAAAGAACTATGATGAACTGCTGCAGATGATAGCGGAGAAAGGGGAAAAAGAGCACTGTCAGATCGAAGTGTTCCAGAGTAACCATGAGGGCGCAATGATTGACAGGATCCAGGATGCCTGTTTTGATGGAACGGAAGGGCTGATCATCAATCCCGGTGCGTACACGCATTACAGCTATGCGATCCATGATGCGCTTGCTTCTGTGACGACCATGAAAAAAGTGGAGGTGCATATTTCCGATATCACAGACAGGGAGGAATTCCGGAAAATTTCCGTTACTGCGCCTGCCTGTGACAAACAGATCTATGGGCAGGGACTGCCAGGTTATCTGTCTGCTATTGATTTTTTACTAAATTTTGAAAAAACAGTTGAAAAAGATGGATTTTTAGGATAAACTGGAAAAGGATTATTTAACGTAAGAATTCAGGAGGAATAGTTTATGATATCTGCAGGTGATTTCAGAAATGGAATAACGATAGAGCTGGAGGGAAATGTATTTCAGATTATTGAGTTCCAGCATGTAAAACCCGGAAAAGGGGCTGCTTTCGTTAGAACTAAACTGAAAAACATTAAGAGTGGTGGTGTAGTGGAGAAAACTTTCAGACCTACGGAGAAATGCCCTCAGGCACGAATTGACAGAAGAGAAATGCAGTATTTATATGCGGATGGTGACCTGTACAATTTCATGGATACGGAAAATTACGAGCAGATGGCAATGAGTGCCGCTGATATTCAGGATTCCATGAAATTTGTGAAAGAGAATGAAATGGTGAAGATGCTTTCTCATAACGGAAGTGTATTTGCTGTGGAGCCTCCACTGTTTGTGGAACTTGAGATTACGGAGACAGAGCCCGGCTTTAAGGGAGATACTGCGACAGGTGCGACAAAACCTGCTGTTGTGGAGACCGGTGCTACGGTTTATGTTCCTCTTTTTGTAAATCAGGGTGATACCATTAAGATTGATACTCGTACGGGCGAATATTTGAGCCGTGTATAGTGGAGAGAGCGATCTGTTAGCAATATTATCTCCGCTTACAGGGATAAAGTATTATGCATCTCTATTATGTGTAGCCGATAAGACAATAGGAGTTTTCTTCTATTGTCTTTTTCTTTTTTAAACAATATATTCATAATTTTCCAAAAAATGAAAACGATAAGGAAAGGAAAGGTGGTTATATGAATTTTTCACAGTTTATTGTAAAAGTAAAGGAAAACCTTCAGGAGAGGCTGGGGGCGGAAGTGGTCGTAGAGACGATCAGTGTACCTAAAAATAACGGGGTTGTGATGCAGGGAATTGCGATCAGAAAGCCAGGCGAAAAAGTGGTGCCCACTATCTATATGGAGCGGTTTTATATGGATTATCTGGAAGGCAGGGATATAAGAGACATTCTGGAAGATTTTCTGGAACTTTACGAGGAGCAGGATGGAATTGAGACGCCGGATGTGGATTTCTACAAAGATTATGAAAAAGTAAAGACAAAACTGGCCTTGAAGCTTATCAACAAAGAAAAGAATAAACAAATGTTAGCGGAGATGCCGCACAGAGATTTTCTGGATATGGCGGTTGTTTTCTACTGTCTTATGGACAGCCCTTCGGCCGGTACAGCGGCGATACTGATCAGAGAGACACACATGAAAAACTGGGGGATCTCAACCGAAGTACTTTATGAGGATGCTCTGGCAAATGCGGAGAAAATGCTGCCTGGAACGATCAGAACCATGGAGGAACTGCTATCAAGAATGGTGTTGGAAGATGAAATTCCGGTGTGGGAATGGAAAGAGCAGGAAGACTTTCCAAAGTTGGAAGGTGTTGCGGAAAAAAATCCGGACCTGGGCGGGATACCGCTTCTTGTTCTGACAAACAGCAGAAGATATCTGGGCGCTGCATGCATTTTATACAGAGGAGTTCTGGAGCGGTTTGCGAAAAAGCTGGGGGAAAACCTCTATATACTGCCAAGTTCCGTGCATGAAGTGATTTTATTGCCGGAGACGAAGGTGAACAGTTCAAAAAATCTGCTGCGGATGGTGATGGAAGTGAACAGAACGCAGCTTGCGCCGGAGGAAGTATTATCTGATACGGTCTACTATTACGACAGAAAATCAGGAAAAATCAGTATTTATGAGGAAAAGTAAAAGAAAGTGCAAAAATTTCCCTAAAAAATTTTCCGGATAGTCTGGACAGACAGGGATGGATATGGTATGATAACAGACATGATGTAACAATTTTGTAATAATTAAAGGGCATACCATTCCATGCACCCGTAGTCTAACGGATAGAACGAAGGCCTCCGACGCCTTTAATGCAGGTTCGATTC
>OFGM01001753.1_pt1 | contig 11917 bp, 8 predicted proteins | sample 1521741 | NCBI WGS metagenome assembly OFGM01 (sample SAMEA3504079, study PRJEB24116) | mouse gut metagenome | biome: mouse gut; feature: mouse-associated habitat; material: faeces | place: Denmark | collected 2011
CCTGTACCGTCAGCGATGACGGCCGGGGCATCCCCGTGGATCTCCACGCCAAGGGCGTCTCCGCGGAGCGTCTGGTATTCACCACCCTTCATGCAGGCGGAAAATTCGACGATTCCGTCTACAAGACAAGCGGCGGCCTTCACGGAGTAGGCTCCTCCGTGGTCAACGCTCTGTCAACCTATCTGGACATAGAGGTAAGCCGTGACGGGTCCGTACATCACGATCACTATGAGCGCGGCATCCCCACCATAGAGCTAAGTGACGGCCTGCTCCCTATTTTACGTAAAACCAAGGAGACAGGAACCAGAATCAACTTCCTTCCCGACCCGGAGATCTTTGAAAAAACAAGATTTCAGGCAGAGGAGGTCAAAAGCCGTCTCCACGAGACCGCTTACCTGAATCCCGAACTGACCATTTACTTTGCGGATCGCAGAACAGAGCCTGCCGAAGAAGTGGAGTTCCATGAGGAGAACGGAATCATCGGTTTTGTTGAGGATTTGAATAAGAAAAAAGAGCAGGTCCACGACGTCATTTACTTCAAGGGCGAAGCAGAGGGCATTGTGGTAGAGGGCGCTTTCCAATATGTAAACGAGTTTCATGAAAATGTTCTGGGCTTCTGCAACAACATCTACAACGCAGAGGGCGGCACCCACCTGACCGGCTTTAAGACCGTATTTACCACTGTAATCAACAATTATGCTAGGGAGCTGGGCATCCTGAAGGAAAAGGACGCAAATTTCACCGGAGCCGACGTGCGCAACGGCATGACGGCAATTGTTTCTATCAAGCATCCAGATCCCCGGTTTGAAGGGCAGACAAAGACGAAGCTGGATAATCAGGATGCTGCGCGTATTACAAGTAAAATTACTGGAGAAGAGATTCAGTTATATTTTGACAAAAATCTTGATAATCTCAAAAAAGTAATTTCTTGCGCGGAAAAAGCGGCGAAGATCCGCAAAGCGGAAGAAAAAGCGAAAACGAATCTGTTGACGAAGCAAAAGTTTTCCTTTGATTCCAATGGCAAGCTTGCCAATTGTGAGAGCAGAGATCCTTTAAGCTGCGAAATATTTATCGTGGAGGGGGATTCTGCCGGAGGATCAGCCAAGACGGCGAGAGACCGGAATTTTCAGGCAATCCTCCCGATCCGGGGCAAGATTTTAAATGTAGAGAAAGCTAGCATTGACAAAGTCCTTGCCAATGCAGAGATTAAGACGATGATCAATGCGTTTGGATGTGGATTTTCGGAAGGGTATGGCAATGATTTTGATATATCAAAGCTGAGGTATCATAAGATTATCATCATGGCGGACGCCGATGTGGACGGGGCGCATATATCCACGTTGCTGTTGACGTTGTTTTACCGCTTTATGCCAGAACTGATCTTTGAAGGGCATATTTATATCGCCATGCCCCCGCTCTATAAAGCCATGCCTAGCAAGGGGGAGGAGGAATATCTGTATGATGATATCGCCCTGGAAAGATATAGAAAACGACACAAAGGTTCTTTTACTTTGCAAAGATACAAGGGACTTGGGGAGATGGATGCGGATCAGCTCTGGGAGACGACGTTGAATCCAAAGACACGTATTTTAAAGCAGGTGGAGATTGAAGATGCCAGAATGGCGTCGGATGTGACGGAAATGCTGATGGGAACGGAGGTTCCTCCGAGACGGGAGTTCATCCATGAACATGCCCAGGATGCAGAACTGGATATATAAGAGCAGCCAGAAATACAGAGTGTATGCAGAAAGGAATCAATCATGCAGCAGAGTGAACAGATCATACGGACAGAATATTCTGAGGTGATGCAAAAATCCTATATAGATTATGCTATGAGCGTGATTATCGCCAGGGCGTTGCCGGATGTCCGGGATGGGCTAAAGCCGGTGCAGCGAAGAACCTTATATGATATGCATGAGCTTGGAATCCGGCATGACCGGCCATTCCGTAAATGCGCCAGAATTGTCGGAGATACGATGGGTAAGTATCATCCCCATGGAGACAGTTCCATTTACGAAGCGCTAGTAGTAATGGCACAGGAATTTAAGAAAGGGCTCCCTCTGGTGGATGGTCATGGCAATTTTGGATCCATTGAGGGGGACGCAGCGGCGGCGATGCGCTATACTGAGGCCCGTCTTCAGAAAATTACCCAAGAGGCCTATCTTGCCGATCTGGACAAGGACGTCGTGGATTTTGTGCCCAATTTTGACGAGACGGAGAAAGAGCCTTCCGTGCTTCCGGTCAAGGTGCCCAATTTGCTGATTAACGGAGCGGAAGGAATTGCAGTGGGTATGGCAACGAGCATTCCCCCGCATAATTTTTTCGAGGTGATCGAGGGTGTTAAGGCATTTATGAAAAATCCCGATATTACCACCAAGGAATTGATGGAACATATCAAGGGCCCGGATTTCCCAACCGGGGGGATCGTCGTCAACCAGGACGACTTGCTGCAGATTTATGAAACCGGAGCTGGAAAGATCAAAATCCGGGGCAAGGTGGAAGTGGAGCAGGCAAAAGGCGGAAAACAGAAGCTGGTAATTACGGAAATTCCCTATCCGATGGTGGGCGCCAATATCGGAAAATTCCTGATGGACGTGGGGAATCTGGTGGAGACCAAGAAGACGGCGGATATCCTGGACATTTCCAATCAATCTTCCAAGGAAGGGATTCGGATCGTTCTGGATCTGAAAAAAGGCGCCGATGTGGAGAATCTTTGCAACATGCTGTATAAAAAGACGAGGCTTGAGGACTCCTTTGGCGTTAACATGCTTGCAGTGGCAGAGGGCAGGCCGGAAACCATGGGACTTATTCCAATTATCCGCCATCATGTGAATTTCCAATATACGCTTGCCACCAGGAAATACCGCACGCTTCTCGCCAAGGAACTGGACAAGAAAGAGATTCAGGAGGGGTTGATTCAGGCTTGCGACGTGATTGACTTGATCATTGAGATACTTCGAGGCGCTAAAAATATCAAGGATGCTAAGGATTGCCTGATGAACGGCAATACAGACAAGATCAGATTCCGCTATAAAGGATCTGTGGCGGATGCCAGGCAGCTTCATTTTACGGAACGGCAGGCGACGGCGATTCTGGAGATGAGGCTCTATAAGCTGATTGGCCTGGAAATTGAAGCGCTGATGAAGGAACATCAGGCAACGCTCTTAAACATTGCAAAATATCAGGAGATCTTAGGCAGCCGCAGTGCAATGTCGAAGGTGATTGTCAAGGAGCTGACCAAGTTTCAGAAAGAATATGCAAGGCCAAGGCGGACCAAGATAGAGAACGCAAAGGAAGCTGTTTACGAAGAGAAGAAAATAGAAGAGATGCCAGTGGTGCTTTTGATGGACCGTTTTGGCTATGTCAAGACGATTGATTTACAGACGTATGAACGAAACAGGGAGGCGGCAGATACAGAAAATAAATATGTGATGCACTGCATGAACACGGATAAGCTTTGTATTTTTACAGACAAGGGACAGCTTCATACGGTGAAGATCTTAGAGCTTCCTTTTGGAAAGTTCCGTGACAAGGGCACGCCTCTTGACAATGTAAGCAATTATGACAGTAGTGGGGAAGTGATGGTTTATGTCAACTGCCTGGGAAATCTGATCGGTAAAAATCTTCTGTTTGTCAACAGCCAGGGAATGATAAAAGTGGTTGCAGGGGATGAATTCGACGTCGCCAAGCGAACCACGGCGGCAACCAAGCTCAATGAAGGAGATACGGTTCTGACTGTTCTAATGCTGGAGCAATCACCAGAGGAGACGGTTATACTTCAGACCGAAAAGGGAATGTTCCTGCGCTTTCCTGCGGCGGATGTCCCAAGGAAAAAGAAGGGAGCCATCGGAGTTCGGGGAATAAAGATTGATCCTAAGGATCAGTTAAAAGCAGCGTACCTTGTGGGGGAAGAAGAAAGAATCATCGAGGAAAAGGAAAGGCAGATCATGCTGCACAGACTTAAGATCGCCAGCCGGGATGGAAAAGGCGTAAAGAAATAGAATAAGGCGGCCAGTAGGTAGGAGGAACATATGAAGGATAAAAAAATTGTAGGGTTTTTAAGAAACAGCCTGATTGTGGTGATTGCCGTCTGTATCCTGGTGTTTACCGGTGTGACTGTATTGATGACCCGTATGACCCAGGAGGTAGTCAGAGATATCAGCGATATTTACATGGAGGAAATGAATATACAGCTGCAACAGAAATTTCAGTCTATCATCGAACTTCGCCTGCAGCAGGTATCTGGCGTGATCCTGACGAATCCCCCAGAGGAAAGCCAGTATGGAGAAGCATTGCTGCAAGACTTACAAAAAAGGGCAGAGGTTAGAGATTTCGCCTATCTTGGATTTTATACAGAGCAAGGGGATTTGATAGATATTTATGGTAGCAAGTTACAGTTGGAGGATCATTACAAGATACAGACGTCTCTGATGGAACAGGGAGAATGCGTTACTCAGGGCTGGGACGAGAATCACCAAAAATTTCTTGCCCTGGGCGTGGAAGCAGCGTATGATCTCGGAGATGGGAGAAAGAGCATGGCGTTGATAGCGGGCCTTCCCATGGAATATCTTGATGAAGTGCTTTTTTTTGAAGAGCAAGATGAACAGGTTTATACCCATGTGATTGACCAGCAGGGCAATTTCGTGATCCGCAACGGAGGCGTCTACCAAGTAAATTATTTTCAGCGGATGATGGACGCTTATGGGGAAGAGGAAAAAAATCATATTGAGGGGCATGTAAAGAAACTTCAGGAGGCTATGAAACAGGGCGAGGACTATTCGATGCGGGTATACGCATACGGAGAAAAACGCATGGTGTATTGTTCTCCGCTTGCTGGGAATTCCTACTGGTATCTGGTTACTACTATGGTGGAGGGAAAGATCGATATCAGCGTTACCAAGCTGGATGCGATGCGCCTTGGAATCATGATGGGCTCTATGCTGTCTATATTGGTAATGATGGGAATTATTTTCTTGTTGTACTACCGCTGGTCCAAACAGCAGATGTTGGAACTGGACAAAGCAAGAAAAGAAGCGGTCGTTGCTAACGCTGCTAAGAGTGAATTTTTGGCAAGCATGAGCCATGACATCCGAACGCCGATGAACGCCATTGTAGGAATGACAGAGATCGCTTTGAAGAATATCCAAAACGGGGAACGAGTGGAAGACTGCCTGCGCAAGGTAAAGTTGTCCAGCAAGCATTTACTGGGGCTGATCAATGACGTGCTCGACATGTCTAAGATTGAAAGCGGAAAAATGACGCTTAATATTGAGGTGATGTCTCTTAGGGAGGTTATGGATGACATTGTAAATATCATTCAGCCTCAGATCAAGTCCAGAAATCAGCATTTTGACATTTTTATCGACCAGATTTTATGCGAGGAAATTTACGGTGACGGCGTCCGCCTCAATCAGGTGTCACTCAATCTTTTGTCCAACGCTGTGAAGTATACGCCGGAGGGCGGCAGGATTGATATCCACTTAAGCCAGGAAGCTTCTCCCAAAGGAGAGGATTACATAAGGACCAGTTTCAGCGTGGCAGACAACGGAATAGGAATGACTGAGGAATTCCAGAAGAAAATCTGGAATACGTTTACCAGAGAGCAGACAGACCAGGTACATCATATTGCTGGAACAGGACTGGGAATGGCCATCACGAAAAGCATTGTAAGCCTTATGGGCGGTAGCATTGAGTTGGAGAGCCAGAAAGGAAAGGGAAGTAAATTTACTGTGGTCTTGGACCTCAAGAAAGCGGAAGGGGTTGTGGCGCACATGAAGCTTCCGGAATGGGATGTGCTGGTAGTTGACGATAATGAACAGCTCTGTCTTACGGCAACCTCAAATCTGGAGGAACTTGGAGTTCATGCGCAGTGGGAACAACATGGAGCGCAGGCAGTGGAGTTGCTGGAAGAGCGCCACAGAGAAGGCAAGGATTTTGATTTTGTATTGATTGACTGGAAAATGCCTGAGATGGATGGAATGGAAACAATCCGTGAGATCCGAAGAAGGGTGCCGAAAAGAATTCCTCTGTTTTTGATGTCTGCATATGATTGGAACGATATTGAAGAAGAGGCAGACAAATTGGATATTGAAGGATTCATTTCAAAGCCATTGTTTAAGTCTACTTTATTTGCATGTCTTAGTAAGTATGTGGAAGGACTTGAGAGAAAAGATGATGGCAAGGACAGCCAGAATATAGATTTTACTGGTAAGAAAGTTCTTCTCGCTGAAGATATTGACCTCAATTGGGAGATTGCCAATGAGATTCTTTCCGCTACAGGAATGGAGCTGATTCATGCTTGCAACGGCAAGGAATGTCTGGAATTTTTTGAAGCGTCAGAGCCTGGGACGTATGATGCGATATTGATGGATATCCGCATGCCGGTGATGAATGGGTATGAGGCCACGGAAGCGATTCGCGGACTGGATCGCAGTGACCGGGATCTTCCGATTATTGCGATGACAGCCGATGCATTTTCTGACGATGCGCAAAGATGCTTAAACATCGGTATGAATGCGCACATACCAAAACCCCTTGACATTAAGCAGTGCATGACAGTGCTGCAGAAATTTTTACATTAAATGGGAGGCACCATGGAAAGAGAGACAGAGGTTATAATTGTGGGCAGCGGAGCGGCAGGCTTATTTTGTGCGCTGCGGCTTCCAGAACATATTAAGGCGGCGATTATAACCAAGGATGCGGCAGAGAACAGCGATTCCTTTTTGGCACAGGGAGGAATCTGCATGCTCCGCTCCGAAGAAGATTACGAAGCCTATTTTGAAGATACCATGAAGGCGGGACATTACAGGAATAACCCGGAATCGGTGAAAATCATGATTCGCAGCTCTGGAAAGATCATCGAGCATTTGATTCGTTACGGCGTGCAGTTTGACCGGAGGAACGGGGAATTGGCTTTTACCAGGGAAGGGGGACATTCCAAGCCGAGAATATTGTTCCATGAAGATATTACCGGAAAGGAAATTACAGGAAAGCTTCTGGAACAGGTAAAAAGACGCAGCAATATCACGATGTATGAATACACGGAAATGATAGATATTCTTTGCGACAATGGAAGTTGCTGCGGCATCATAGCAGTGGATTCTGCGAAAGAGGTGATACCGGTCCGAGCGCAGCATACAGTGTTTGCATGTGGCGGAATTGGGGGCTTATACCGTCATTCTACGAATTTTCCGCATTTGACAGGGGACGCCCTTGCAATTGCGCTACGTCATCAAATTCCATTACAGGACGTTAATTTTGTCCAGGTTCATCCTACGACCTTGTATACAGAGAAACCTGGACGGAAGTTTTTAATTTCAGAGTCTGTCCGGGGGGAGGGGGCAGTGCTTTATAACGGCAAAATGGAGCGATTTGTAGATGAGCTGCAGCCAAGGGACATTGTGACCCATGCCATTCAAGAGCAGATGAAGAAAGACAGAAAACCGTATGTCTGGCTTTCCATGGAGCATGTTCCCAAGGATGATATCCTGGGACATTTTCCCAATATTTATCAGCGGTGCATGGAGGAAGGATATGACATAACCAAGGAATGCATCCCGGTAGTTCCAGGCCAGCATTATTTTATGGGCGGCATTCAATCCGATATGGATGGCAAAACGTCTATGCAGGGATTGTATGCGGTAGGAGAGACGAGCTGTAATGGCGTGCATGGAGCGAATCGGCTTGCCAGCAATTCCTTGCTGGAAAGCCTGGTATTTGCAGACAGGGCGGCACAGGCGATTGCGAGGGAGAGTGCGCAGAGCCTGCCCAGAGAGGAACAAGTATTTTGTCCAGAACAATATACCGATTTGACAAAGCTGCACCAGGAGAATCAGGAACTGGTGCGGCAAGAAATAGAGAGGATGAAAAAAGTATATGAACAACAACATAACCATGACCTTAAACGTGGATGAATTGATTCTTTCTGCATTGCGGGAAGATATTTCCAGTGAAGATGTGACCACCAATGCGGTAATGCCAAAGGGCCGCAGAGGCGAGGCGCAGTTAATTTGCAAACAGGACGGAATTCTTTCTGGTCTGTTTGTCTTCCAGCGGGTGTTTGAACTGTTGGATCAGGATATTGAAGTGTTGCTTCACTTCCAGGATGGGGATTCGGTCAGGAAGGGAGAACTCATAGGAACTGTTACTGGAGATATCCGCGCCATCTTATCGGGAGAGCGCACGGCGCTGAATTATCTTCAGAGAATGAGCGGGATTGCCACTTACACCCATTCTATTGCAATGTTGCTTGAAGGCAGCAAGGTGAAATTGCTGGATACTAGGAAGACGACTCCCAATAACCGCATTTTTGAGAAATACGCAGTAAAGACAGGAGGGGGATATAACCACCGTTATAATCTGTCAGACGGAGTGTTGCTCAAAGACAACCATATCGGGGCAGCCGGCGGCGTGAAGCAAGCAGTGGAAATGGCGAAAGAATATGCTCCGTTTGTGCGCAAAATAGAGATTGAATGTGAGTCTTTGGAAATGGTGAAAGAGGCAGTCGAAGCTGGAGCAGACATTATCATGCTAGATAATATGGGCGTGGACGAAATGAGAGAGGCGATTGCGGTAATCGGCAAGCGGGCGGAGATTGAATGTTCTGGCAATGTCACAAAGGAAAATATTGAACGCTATATTTCCTTGGGCGTGGACTATATTTCCAGCGGCGCTCTGACTCATTCTGCGCCAATCATGGATATTTCGTTGAAGAACCTTCATGCGTTGTAGAACGAAAGAAAGGATGTTTTTATATGATAGATTTCGAAAAGAGTAAATACGGGGAAGCTGCGGAAGAGAATTTCCGAAAGGGCTATAACTGTGCGCAGGCGGTATTCTTGGCATTTCAGGATTTGTATGAAATGGATGAGATAACAGCGGCGAAGCTGAGCTCTTCTTTTGGCGGGGGCATGGGCAGGCTTCGGGAAGTCTGCGGCGCTGTCAGCGGAATGTTCATGGCGGCAGGGATGCTTTATGGCTATGATACCCCAGGCGCGCACACCAGCAAGACAGAACATTATCAGAGAATTCAGGAGCTTGCCAAAGCATATGAGGTGGAAAACGGCTCCATCGTGTGCCGTGAATTACTGGGATTGGAGCAAAAGAGGCAGGAACCAGAACCAGAGAAACGGACAAAAGAGTATTACAAGAAGCGTCCCTGTCCCAAGCTAGTACGGATGGCGGCAGCAATCATGGAGGAATATATTACAGAGAATCCGCTACCGTAAAGATAAGGGACAGCGTTGCCTTTTACTAGGAATAATGGCGAAATAAAAAGGAAACCAACATGACGGAATTGGTTTCCTTTTTGTGATATCGTCCTATAAGAGAACAAAGCCTCTTAGGCAGGATCGCTCTGCAGTGTCGGAGACGAAATCTCGCTAAAGCGATCGGCTGCAGGATTCTTTGTTGTATGAAAATAATTAAGCAAGGCTGTTGACAGCTTTGGTCAAACGGGAAATCTTTCTTCCAGCGGTATTCTTATGATATACGCCCTTAGAAGTAGCTTTGCTGATTTGAGAAATCGCAGTTTTCAACGCAGCCTGAGCAGCCTCTTTTTCCTTAGCTGTGATCGCAGCCTCTACTTTCTTAATAGAAGTCTTAACAGCAGATTTGATAGCTTTATTGCGAGCTGTTCTCGTCTCAGTTACTAAAATTCTCTTTTTCGCAGATTTGATGTTAGCCAATCCGTACACCTCCAATATACAATAATATTATTCACGGCAATCCAATTGACTGTATGATGCAAAGAAGGACTGCGCATTGTTCCATGGTTGTTTCATTAAAGCCGGACACGGACGATCTAATGGAAACATACTAATATAGTTTAGTCCCATTTTTTCTGTCTGTCAATACATATTTTGTTTTTTTTTGCAGAAAATGAGATAAAAGAAACTTTTGGAGGGATAAAATGAGTCAGTTTCAGGTGCGTACCGATCTGGCGTTGGAAACCAGAGAGAAATTCGAAGAAGACAACGTAGAAATAAAAGGGGTTCGTGTCGAAGAAGAATTCCAAAAAGAAAGAGAGATAAAGATCACGACTATGGTCATTGAGACGGAGAATGGCGCCAAGGCAATGGGCAAGCCCAAAGGCACCTATATTACCATGGAGGCGGAAAACATGGATTGCCAGGATGAGGATTATCATAGAGAGATTTCCCTGGAGCTAGCAAAATTGATCAGAAAATTGCTGCCTGACTGCAAAGAGCCTTTATCTGTGCTGGTGGCGGGACTTGGCAACCGGGAGGTGACGCCGGACGCCCTGGGGCCGAGGGCGGTAGATAATCTGATGATTACGCGGCACATCTTAAAAGAATTTGGGAAGTATGCATTTGGCGAGGAAGAAGTCAATGCAGTCAGCGGAATCGTGCCAGGAGTGATGGCGCAGACTGGCATGGAGAGCCAGGAGATTATTCGCGGGGTCATTGAGGAGACCAAGCCAGACGTGGTGATTGCCATTGATGCGCTGGCAGCGCGCAGTACCAGGCGGCTTGGGAGGACGATACAGATTACCGATACCGGGATTAATCCTGGTTCCGGGGTTGGAAATCACCGGCATGGGTTGTCAAAAGATACCGTGGGCATTCCGGTGATAGCGATCGGCGTTCCTACGGTGGTGGATGCGGCGACGATAGTCAGTGACACCATGCAGACATTGATCCAGGCCATGGAGGAAAACAGCCATTTTCGGACCTTGAGCACAGGACTGAATGCATTGAATGACATGGAAAAATATGAACTGATTCGGGAACTTCTGTCTCCCCAGCTGAATACCATGTTTGTAACCCCGAAGGATATTGACGAATCCGTCAGACGTCTGAGTTTTACCCTTTCCGAAGGATTGAATATTGCATTTGCATAAATATTTTCGTACAGGCATATATTTAATTATTCAATATAAATATAACTGCCTTTTTGCAGACGACGGATAAGGAAGACGGGAATGGGGAATTTTTCAGGAAAAAAGAGAAGAAGGAAAGTCAGGAGTTATACAGGAGGGGTTCTGCTGCTTGTAAGCCTCCTGTTTGTATTTGTATGTTATCAGAACATGTCGGAAACGGGAAAAGCGCCTGCAGTAAAACAGGTTATCTCCTGGATAAAAGAAGAGATTGCGGTGGGAGCCTTTAAAAACTGCATGATGATTATGATAACAGAAAAAGACCAGGAACAGTCTCCCACACTGGGGGCCTGGTTTCTGGAAAAACTGGAACAGACTTATCCGGTCTGCCAGTTCAGCGAAACCATGACGGAGTATAATACCAGGGTGGAAAGCGACCTGGCCGGAGCGCTGCTGGCTACCCTGGCGGGGACGGTGATGAGTGTGGTTCTGGCCGGGTGGATGTTGTAAGTGAAGTCCTGTAGAATATTATTGCAGACGATAAAGAACAGCGACCTGTACAGCAGCGCTTCTCAGCCGAATATGGCAGAATACGCAATAAAACTGCTGTATTCATTTCGCATAGATTGTCTTCTTGCCGATTTTGTCAGGATATTGCAGTATTCCATGGGGGCAGACTGGTTCAGCGCGGCTGTCATAATGTGTTGGTTCATTTCTATTAGGCTGAAGTGATATGTAAATATCTATATTAAAATTAAAAATTTGTATTTACAAATACAGCGGACCCTGATATGATGAACGCAGGAGGTACCTCTTGCAGGAGAGTTTGAGAGAAGGGGCGTATGATTCGTATTTGGACAGGGAGGCAGGGCTATGCAGTCACGTTACATTCAGATAGCGGAACAGATCCGGGGACAGATCGCCGATGGGCTGTACCCGGAAGGGAGCAGGATTCCCACAGAAAATGAGTTGGCCCAGTCCCAGGAGGTCAGCCGTCCCACCGTGAGACAGGCTCTGGATCTGCTGGTCAGGGAGGGGCGTCTGGTGCGTGTGAAAGGCAGCGGTACCTTTGTGGCCCAG
>OFGM01001754.1_pt1 | contig 11909 bp, 9 predicted proteins | sample 1521741 | NCBI WGS metagenome assembly OFGM01 (sample SAMEA3504079, study PRJEB24116) | mouse gut metagenome | biome: mouse gut; feature: mouse-associated habitat; material: faeces | place: Denmark | collected 2011
TTGCCTTAAGAAATATAGTCTAAATAGAGTGTCCAACTTTATGGGTTCACTTCAGTAGGACCTCTTTTTATTGTTGAATAGTTATAAAAGAGATCTATCTCAATTCATGGTAGAGTTCGATAAAGTTTTCAAAGCGCGGTAAGGTCAAGGATAAGTAGCCATAATCGCGGGTATCGACAAGTCCTTTTTGTTTTAGGCGTTCACGATAAACAGACATCAAGGAAGATGAAAAGCCTAGTGCCTCACGAATATCTTTGATACGAGATCTACCACTTTTGGCGATCGTAGCTAGAACATCTTGATCTTTGCTAGATAGCTCTTGCCAGATCTTTTGATAGACCAATTCCTGAAGATATTGATCAAATTCGGGTAAGAGCTGTTCGATCGTTTGCGGTTTTTGTTGATACCAGAGATAACCTAAAACTTGGTAGGCAAAAGGATAGCCTCTTGTTGTTAATGCCATTTTTCGTGCTACCTTACTTGGAACGTGTAAGATGTTTTGATATGATGCTGTGATGGCATTTAGATTTAGTGGCGCTAAGTTTATCTTTGGGGCTCGATATAGAAATGTTAGTGCGCGGTCATCTTGGATCTCACTGATATTTTCAAATAGACCAGTCATTAGTAAAAATAATGGTAGATCCTGTCGAATGAAGATCTGAAAAGAACTAGCAAAAACTTTGATATGATCATTTGCAGTTACTTCATCGATCGTAACTAGTAGGCGTTTGTTGTGTTCGCGTAGCTTCTTTAACATCAATTCTAGGACTGTTTCGATATCTGTCACGGGTGGTGTGTTTTCGAAGGCAACACCCAGACCAAAGGCAGAAAAATCAAATCTAGCTTTGATAAAAAGGGTGTGCAATTCGTCGATCGCATAGAGTTTTGCGGCTAAACTTGTGAGCAGATCGCGAGTGGGATTTAATTCCACTACGATCCAGTCCGCTTTTTGACGTAATTCATGGCTGATCGTCGAAAGCATGACCGTTTTTCCACTACCTCTAACGCCAGTAAGCATGTAGAGTTGTGCTGAGGGTTCACTGGCGTTAAGATCGTCAATGATCATATTTGTTTGGGCTAAGCGTGAAATATATTGATTGGGCTTTTTTCCAAAACTAAGGGTAAATGGATTCAATTATCTCGCCTCTTCTTCGTATATAACTTTATATAACTTTTTTATTATTATATAACTTTATATAACTTTTGCCAATTTATTCAGATTTTAAGTTGATCTCAAAATACTTGAGCACAGAGAAACATGTAATACAATACAGCATCATTTTCAGCAAGTAAAAGTGAGAGCGTCATGGTAAATGTTGGAGTTAAAAGGGCATAGGATCTCTGAGTTGATTTTTGATGTAACTAGGGTGTGCTCAAGGACGCATATTGCTTTATAGATCCAGGTCTAAGTTTTTCCGAAGTAATTTATAGAAAGTACTTTCGTCATAGCCTTGTAAACCTGAAACTTGACCGTCACCCATCTCCATAATGATCAGCTGTCCACTAGCTGTACGAGCAAAGTCGATCGTACAGAAATTAGACGGAATTTGCTTTTGGGCTACTTGAATGAGTTTTTGATCTGCTGGAGATAAAGTGAGCTTTTCTGCTCTCCAATAGTTAATGAGCACAAGCGGAGAGCTATTTAGATAAAAAACTCGGTACTCTTCAAAAATCGGTGTGTGACTTTTTGGATGTTCTCCTAAACTTTTTAGTTCGATAAATTTACGCATTACCAAACCGCCAACTAGCTCAGTTCCTTGACGCTCGATAAAATTATGCACAACTTGCAAAGCGTGGGTAGTATCACTAGTATCTGGAATATAAAATGCCTCATCCCATTCATATTTTCGACTTTTGACAAAATCTTTGATCGTAACAGCCCCACTAAATTGTTTGAGTAGTTGGCGGATGCTTGCCTCAGATAGGTCACTAGTCCACCGTGTTTGTAGTTGATTTTTCTCAGTAGCCCAGTTGGGGAGTAAGTGAGTAGCTTCATATTCAGCCAGCTCGTTTAGCATTTTCCCACCCTGACTTTGGATAAAGTCGACCAACTTAGCGTATAACCCAGGTTTTAACATCCAGCCCCGATAGATATAGACTGTATCTTGAGTGACCTGGCAGTTCAAAGCAACTGTGTTCTTCTCAAATAATTTCTGTTGATCGATCAAGCCAACTGGAAAATATTTTTTCGCAGCTTGATATTCTTTGGTATATTCAAAATCAGGTGCTTTAGGATCAAGCAGGTCAGTTAGGAATAAAACTACATATTTCATCTCATACCTTCTCAGTGTTTTTTCTTAAGTATAGCTAAGAAAAGAAGATCCGTAAACGCTCGCAACGGGCGTGAAGCTATGCTATATAGAAATAGGACTGATAGTTATTATGTAATGTCCATCGAAGAGTATGTATTGGTTGTTTCTTCGCTGAAAAAAATCAGTGAATGGACTGTATCGGTCTCATCAGTGCTAGCACGGGGAGATCCGCTGATCGTCATGGCTCGAAAGCGTGTCTACGTGAAGCGTCAATCTATTGAAACTAAGACTTGCTATATCAGGTCGGCTGTTTACTTTTTAAAAAAATATACGAATAAATAACTTATTGATTGATTTATACGTACAAATATATTATTATGTATTTGTAAATTGAAAGCGCTTCAAAAATAAAAATCAAGGAGAAAGCAAATGACACAGACTGAGAAAAAGATTTCGAGTAAGTTCATATATTTTTTTGGTTCATTTGGTGGGATCTTGTTTGGGTATGATATCGGTGTAATGACCGGTGCTTTGCCATTTTTACAACAAGACTGGGCGCTACAAAATGACGCTGGGATCGTTGGGTGGATCACTTCGGCTGTAATGTTTGGGGCGATCTTTGGTGGAGCCCTGGCGGGACAATTATCTGACCGTTACGGGCGACGTAAGATGATCTTGATGTCAGCTATTATTTTTGTAGTCTTTTCATTACTTTCAGGTTTTTCGCCTAACAACGGTACGATCTACTTAGTTATCGTCCGTATCTTCTTAGGGTTAGCTGTTGGGGCAGCCTCGGCGTTAGTTCCTGCTTATATGTCAGAAATGGCACCAGCTAATGCTCGGGGACGCTTATCTGGTTTGAATCAAACGATGATCGTTTCAGGGATGCTGTTATCCTATATTGTTGACTTTGCATTAAAGGATCTACCGGATGCGATCGCTTGGCGTTTCATGCTCGGGCTCGCCGCAGTACCAGCATTGATCTTATATCTAGGTGTCTTGCGTTTGCCAGAATCACCACGTTTCCTATTACATCATGGTGAAGCTAAGCAAGCATATGCAGTTTTAGAATGTATCCGCAAAGATCGAGCTGAGGTTGAGGCTGAATTTGAAAATATCAAAGAAACGATCGCGGCTGAAGATAAGGCGACGCAGACGTCATGGTTGAGTTTATTTAGCAAGAAATATCGCTATTTAGTGATCGCTGGGGTCGGAGTCGCAGCCTTCCAACAATTCCAAGGGGCAAATGCGATCTTCTACTATATTCCCTTGATCGTTGAAAAAGCAACTGGACAAGCAGCCTCGTCTAATTTATTATGGCCGATCATTCAAGGTGTCATTTTAGTTATCGGTTCATTGGTCTACATGGCGATCGCTGAGAAATTCAACCGGCGCACATTACTCATGCTAGGTGGGGCCGTGATGGGCTTATCGTTTATCTTGCCAAGTATCTTGAATATGATGTTACCAAATATGGATCCGATTATGATCGTTATCTTCTTATGTGTCTACGTTGCCTTTTATTCTGCAACTTGGGCGCCATTGACTTGGGTATTAGTTGGTGAGATCTTCCCATTGAGTATCCGTGGTAAAGCAGCTGGCTTAGCTTCATCAATGAACTGGATCGGCTCATGGCTAGTGGGACTTTTATTCCCGATCATGACGATGAACATGTCCCAAGAAGCTGTTTTTGCGATCTTTGGTGCTATCTGTTTCTTAGGCGTTCTCTTCGTTAAGACGCGCGTACCAGAAACAAGAGGGCATACATTAGAAGAGATCGAAGCTCAAGGTACACAACAAAATGAAAGCGTTACCCAAAGATTGAATGGAGGGATCAAGCATGAACTTAGCCACGACCGCAAATAAATTAAAGCAAGGACAAACCGCATTAGGGATCGAATTAGGTTCGACCCGGATCAAATGTGTCTTGATCGATGATAGAGCTGAAACGATCGCGACCGGAAGTTATACCTGGGAAAATAAATTTGAAGATGGGATCTGGACTTATTCATTAGATGAGGTCTGGGAAGGCATTCAACAAGCTTATCGGGAACTTTCGACCAAGATCTGGGGGATCTATCATGTGCCGCTAGAAAATATCGGTTCGATCGGGATCAGTGCGATGATGCATGGTTATCTGGCATTTGACAAAGATGAACAGCTATTAGTGCCCTTTAGAACTTGGCGCAATAATATCACACAACAAGCAGCTGATGAGTTGACTGAAGCTTTCAACTTTAATATTCCACAACGCTGGAGCATTGCGCATCTGTATCAAGCGATCTTAGATCAAGAAGAACATGTACCAAAGCTCGACTTTTTGACGACGCTGGCAGGCTATGTTCACTGGCGGTTGACTGGTGAAAAAGTTCTTGGGATCGGGGATGCTTCTGGCATGTTTCCGATCGATGTGTCGACTAAAGACTACGATCAAAATAAGCTTTCGATCTTTAATGAGCTGGTCGCTACTAAACATTATCCGTGGGATCTAGTTGATATTTTGCCTAAACCGTTGCTTGCGGGGACAAATGCCGGTACTTTGACTAAAGCAGGGGCTAAATTGCTTGATCCAACGCAGACTTTGCAAGCAGGCAGTTTATTAGCTCCACCTGAGGGCGATGCAGGGACTGGCATGGTCAGCACCAATAGTGTTCGGATCCACACTGGCAACATTTCAGTCGGAACGTCAGCTTTTTCGATGAATGTTTTGGAACATCCGTTAAAACAAGTCTATCGTGATATCGACATCGTGACGACACCAGCTGGCTTACCAGTGGCGATGGTCCATACCAACAACTGTTCATCAGATATCAATGCTTGGGCAAATATCTTTGCTGAATTTGCTAAATGTTTAGGCGTAAATATCAGTCCAGATAAGCTTTATGAAACATTATTTACGCAAAGTGCTAAGGCTAGACCCGATGCAGGTGGATTGATCAATTACAGTTATCTTTCGGGGGAAAATATCACCCAGATCCAAAAAGGACGTCCGCTATTTGTGCGGACAGAATCCAGTGATTTTGATCTACCAGACTTTTTCTTGAGCCAACTTTATGGCGCTTTTGCACCGTTGAAGTTAGGGATGGACACATTATTTAACGAGGAAAAAATTAAAACCCGGGTTATGATCGCTCAGGGTGGGCTCTTCAAGACTCCTGTTATTGGACAACAGATCTTAGCCAATGCCCTTGATCTGCCGATCATGGTGATGAAGACGGCTGACACGGGTGGTCCATGGGGCATGGCGCTTTTGGCATTATATGCTAAGAGTGGGACAGAGTTATCTTTAGAGGAATATTTAGATAAAAAAGTGTTCAAACAGGTCGAGAGTATGACCTTATTACCTGAAAAAGCCGGGGTCAAAGGTTATGCAAAATATATTAAGCGCTATCAAGGCGGTCTAGCGGTTGAAGCTTTAGCAGGTGAAAAATTTGAATAGGAGATCTTTTAAATGTTAGAAAAACTAAAAAATGAAGTTTACGATGCCAATATGCAGTTACCTAAGTTAGATCTAGTGACTTTTACTTGGGGTAACGTATCGGGGATCGATCGGGATAAGGGCTTGTTTGTCATCAAACCGTCTGGGGTCGATTATAACGAGCTTAAACCTTCCGATATGGTCGTTGTCGATCTAAAGGGAAATGTGGTCGAAGGTAACTTGAATCCATCCTCAGATACTCCGACGCATACCGTTTTATACAATGCATTTCCTAAGATCGGTGGGATCGTGCATACGCACTCACCGTGGGCCGTGGCTTTTGCGGCTGCGCGGATGGATATTCCAGCGTTGAATACGACGCACGCCGATACATTTTATGGTGATATCCCTGCAGCGCCGGCTTTGACTAAAGAGCAGATAAAGACAGCCTATGAAGAAAATACGGGTAAAGTGATCGTTGAGACGTTTGAAGAGCGTGGCCTTGATTATGAAGCGATCCCAGCTGTATTGGTCATGCAACATGGACCATTTACGTGGGGCAAGACCTCAGCTCAGGCAGTCTATAATGCGAAAGTTTTGGAGGTGGTCGCTGGTGAAGATTATCATGCGATGATGTTGAATCAAACGTTTGAGCAACAAAATATTGCATTGCCACAGTTTTTGTTAGACAAGCATTATTACCGCAAACACGGTAAAGACGCATATTACGGACAAAATAATTAAAGGAGATAAATGTCATGTTAAAAGTTAGAGATTATAAATTCTGGTTTGTTGCAGGTAGTCAATTTTTATATGGTGAAGAACAGCTCGATTCTGTTGCCAAAGATGCGCAAAAGATAGTGGATCAATTGAATGCTACGCAAAAATTACCGTATAAGCTTGTATTTAAGGGTGTTATGACGACTGCAGATCAGATCACCCAATTTATGAAAGATGTCAACTATAATGATGATGTTGCAGGTGTCATCACCTGGATGCATACCTTCTCACCAGCTAAAAATTGGATCCGTGGGACTAAGTTGTTGCAAAAGCCATTATTGCATTTAGCAACACAATACTTAAATGAGATCCCGTATGACACGATCGACTTTGATTATATGAACCTCAACCAATCAGCACATGGAGACCGTGAATATGCTTATATCAATGCGCGTCTAGGTTTGAACAACAAGATCGTCTTTGGGTACTGGGACGATGAAAAGGTGCAAGAACAGCTCGCTTTATGGCAAGATACAGCCGTTGGTTATAACGAGAGCTTTAAGATCAAGGTCTGCCGTTTTGGTGACACGATGCGTAATGTTGCCGTAACAGAAGGTGATAAGGTCGAGGCTCAGATCAAATTAGGTTGGACGGTCGATTACTGGCCTGTAGGTGATCTGGTCAAAGAAGTAAACCAAGTCACTAAAGAACAGATCGATGCAGAATATGCTAAATTGGCACAAGAATATGAACTGGTCCAAGGTGATAATTCCAAAGAAAAATATGAACATGCTGTTCGCTATCAATTGCGTGAATATATTGCGATCAAAAACTTCTTGGAACGTGGCGGCTATACAGCTTTCACAACTAACTTTGAAGATCTTTGGGGCTTAGAACAGTTACCAGGTCTGGCATCGCAATTGTTGATGCGTGATGGGTATGGCTTTGGGGCTGAAGGCGATTGGAAGACGGCTGCCTTGGGACGGTTATTGAAAATCATGGCACATAACAAGATGACAGTCTTCATGGAAGATTACACCTTAGATCTACGTAAGGGCCATGAAGCTATCTTAGGCTCACATATGTTAGAAGTTGATCCAACAATTGCTGCCGATAAACCACGAGTCGAAGTCCATCCATTGGATATTGGTGGCAAAGCTGATCCGGCACGTTTGGTATTCACTGGTTCTAAGGGGGATGCGATCGATGTGACAGTAGCTGATTTTAGAGCTGGATTCAAGTTTATCAGTTATGAGGTCGAAGCTACTAAACCCGAAAAGACGACTCCTCATTTGCCAGTTGCTAAACAATTATGGACACCAAAAGTTGGCTTGACAACAGGCGCTACTCGCTGGATGCAAGCTGGTGGTGGACACCACACGATGCTTAGTTTCACTCTGAAACAAGAGCAGATCGCAGACCTTTGTGAAATGCTAGGGGTAAATGCTGAAATTATTGCCTAAAAATGAATGTGATACCATACGAATAACGAGGAAAACATCATGCTTGATACGCAGCATGATGTTTCCCTCGTTTAGCTATGTTTTAAGGGTAAAATAAAGCCTTATTTTGTTGCGGTCGAAGCCCGAGAAATAAACTCAGCTTCATAGATCTTAGTTTCAAATTTAGCTTTTTTTAAGATCATTTGAGTGATCATTTCAGCAGCACAGGCCCCCATTTTTTCTTTTGCATGATTCATCGTGGTCAGGCTAGGATCTAGGTATTTGGTGATCTCATAATTATCAAAACCCACAACCGATATGTCATTTGGGATCTGATAGTTATTGCGCTTTAAGAGATCCATCAGCCTGATCGCCAATTCATCGTTGTAGCAAGCTAAGGCCGTCGGTGGGGTCGGACTGTTTAGATGATCTAATACCTTTTTTTCAAGAAGTTCTAAGGGATCACTCGCATGATACATGATGATCTGGCTATCTAAAGCATATTTGCTGTTATTTTGATAAGCTTCTAAGTAGCCGTTCATACGAGCGACTCCTTGTTGATCATCAACTTGGAAAATACCCAAGATGTTGTGATGTCCTTGAATAAAGAGATGTTCGATCAGTTGTTTTTCAGCTGGCTTATCGTTGACGACTAAAGCAGGAAAGTCGAGATCAGGGTAAGTCGCATTGAGAAAGATCGTTGGGATCTGACGCTTTTTGATCTCTTGATAAAGATCAAGGTTGGGGTTTGGTAAAGCGCTTTGAGTTGGTTCGATGATCAGACCAGCAACTTTCATATCAAGCATATTGATCAAGATACTGCGCTCACGTTGATGATCATTATGCGTGTTAGCCAAGATCAAGGTGTAGCCATTTTGAGCGAGGACTTTATCGATCCCAGAGATGATCTTAGGAAAGATATAGTCGGCGATATGGGTACAGATCACACCGATCGTTTTATTTTTTGTTTCGGCTTGCCAATCTTTTTGCCAATCCGCGACAAACATCCCTCCGCCCTGAACTTTATAGATAAAATGCTCGTTTTCTAGATCACTGACAGCACGCCGGACCGTGTGGCGGGAAACTTCGAATTGCTGCATGAGTTTTGATTCAGTTGGAAGTTTGGCATCGATCGGAAATTTTCCAGCTAGGATATCTTTTTTAAGAGCATTTTTGACGGCTTCGTATTTGCTAGACATAGACTTCTCCTTTCTTTATCGTGTTATAAGTATTATACAACTTTTCGGCTAAAATTTGCGCAAAGCACCAATTCTAAAAAAAGTTTTGGTGCTTTTTGCGTATTTTATAAATAGAGCAAGCAAGTTATTGCCAAGTTAAAAACTTATGCATACTATACGGAGGAAGATGACAAAAAAACGTAACTTCACATTAGTTTAGCGAAGTTACGTCAAAAGGAGGTTATTGTAAAATATAGCCGTCAGCAAGTTGGCAAAACTCGTTGACTTGTTCTTCTTCCCAAGCTTGATCTTTGCCGAGTTCAGTTGCCATGATGTGAGCTACTTTAGGCGCCATTTCCTTTGCGACCCGGGCATCAAGATAAAGTGCGCGGATCCGTCGTGCTAGCACATCGTCTAGCGTTTGCGCCATTTCTTCGCGCACTGCCCAGACTACTTGGGCGCCAGTGAATTCGTATTTAGGATGAAGTGGTAAGGCAAGTTCAGGATCTTCTTCTTGTAAGCGTAAGATAGCTGCTTGGTCACTTCCGTAAACATAGCGCCAATCTTTGCGTTCTGCTTCGGTCGTCTGTTTAGCACCGTGGATCTTTAACTCACGGGTCACACATTCTTTTGGTGGAAGTTTTGCTACCTTGATCGCTAAATCAACTGTTTCTTCTGCCATCTGACGGTAAGTCGTCCATTTACCACCTGTGATCGTGATCAGCCCAGACTCATTGGAAAAGAGCTTGTGGCTACGTGAGATCTCCTTAGTCTTATCACCGTCTCCATCTTTGGGAGCAGCTAATGGACGTAAGCCAGCATATGCAGCCAAAACATCGGCCCGAGTCGGTTTGCGTTCGAGGTATTCACCAGCTGTCTCGAGGATAAAGTCGATCTCTTCATCCAGTGGGCGTGGCTCTAAAGTGAATTCTTTTAGCGGCGTGTCTGTTGTGCCTAAGATGACTTTATTATGCCATGGTACACAGAACAAGACCCGCCCATCAGAAGTTTTAGGGACCATGATCGCATCATTGCCACCTAAAAATGATCCATCGACGATCAAGTGAACACCTTGTGAAGGGCGTACGGTAGCTTGATGATCTTTGGTATCCATCTCAAGGATCTGGTCAACGAAGATACCAGTTGCATTGATGATAGCTTTTCCCCGTAGACTGAATTCTTCACCGGTAAATTCATCTTTTACGGTGACACCAGCTACTTTAGCGAATTTCTTTTGGACCGAAGTCACTTTGACGTAATTGACTAAAGTTGCACCGTATTCGGTTGCTGTCTGCATGAGGTTGACAGCTAAACGTGAGTCATCGAATTGACCGTCATAATACATCACGCCACCGACTAATTTGTTATGCTTGATCTGTGGGATCGCATCGATGACTTTTGATTTGGAATATATCTTAGAGTGTCCGATATTTAACTTACCAGCCAAGGCATCGTAGACTTTCATTCCGATACTGTAAAATGGCTGTTCCCATAATTTATAGTTGGCGATGATGAATTTTTGATTTTTGACCAAATGAGGTGCATTTCGTGCTAGGCGTCCCCGTTCATGTAGGGCTTCGCGCACTAGCCGGACATCACCTTGGGCTAAATAACGAACCCCACCGTGAACGAGTTTAGTTGAACGACTTGAAGTTGATTTAGCAAAGTCGCTTTGCTCTAATAAGACGGTCTTGTAACCACGTGAGGCTGCATCAACGGCGACACCTAAACCAGTCGCGCCCCCACCGATAACGATCACGTCCCAGCCATCAGGGTCGTTTTTTAGATATTCAATATTTTTTTGTCGTGAAATAGGCATCAAATCACTCCGATCTAATTGGATTATTCAAAATAACGTGTTGCAGCGACTGCTTTTTGCCAACCGCCATACAATTTATTGCGTCGTTTGTCATCCATTTGGACTTCAAACCGTTTTCCATCTTTGATAACTGCTTTGATCTCATCAAAGTCTTGCCAGTACCCTACGGCTAAACCAGCCAGAAAAGCTGCACCAAGGGCAGTCGTTTCCAAGTCACCTGCGCGCTGAACAGGAGTGTTTAAGATATCTGCTTGGAATTGCATCAAGTAATCGTTGTTAGTGGCACCACCATCGACTTTGAGTACCGGAATATCGATCCCAGTATCTTCTTGCATTGCACCGAGAATGTCGCGGACTTGGTAAGCAATACCTTGTAACGTCGCTTTGATGAAATCTTTTTCAGTTGTCCCACGTGTCAAGCCAAAGACCGCCCCACGGGCATCTTGATCCCAATAAGGTGCCCCTAGACCAACGAAAGCGGGTACCACATAAACTTCATCTTCATTTTTAGAAGCAAGTGCGTCCGCTTCTGATTGGCTGGCTTTGTCGATGAGTTTTAGACCATCACGTAGCCATTGGATCGCTGAACCTGCAACAAAGACAGATCCTTCAAGCGCATAGTTGATCTCACCATTGATCCCATAACCGATCGTGGTCAAAAGGTTATTTTTGGATAATTGTGGTTTGTTACCAGTGTTCATCACGATAAATGAGCCAGTACCATAGGTGTTTTTGACCATGCCGGGTTCAAAGGCCATTTGCCCAAAGAGCGCGGCTTGCTGGTCGCCGGCCATTCCTGCGATCGGAACTTTGGAACCAAAGAAATGATAAGTTTTAGTCAAACCGTAGATCTCTGAGTTAGAAACGACTTTAGGCAACATTTCCCGGGGAATATTTAAAATATCCAAGATCTCTTGGTCCCATTCCAAGGTATTGATGTTAAAGAGCATCGTTCGACTGGCATTGGAGTAGTCGGTCACATGAACTTTACCGTCAGTTAATTTGTAGACTAACCAGTGATCCCCACCCTGTGATGGAGCCATGCTCTGTTGAGTTCAGGAAGGCTGGCCTCCCAAGCAT
>OFGM01001755.1_pt1 | contig 11904 bp, 5 predicted proteins | sample 1521741 | NCBI WGS metagenome assembly OFGM01 (sample SAMEA3504079, study PRJEB24116) | mouse gut metagenome | biome: mouse gut; feature: mouse-associated habitat; material: faeces | place: Denmark | collected 2011
ATCACACACAGCGCCTATTGCGAAATACTGTTTATGCTGTTTTAAACATCGAAAAAGGATACCATCCTGATTTATTTTCCGTGTACTGCCGATATCAGAAGCACATCCGCCCAACACTCTCATATTTACCTCACTTCTGCGTTATTTTGCACATTTCAAAGTTGTGGAAACAGTATCAGCATAACAGGATAGAATTAGAATTTCTATTTCTTTTCTATGCTGTTATGTTTCGCTAAAATTTATTTTATAAAACTCATAGGGTACAGAAAAATAACTCTTATTTTCTGTACCCTTTTTCATAGAAAACAGAGCTTGTCCTGCTTTCTATATCAACTGCTTATTTTTTTGAAATCTTAATCGCTTATTTTGTTCTATATAATATCTTTCTAATAATATTTTCTAACTTAAAGGGATTTAACTTGACTTACATAAGAGTCCTTTCCATTTCTACTATTTCATTATTGTTTCTCTATCCAGACTCCATTTTCATCTACATAGTAATCCCCTATCCATGTATCTGTCATTAATGTACCTTTCTTTCCATCTGATACTTCATTAAAATAGTACCATTTTTCATCTATTAATTGCCACCCTGTATACATCTTTCCTTGTGTTCCGTTTGATAGTGGATTCAGATAATACCAGTTTTCTCCTTCTTTCAGCCAACCTGTTACCATATAGCCCTGCTCATTAAAATAATACCATTCATTCGTTTCTTTGTATGGGAGTTGATACCATGTATTTGTCACTAATACTCCGTCTTCCTTGAAATAGTACCAGTTTCCATCAATCAATTTCCACCCTATATACATTTTTCCTTGTGTTCCATCTGATAATGGATTTAAGTAATACCAGTTTTCTTCCTCTTTCAACCAGCCTGTTACCATATAACCTTGTTCATTAAAATAATACCATTCATTTGTTCCTTTGTATGGTAATTTACACCATGTATGAAGTAACCATGCTCCATTTGGTTTCTTATATCTCCATCCTAATCTGTCTTTTACCCATAAATCTTCACTATAAATATTTAATGTATCATCTTCGACTTCATTTTCATTATCGGAACTGTTATCATTTGATTCATCTTGATTGTTGGATTCACTATTATTTCCTGAATTATTATTGTTCGATTCATTATTATCTGAACCATTATTTATGTCATCTTTATCCTGATTTCCTTCATTTTCTGAATCGTTATCATTGTCTGTATTATTATCGTTTTTGCTGGAAACTGTATAATTTTGTGCTACTCTCTTAAGTCCTGTATTAGTTTCAAATTCAAGTGCTATTGTATGTGTTCCTTCTCCTACTCGTGTTAAGGTCTGACTGCGGATAGTTATTTTAGTACTTCCTTCTTCTGCAATGTAATCCTCATCTCGAATTAATTTTATTCCATCCAAATATACATCTTTAAACTCGCTAAATTCTCCTTTGGAAACAAGTGCTTGAGATTCTACGATATTCACATCTATATCTGGTACACGCTCAATCAAGTGATAGCCTTGGTCTATACTACTATCTATCGTTTCATCTGTATTTTTCATAACAACTAAAGTATAAGTCTTTTCACTTTTACTGGATGAAAAATCACTGTCAACTTCCATAATAACAGTAAAAGTAAATTCTCCTACTTCCTTTGGAACACCATATAATTCCCCATTTTCCTTTAATTCCATTCCGTCTGGTAATGAGCCTTCTTTTAAACTATAACTAATATCACTTTCACTATCTTGATTATTATTTTCAATCATTACACTATAGGGAACATATTGAACTGCTTTTGGAATATCTGTCGTAGTGATAGAAGGATTTTCTACCATGCCAATTAATTTATAAGGAATATTATTTCTTTTTGCATATGCTTCCGTATAAGAATTACCATAACAATAGATCGTTAAATTACTGCAATTATTAAAAGCCCCTTCACCTATTGTTGTAACTCCTTTTGGAATTGTTATACTTGTTAAATTACTACAACCTGAAAAAGCATAATCAATAATTTCGGTTACTGTTTCTGGGATTGTCACATTTGTTAAACTGCTACAGTTACTAAAAGCCATACCACCAATTGTTGTTACTTTTTCTGGAATAGTTATACTTGTTAAGCTGCTGCAATTACTAAAAGCCATATGACCAATTATTGTTAGTTCTTCTGGTAACGTCACGCTTATTAAACCACTACAGTCTTTAAAAGCTGCATAACTAATTTCTGTTACTTCTTCGGGGATTATTACACTTGTTAAACTGCTGCAACCTTCAAAAGCATATCTGTCTATTATCTTTACTCCTTCTGGAAACATTATACTTGTCAAATTGCTGCAGCCCGAAAAAATATCAGCACTAATTGTTGTTATTTTTTCTGGTAGTATTACATTTGTTAAATTACTGCAACCTTTAAAGGCAGCCCCTCCGATTTCGGTTATTCCATTTGGTAATGTTATACTTGTCAAACCACTACAATTCCAAAAAGCATATTCTCCGATTGTTGTTATTTCTTTTGGGATTGTTATATTTGTTAAACTACTACAATTCCAAAAAGTATATTCACTGATTTTTGTTAGTCCTTCTGGTATTGTTATATTCGTTAAACCACTACAATCTCTAAAAGCACCCTTATCAATTATTGTTACTCCTTTTGGTATTGTAATACTTGTTAATTCACTACAACTTGCAAAAGCACTATCACCGATTATTATTACTTCTTCAGGGATTGTCACACTTGTTAAATTCCTACAACCACTAAAAGCATATCCTCCGATTTCTGTTACTCCTTCTGGAATTATCACACTTATTAAATTGCCGCATCCTTCAAAAGCCTTTTCACCTATTGATGTTACCCTTTCTGGAATCACTACATCTCCACCATCTCCATGATATGCTATTAATACTCCATTCTCGTCTATTTCAAAATCATTTTCCTCAACAACTAAAATATAGGTCTTTTCACTGGATGGAAAATCCTTGCTATTCTCCATAATAACGGTAAAAGTAAATTCTCCTGCTTCCTTTGGAATACCATATAATTCTCCATTTTTCTTTAATTCCATTCCATTTGGCAATAAACCTTCCTTCAAACTATAACTAACTTCATTTTCATTATCTTGATTATTATTTTCAATCACTACACGATAAGACATATACTGTTCTGCTTTTGGAATGTCAGTAGTAATGATAGAAGGATTTTCTACAGTTTCAATTAATTGATAAGGAATATTATTCTGTTTTACATATGTTTCAGCATAAGAATCAGCATAACAATAAATCGTTAAATTGCTACAATCTGCAAAAGCAGCTCCTCCAATTTTTATTACTTCTTCTGGAATCGTTATATTTGTTAAACTGCTACAATTTCGAAAAGCTCCATGACCAATTGTTGTTACTTCTTCTGGTATTGTTACACTTGTTAAGCTAATACAGTCGCTAAAAACTCCATCACCAATTTCTGTTATCCCCTCTGGTAGTATCACACTCTCTAAATTACTACAATCCATAAAAGCATAATAACCAATCGTTATTCCTTCTGGTAATATCACACTTGTTAAACTTTTACAACCATAAAAAATATGCCAACCTGTTTCTATTCCTTTTGGCAATACTACATTTGTTAAACTACTGCATCCCCCAAAAGTCCAATCCCCAATATAAGCTACTCCTTCTGGTATTGTTATACTTGTTAAACTACTACAGTTTTCAAAAGCAGCTCCTTCCATTTCTATTAATCCTTCTGGTATTGTTACACTTGTTAAATTACTACAGCCACTAAAAGCATCCCATCCAATTTTTGTTACTCCTTCTGGTATTATTACACTCGTTAAACTAATACAGTTTTCAAAAGCCTTTTCACCAATTTCTGTTATACCTTCTGGAATCACTACATCTCCACCATCTCCATGATATGCTGTCAATATTCCATTCTCATCTATTTCAAAATCACTTTCTGCCTCTCCACTTAATATCATTTCATCATTAACATAAATATTATTAACATTATCCCATTCAACATTAAAAAATACTTCTTCATTTGTCTTCGCATAACTGGTAAATTCTAATGACAACACATCAGAAAAGGCTATTTTCAATAAAAATATAACCCCTAACCCTACAACAATTCCCTTTTTCCAATACTTTCTCATTCTCTTCCATTCTCCCTCCTATTATTTTCTATATAATTCTCTCCTATCTCTATCAACTCCGAAAGAGAATACAACCGACTCTGCCGCAGATTTCCTGCTTCATAATCAAATACTAACATCCCATCTTTCACATCACAGAGATTAGGCAGATATGCCAATGTCTGAAACTTTTCATCCAACACTAACCCATACCTCTCCCCTTCCGCACTAATATACTCTGTAATAAGATAATTCCCTTCCTCCGTCACATAAGTGAGATAAGAATCCTGCTCCAACATTGCTACTAACTTCCCCGTTTCCAACGAATATACCTCTGGCGTACCATGTAGAGGAGATGTAATCTGATATTTACTCGTATAAAATTCCTCATATAAATCCTTAGAAGGCGCTTCTCTGACCTCTTCCAATATCAAACCTCCATCCCTTGCACTATAACAGCGTACCATTCCGTCATACCAGATAACCTCAAGCCATGAATCCCCTTCCCCCTTTACAAACTGCTGGTCATAAATCTGTTCCTTATCTGGCAATTCCACCTGTGTCACAAGCTCTCCACTCATACGATAAATACAAAATCCTTGATAATCGAAAAGCATCACTGTTTCTCCATCCTGACTAATCCTTGCTTCCTCATGAGCATAGCGAGCATCATATTCCAAAAGTTGTGCTTCTTTATGATTTTCCAATTTCAACATCCGTAAAAACGGTTCACTTCGATTTCCTATCATCGCATACTCATCTGTCAAAACAACAAAATCACAATTCTCTGTACAACTTTCCGAAGACGACAAATGCGCCCCTCTATCAAAAAAAGAAAACTGTTTCTCATCTGTCCCTACTAAAACATAATCCTTTCCCACAGAAAACCCTTTGATATTCGCATTGCCCATAAAAGCAAGCTCCATCTGCTCCAACGTCACCGAATCAAAATGAAGTAGCAGATTCCCTTCCGCCAGATAAAACCCTCTTTCATCTGCCTGAAGCAGCAGCTCATCCCTTGAATCATACACCCCCAAAAGAACTGCCTCCTGTGCATCAACAATCTGAAACACCGCTTCTCCGTCTTTATTCGCAGCAAAAGCAAAATACTTCCCACAGAATCCCCCTTCAAAATGCACATAATCTGATTCCTCTAAAATTATAATATCATCCCAAGGATTCTCTAAAACCAAAAGCCTTATCCCACCATTAGAAAAACTGATCGCGAGAATACTCCCATCCTCATTCAACGCAAAAATATCATTTTCCGGATCAGCAAAAGTATCATTTACCGCCACCGATAAATGCATCCCATCCAAAGAACGCTCCATCACCTTCTTCCCATCTGATACCTGATAAATCATTACATCATCTTCATCTCTATTAATAGCAGCCACTATCCTCCGATCTCCTGAAATCGTCAATGTCGTAGCCACTTCCCCTGTCCACAAAACCTTCTTTTCTTTCAGATCATAAGCCATCACTCCCTGCTCCCCTGCATATACCATCTGCGTTTCACTCACAAACACTACATCCGACAGTGCCGAGTTTTGCACAGGCAGCCGAACAATTCCCTGCCCATCCTCCATCCGAAATACTGCCACTTCATACGCATATACCACAGCAAAACAAGAACCTTCTGGTGATGCCACGACCTTAAACGGAGCAGAAGGCAGCTCTATCATATCCCATGCCTTAAATCCATCCTCCAGATTATAAACCTCCAGCGCATCTGTCAAAGCCTTCTGCGCCTCAGCCGTTACCTCCGCCTCAAAAATACTCTTCTTCATCGGAATCGCCTGCAAAGCCAACTCAATCGCTCCCACCACATTTCCTTCCGCCAGTGCATTTGCCGAATATTCCGCCAGTGCAAGCGCCTCCTTCCGCCTCTCAATCTGCTTTAACCCCAAAAAAGAACATGCTCCTCCTGTCAAAAATGACACGCTCAACACCATCGCCGCAGCCACCATATACCTCTTATAACGAATCGTTCTTTTATCACGCTTATGAATCTGCCGGAAATCCTTAAGCATCTCCTCTGCCGACTGATAACGCATTGCCGGATCAGGATTCATCGCCTTCTGTACAATCTCCGAAACCGCTAAACTACAGACGCCTTCCTTTAAAACCTCCACTTCCCGCGCATCCTGAGCCGGACGCTGCCCAGACAACAGATGATAAAGCGTCGCTCCCAGACTATAAATATCCGACCGAACATCCAACAAAACCTTCCTCTGCCCACTCGTCGTACTTCTGTCAGAATCAGAAGAAGAAACATTCGTATCCGCTACCGTTTCCTCATCATCCACCAAAGTCTTTTCCACATCCCTCTGTTCCTCTCCCCTCCTCTTCCACCTTTTCCCTCTAATATAAGAAGACCACCCTCCCACCACAGAACTATCCCCATTCACAAACTCTGTCCCATAATGTTCCGGTGAAGCATACCCCCTACTAAACCCTACTTTCACCGCGCCATCCTCTCCTAATGCAAGCGCGATATTATAATCAATCAAACAAATATCCCCATTAGGACGAAACATAATATTCGCAGGCTTAATATCCCCATGAAGAATCCCATACGGCGGACGACTATGAAGATAACAGAGCGCCTCCAACAACTGACAAGCCCACTTTATCACCTGCGGCTGACTAACCCTCTCCCCTCTCTCCAAAACTTTATTCAAACTCTCCCCATCAATAAACTCCATAACCGTATACACAACACCATTTTCCTGAACAAAATCATACACCTGCGGAATATACATATGACTTAACCCCTTCAACATATCCACTTCCCGTCTTAACTTCTCCATCTTTGTATTCAGACTACGCTTATCCGCCTTAAGAACAATACTCTTCTCCATTCGCAGATGCCACCCCAGATATACAACTCCTCCACCGCCAGAACCTAACTCCTCTCGTATCTCATATAACCCTGCAATCACCTGACCCACACTCTGTCCCCTCCTTTCCTAAAACCCAAATCCAAGCTCTCCTACCTCTGAGGCTTTCCATACTCCTCCTCCAACTTCCTTTTCAACTTCCTACCGTCAACCACAAACAGCACTACACAAACCGCCGCCAACACAGCACAAATCACCATCATCACAATCCCACCATAAAATAACATCTCACTGCCAGACAAACCAAACATTCCAAAAACCTCCTCACAAATCCATTCTCACCATCCCAAACGCCCCACCCATTCAATAATAAAGCTTTCAATGTCATCTCCATCTACCTAACACCATACATATATCCTAGCCAACCACAATTCTCAAACCCAGCCACATCCAAAAACTAGCTTAAGGCAAGGACATATTCCAAAAGAAGCCCCTTGGAAGACGCCGGTACTTAATGAGCGAACCCACAAGGTTCGGCGAATTTAGTACCGCTACGTCTGGAACGGAGCGAAAGCGCGGCTTCGTTGGAAGCATATCGTTCCTATGCGAACCTTTGTCAACGAAACTTGAACCTCTGTCAACAAAATAAGATACATACTCACCCAAAAAACTTTTTAAATGGGAATAAATTTTGGTATTCTATTTTTATAAGTAGTAATATAGGAATATCCGCAATCTTTTAAAATCGTGCTTGCTTTATCAAATGCATAGGCGATATGTTCTTTTTTATGTGCATCAGAGCCTATCGTGATAATTTCGCCTCCAAGTTTTCGATAACACTTTAAGATATCAATAGATGGATGTGGTTGATTAAGACCATATTTAAAACCAGAAGTATTGATTTCTATTCCGATTCCATTTTCTATAAGAGTTTTAAGGCAATCCTCTAAAATAAATTGATATGTTTCAAAAGGATAGTTTAGGATAGGAATAGGAGCATATCGAATGATATAATCTAGATGTCCATAGACATCAAAATTTTTGCAAGTTTTTAAGTTATCTAGAATAGTTTGAAAATATTGAAAAAGACAATCTTCTATTTTTTTATTTTCCCAATATTGGGGATAATAGGGGTCTACTTGTTGAACGAGATGAGAAGAGCCTATGATAAAGTCAAATGGATATTGAGAGGCTATTTGAGATAGTTTCTCTCCTAGTTCAGGCTGCAGACCGAATTCAACACCAATTCGGATATCTAACGTGTCTTGATAATTTTCTTTTATAGCAGATAGAGTGGAAAAGTATGTTTCTATATCAAAGAGAAAAAAGTCAGGAGTGTTTGGGTAGTTATAGTCTAAGTGATCGGTGATACAGATTTCTTTTAAGCCTAGATGGATAGCAGAATCTAACATGGCTTGAACAGAAGTTTCACTATCTCCAGAAAAACAAGTATGAACATGATAGTCAGGAAAAATAAAATTTGACATAAATCCTCCTAAAATAATAAAATTTTATGTTATCATTTTACTTTATTTTCTGCGAAAAGAAAAGAGAAAAAACAAAAGAGTTTATAGAAAGCGAGAAAAAACTTCTTGAAAAAGAGTAAGGATATGATAATATTAAATATATGTTAAGAAAAGATAAAGTTTTAGAAAAACAAAGGAGATAATTATAACAATGGTAGAAAATGTCAAAGCCATATTTCAATTCATAGGCGGTCTGGGTATGTTTTTATATGGAATGCATATCATGGCAGATGGTTTACAAAAGACTGCTGGCGGAAAAATGAAGAAGCTGTTAGGATTTTTGACGAATAATCGTCTGATGGCAGTTTTAGTAGGAGCGTTAATTACAGCGATCATACAGAGCAGTGGTGCAACAACTGTTATGGTGGTCGGATTTGTGAATGCAGGAATTTTAACATTATCACAGGCAGTCGGTGTTATCATGGGAGCGAATATTGGAACTACGATTACAGCATGGATTGTATCTATGAGCCAATTAGGAGATGCCTTTGAAATATTAAAACCCGCATTTTATGCACCCTTATTAATAGGAATGGGAGCACTTATGCTTTTATTCTGTAAAAAACAGAAAAAGATTTTAATAGGAGAGATTTTGATAGGCATTTCTCTTTTGTTTATAGGGCTTGAATTTATGTCAAGTTCGATTGCTCCTTTCACAGATTCTCCTATTTTTTCAGAAGCATTTCGAGTGCTAGGGAATAATCCAATTTTAGGAATTCTTGTGGGAGCACTTGTGACTATGTTATTACAGAGTTCTTCTGCTTCCGTAGGTATTTTGCAGACATTAGCAATGAATGGAGTGGTGACTACTAATGCTGCTATTTTCATCACATTAGGACAAAATATAGGTTCTTGTTTTACAGCACTTTTATCCAGTGCAGGAGCAGGAAAAAATGCGAAAAGAGCAGCGACTATTCATTTATCTTTTAATGTGATAGGGGCAGGACTATTTGGAATTCTTACATTTATTGTATTTCAGATTCAGAAAGACTTGGCAGTTTCTATGATAAATAGTGTTCAGATTTCTATTTTTCATACCATTTTTAATATCACAAATACATTAGTATTATTTCCATTTGCAAATCAACTGGTGAAATTATCTGGTTTTATTATCAAAGATGAGCAGAAAGATGATATAGTAGCAGATGAAGTGTTAGCAAAAAAACATTTAGATGTCCGTCTTTTAGAAACTCCTTCTGCTGGTGTAGAAGCAGTAAAGGAAGAGGTAGTGCGTATGGGACGTTTGACATTACAAAATGTGATTGATGCTATGGATTCAGTGATGACAAGAGATGAGAAGTTAGCAGAAAAGGTATTTCATACAGAAGAAACTATTAATAATTTGGAGAAATTATTGACAGAATACTTAGTCAAAATTAATAATCTTTCTTTAACAGAAGAACAGAAATTGACTATAAATAATTTATTTTATATTATCAGTGATATAGAAAGAGTAGGAGATCATGCAGAAAATATTGCGGAGAGAGCGAATTACTTAATGGAACATGAGATCGTTTTTTCTGATACAGCAATTTCAGATTTAGAGGAGATCGGAGGACGAGTGGTAGAAGCGTTCGCTTATTCTGTAGAAGCGAGAAAGACAAATAGTGTGGAGGATGTCCGAAAAGTGAGCCAATATGAGGATATGGTAGATACTTTAGAGGAAGAATTGAGAGAGAAACATATCGCGCGGCTGTCAAATAATGAATGTAAACCTTCTGCTGGAATCGAATTTTTAGATATTGTCAGCAATCTAGAACGTATATCAGATCATGCATATAATATTGCTGGTTATGTAAAAGATGAGATGTAAAAAATGGATAAAATGTTGAATAAGAATACTTTATGCAAGTTTTACAAATAATTTAAAAAAAATATATAAAAATAAATAAAAAATTAGCTTGAAATTTTTGGCTAAATTAGGTAAAATAACTATAGATTGATTTTTGTTTAACAAACTTCATGTTGTTATAGAACTGTTTTTCCATTTGGACAAGCAGTTAATTATAAAATCCATCAAATTTTATTAACATTAGGAGGAATCAAAAATGGCAGTAAAAGTAGCAATTAATGGTTTTGGCCGTATTGGTCGTCTTGCTTTCAGACAGATGTTCGGAGCAGAAGGATATGAAGTAGTAGCAATCAACGATTTAACAAGTCCTGCTATGTTAGCTCATTTATTAAAATATGACTCTGCACAGGGAAGATATGAATATTGCGACCAAGTGGAAGCTGGGGAAGATTACATCAGCGTAAAAGGCAAGAAAATCACAATTTACAAAGAAGCAGATGCTTCCAAACTTCCTTGGGGAGAACTTGGTGTAGATGTTGTACTAGAATGTACAGGTTTCTATGTTTCTAAGGCAAAATCTCAGGCTCATATTGATGCTGGTGCAAAGAAAGTTGTTATTTCTGCTCCTGCTGGAAATGATCTCCCTACTGTTGTATATGGAGTAAATGAAAACACATTAACAAAAGAAGATACTATTATTTCTGCAGCTTCTTGTACAACAAACTGTTTAGCACCTATGGCAAAAGCATTAAATGACTATGCTCCAATCCAGAGCGGTATCATGAGCACTATCCATGCATTTACAGGTGATCAGATGGTACTTGATGGACCTCACAGAAAGGGTGATTTAAGAAGAGCACGTGCAGCAGCAGTGAATATTGTTCCTAATTCCACAGGTGCTGCAAAAGCAATTGGTCTTGTTATTCCTGAGTTAAACGGCAAGTTAATCGGTTCTGCTCAAAGAGTTCCTGTTCCGACCGGTTCTACTACTATCTTAGTAGCAGTTGTAAAAGGAAAAGATATCACAAAAGAAGGTATCAATGCAGCTATGAAAGCAGCTTCTTCCGCATCTTTTGGATATACAGAAGAGCAGTTAGTATCCTCTGATATTATTGGTATCACTTATGGCTCTTTATTCGATGCTACTCAGACAATGGTGAGCAAGCTCGATGATGATACCTATCAGGTACAGGTTGTTTCTTGGTATGATAACGAAAATTCTTATACAAGCCAGATGGTTCGTACCATTAAATACTTCGCTGAATTAAACTAAGCAAAAAAGACCTTCTTGGGTCCGGTCTTATGGACCGGACCTTTTGTTCATTATAATAATGAAAAGCAGATTTTTGATAATAAGATGAGTAAAAAAGATAAGAATTCCTCGAAAGGAGCAAATTTGAGATGTTAAGCAAAAAAACTGTAGATGATTTAAGCAATATAAAAGGAAAAAAAGTATTAGTTCGTTGTGATTTTAATGTGCCGTTAAAAGATGGTGTGATTCAAAACTATAATCGTATTGATGGTGCGATTCCGACTATTAAAAAATTATTAGATCAGGGTGCAAAGGTAATTCTTTGTTCTCATTTAGGAAAGCCAAAGGGAGAGCCTGTACCAGAAATGTCTTTAGC
>OFGM01001760.1_pt1 | contig 11825 bp, 16 predicted proteins | sample 1521741 | NCBI WGS metagenome assembly OFGM01 (sample SAMEA3504079, study PRJEB24116) | mouse gut metagenome | biome: mouse gut; feature: mouse-associated habitat; material: faeces | place: Denmark | collected 2011
TCGGTTTCAAAAGGCCGCATAAGCAAGAATAAGTGTGCGGGGGAAGGCTAAACCTTCCCCCGCATTGTTTTTGATATTCTTCTATTTGACTCACATAGTTTTTTTGGCCTCTCCCTCGGGGAAGATGATCTTGTTGACAAAGAAGAAGATGATCATGGAGATGCCGCCGTTAAGGACGGTGGTGCCGATGTTATACACGAAGTCGGGAACGAACAGCCCGGCCACCGCCACCCACACGCAGTTGATGGAGTTGACGATGCAGTTGATGATAATAAACGCGATGACATACCACACAATCTGCTTGCCCAGGTTGCCCTTGCTGCGGAACACGAAGTTTTTCTGAATGGGGAAGTTGATAATCTCCCCGATGCCCATGGCGATCATATAGGCGATGAAGTAACCCAGGCCGCCGCCCACAATCACCTGCCCTGCATCGTTATACTTCACGGCATAGCCGAAGATGTTCCAGTCGAAGTTCACTCCGAACAGGCTGACAGGGATGCCGGGCCAGCCGAATTCCACGTCCTTCAGGTTCTCGAAGGCGTAGGGCAGGCCCTGGAGGATGAAATATTTCATCACCGTGATCAGGTTGCTGACGATGACGAACAGGCCGCCCTCCCGGATCCATTTGGCGGCTTTCGGGTGCTTTTCGGCGAAGCCGCCCCAGGTGCGGCCCCACCAATTCTTAATCCTCTGGAGCATTTCAAAATTCCTCCCTTTCTCAGTGGATAGCGTTTGCCGCCTTGCGTTTTTTGCCGGAGCGGAAGAAACCGCCGATCACCCGGCCCAGGCCCTTGAAGAAGTGGCCGTTGACGATGGTGAGGATGCCCTCCGCCATCTCCATGGTGCAGATGCCTCCGGTCATTTTGGCGATGGCCCGGAAGGGCATATTGTAGTTGAACAGCAGGTTCAGATTGGGCTTGCCCTTTTCGATGCTCTTGTTGATGAAATGGGTGAGGATTTTATAGGCCAGCCGCCCCGCGGCACCCTTGGCGTAGTACATCTGGCACAGGGCGTCGTTCATGTCCAGCATCCCGCTCCAGTGGCCGTCGGGGATGGGACGGCCCAGCAGGGCCTCAAACTCGGCGTCGGAGACGCTCTTGATATCGCCGGAGAAATACTTGGCGAACTTTTCCTTGTCGTAGGGAGGCTTGGCCCCGGTGCCCTGGACCTCCACGGTGCCGGACAGCTTGATGTCCGCGCAGGACGCGCCGATCAGCACCGTCCACGCGCCGCCCTCCACCTCGAATTTGTTGGTCTTGACATTGAAATACCGGAACGCTTTGTCGTCCAGAGGGATTTTGACGCTCCTGCTCTCCCCGGCCTTCAAAAATACCTTCTGGAAACCCTTCAGCTCCTTGGCCGGACGGTAGACCTCGCCGGACAGCTTGGAGACGTAGAGCTGGGCTACCTCCGCGCCGTCCCGCGTGCCGGTGTTGGTCAGGGTGAATTCAGCCTCCGTCTCGGTCACCTTCAAGTCGGAGTAAGCGAAGGTCGTGTAGCTCAGGCCGAATCCGAAGGGGTAGGTAACCTCGTCGTCATAGCTCCAGCCCGAGCCGGTGGAGCTGCCCACGCTGGCGCCCGCGTTGCCCTGGCCCAGCATTGCATCGGCATACCGGGTCTCGTAGTACTTGTAGCCCATGTAGATGCCCTCGGCCTGGACAATGGCGGAGTTCAGGCTGATAGAGGGATCGGGATTGGTCCACTCCAGGTTGCCGAAGTTCTGGGCGGCGGGGGAGCTGGCAATGTCCGCCGCGTAGGTGTCGGCCAGGTGGCCGGAGGGGTTGGCGTCGCCAGAGAGCACGTCCGCCACGCCGTAGAATCCGTAACCGCCGGGCAGGCCGATCTGGAGGATGGCGTCCACCCCCGCGTTGTCCTCCAGCTCCTGCACCTCCATGGCGCTGGAGCTGTTGAGCAGGACGATGACCTTTCCATCGGCGCCCTTGGCATCGATGGCGGCCTGGATCAAGTCCCGCTCGTCATCGGACAGGCCCAGGGGGTCGGTCTGGTTCAGGTTCTGGGACGGATCCACCCCCGCCTCGCCGGGCAGATAGGTGCCGTTCTCGCTGCCCGCCCGGGCAATGGTGACGATCATCACGTTATAATTGGACAGCCCATCCTTCCAGCTGGCGTTTGCCCCGTTCAGCGCGGCCTGGGAGGGCTCCTTGCTGGAGAACACCCCACCGATGCTGGGGGCGGTGATGGTGGTGTAGGTGATGGTGCCGCCCCAGCTCTGCACCTCGGTGGTGAAGACGGACTCCAGGCCCTGGTACAGGGGCTGGAGGTCGGGATTCAGGGTGAATCCCTTGGCGGTGAGGGCCTGAACCAGATCCACGGTGTCCGCGTCGGTGCCCTGGTTGGCAATAAAGCTGGAGCCCATGATACCGCCCCGGACAGGGTAGTAGCTGGAGAAGCCCAGCAGGGATACCTTACCCTTCTCCCCCGCAGACAGAGGCAGCGCGCCGTTGTTCTTGAGCAGGACGGTGCCCTCTTCGCTCATCCGCTCGCCCAGATCCTCGATGGCGTTCAGCAGCTCGCCGGTGCCAGCGTAGTCAGACTTGTAGGTGAACAGGTCCTGCTTTTCGCCGGTGTCGTCGGTGACAGTTGTGGGGAGACACGCAAAACGTAATTGAAGAATCTTGAAAGACACGGTTTTATCTGCAATTAAACGATGTTTAAATGGGAATAACTGAAAGCAAATCGAATAAGTATGCACAGCGGCCACCTCCTTCATTTATGGAGATGGGCCGCTGCTGTGCTTTATTCAAGGTCTGCACTGGCTATTCGGGTACGGGCCTGATTGAGCACGTCCCTCAACTGTGCGGCCAAATCCGGGTACTGTCGAACCTGGGCCAGCAAGTCCGCCTCCATCTGGTCAAAGGCAAGTTGCGCTTTTCGTTTGGTGGCGTAGTCCGTCCTTTTGCGGTCAGCCTCAGCCTTGGCCAACTGGACGAACAGCCGCCCCGCCTTTTCAATAGGCATATTGTTGAATTCTTCCTCAGCGGATGAAATCTTCTGCAACAGCCCGCTTTTAAGAATGGCGCTGGTAGCCTCGGTGGTGTCCAGGTCGGGGTTTCTGCCGATAACATCAATGATGTACTTTGTCTTTTCCAGGTCATCGGCGACACGCTGTGCCGATTCAAACACCTTGAAGGCGTAGCGGGATAGGGATGACTGGCTGACTTTGTAGCCTTGTTCTGCAAGCCATGCAACGATATCCGCATAGCTCATATTGTAATTCACCAACCGCTCGTTGACACCATCCAAGACAGCTCTGGGGAGCTGGTATATCTTTGCGTCCGAGCGCGGTTTCCTAGCCTTCCCCATCACAGATCAATCCCCGATTTCGGGTCGCCGCCGCCCTCAATGAAGTGGACACCCTTCGTGGTCAGCCGCGCCACGCCGTCTTGCCTATAGGCGGTGTCCGGGGTAATTTTCTTGTTGGTGAACTCAATGAAGCCCATATCATAGAGGTACTTCAACGGCTCCCAAATATCCGGATCGGACACCAGCCCATCCTGGACGAGGCTGTTAGAGATGCGGTGGACGGCCAAAGCGTTGTGATAGCCCTTTACCAGCATACGGAGGATATACCCCCGGACGGCGGCATTATGTCCGCCGATTTTCTCAAAATCCATAGTCAAGCCCTCCCTTAGATATTCCCATACTTTGCGACATCCTCAGCAGACAGCCCCATCAACTCATGCGCCCTGGAACGATGGTGCGGCATCTGGGGAAGCCTCTCGGCACAAACCTCACCCATGGGCACAACCTGGGGAGCAGTCTTAAGCCAAAGCGTGAAGCTATCCAGATCATTTATAGCGGATTGGAACGCCCAATCACGCTGGAAGGGCAGCACCTTCCCTTCTTTCAGCGCTTCTAGTACCACGCCGTCCGCTTTCATCCGGGCAACCTCGAATTGGCAAGCCTCTGCTTTGAGTTTCAGGGCTTCCCGCCCTTCCAGCAGTGCGGCGATGGCCTGATAGATATCTTCCATGGTGGCAGACGGATCAAGCTGTAACAGCTCCGCCAGTGCCTCCATACCCCTGCCGCTGCTGTCCGCCTCACTCTGATCCGCGCCGCTCTCACCCTCGCTGGGTTTCTCGCTACAGGCAACGGGTGTCATGGCGTCAATGGCGGGGGTGTTGGTGAGGGCGGCGGAGTGGAGCGCAACCACCCGCCGCTCCTTCCCCTGGGTCAGGACAACCGGGGACAGGTAGCGGTACTCCTTATTTTTCAAATATTCTACTGCCCGCTCCGTCCAGTCCACAGCGCCATAGATACCATCGCTTCTCAGTATGATATCCTTGATCCAGCCCGCTGCTGGGGCCTGCATATCCTTCAAGGTCTGGTGCTCATAGTCAATGGGAATTTGGAGTTGCCGCTCCGTAAACTTACAGCGGATAGCCTGGAAGGATTCGTTGTCCACCAAGAAATCCCCTTTTGTGCTGTGAACCAGCCCCAAGGGGAGAAGTTTTACCATCTTGTAGGGCGTTTGGGCGCTGTAGCTGCTTTCCTCAAAAGGAAGGGAATTGCTCAGGATAATGTAATTGATATCCATAGCGCCCTCCTTATGCCTTAGCGGGCATATCCGCCTCACCGGTGGAACCAAAGGCCAACTGCCACAGGCCATACCCGGCGTTACAGCGGGCGTCCACGCCGTAGATAAATTCCTTCTTCATAAAAACATTGTCATCGGAGGGGCTGTCTTTCGCGACAAGCTGGGCCTTGCGGCGGTTCTGGAAGATGAAGGGCTTGACCGGGCGCTTGGTACACAACAGGAACCACTGCTCCGGGTTGGGGGCCAGCTCCGGCACCACCAGCAGCTCGGCGGTGTCCTTGTAGATGTTGACTTCCTGGTGGATCTCACTTGCCATGAGGATGGTACGGGCAATGGCCTCTTTCTGAGGGGCTACCACCAGCAAGTCGGGCACGATGTTCATAACCTCGCCCTGGTCGTTTACCAGACACATCATCTGAGTGCGGGCCGCGCCGTAGCTGTCGGGCGTAAGCTTATACGTCCCCTTGTTACTCTGAGGCTTAACCTTCCTTCCCTCAATAGCTGGGGTGTGGTTGTCGCTGATGAAGGGCTTGCCATCGAAGCACAGCTCAGTAAAGGAGCGGGGAAACAGGCCGAACACCAGCTTGTCCGGGTGTTTCCGGGCGCTGTAGGCCAAATCCTGGAACATGGGCTTGTAGACGCCGATGCAGTCATCCTCCAGATCGTTCCGGGGGACGGACACGGTGGCCTCAAAGTCCTTGTTGCGGATGGTGTAGCCGTAGGCGGTCAGGCTCTTGATCTCCCTGTCTCCAATCCACTCCCGCATGGAGGGGACGGCCCCCAGCCATGCGTAGCTCTCATCCCGCGTCTCACTGGGAACCTCCATAGCTACGCGAGGGTACTGCGCCTCCATTTCCTGGAACGCCTTGTTGAATACAGTGTTGAAGCTCTGAAACGCTTCCCGGATTGTGCCGCTGTTGATAATCATTTTCATGTACCTCCTATTTGCTTTATGTGCGTTTTTTTGCGCTGCGCTTTACAATCTGATACACCCACCGCTGGCTAACGCCATATTTCCGAGCAAGTTCTTTTGTGTTGCACCCGTTAAATTCCTCTTGGATTTTCTGATTCCGCAATGGGCGCAATATGCTTTCTTGGCGTGGTACGTAGAAATCCCCGCCGCCTACCAACCGCGAAAGCTTTAGAAAATTGTGCATACCAATTTCTGTAGCGATTTCTCTATGCAGTTCGTCTGATAGCATTGCGGGAACCAGTTCATCTACCCATTTTTCAAGCACACTATGCACCACCTTCCTTGTAGCAGACTGCTATTGTACAGTAGCATTACTTTCTGGAACTCTCTACACGAACAATTCTTAGAATTGCTTCTAAGCAAAATTTAAATTTGGCAATGACGCCTGTTGTTTGCCACTCGTTCAAATTGCCGTTTAAAGGGCGTATAAGCGGTCTTTGCTCGCAGATAGCAAACAATACACCCAAACGCTTAAACCCCCGTTATCACGCGAGATAACGGGGGTAGAAACAAGGTTATTCTTTAAGTTCCTGATACACCTTCAAAATCTGTTCCGGCAACCTGGAATCGGAGATATACCGCTCCACATCGGCCCCGGTTTTGAGGCCGATATAGAAGCCCAGCAGGGACGAAGCGGAGACAATGCCCGTGATGGCGTCATCGACTTCAACTTCCAACCGCCTGTCATTGGGGGCCATGCTGCCGATCAGCGCGAAAGCGTCGGCTTTCACGCGCTGTATGTAGCCGTCCCTCTCACTCAGCTCGCCGAACTCCTCATGGAATTGCTCACGTAAAGCGTCCAAAACTTTTTTGCTCAACATTTTGTAGTTCCTCCTTATTTCATGCCTTCCAGCATCAGCCGCATAGCAACTTTGAATCCGCAGACAAAGCGCCGCCGCTCCGCTAAAACCAGTTCATCAGAGACCATTTCCTGGTAAGCCTCGAACCATTTCTTTTGCTTGGGATTGAGACTATCCATTAAGGCATCGACACTATCACGGTATTTTTCAGCAATGTCTATGTCCTCCTGACAGTGAACCGAGGTATACTGCCAAAGGACTTCCCCCAGCTCCGCGATGGTCTCATTGTTCACTCTGCTGATATCCAGGTTGTCAAAGTTAAACTCTGCCACAAAAAACACTCCTTTCAAACAATGGGCCTGTCCTATCTTGAAAAACTGAGAAACAGATGGTATACTGTAGGGGACTTCTGACAGGAAGTTGCCCCAGCGCCTGGGCGGCTGTTATTTGCGGTAGCAGCCGTCCTTTTCTCATTTATCCTGTCCGCTATTGTGTGGGCATTCATGTGCAAACCTCCCCTAACAGCTGCCGGTGGGTATCACGAAGGTGCTTCACCGTAAGGGTGCCCCCCTGAGCGGCGGCAAATTCCGCTGCCACGTTATACAGCTTTTTGGCGGTGCGTAGGCTCTCGCCGTGGGCCAGTTTCAGCAGGTAGCCGATACAGCTTTCACTCAGACCGGGGAATATGGCTTCCATTTCCTCGATTTTGTAATCGTTATATATCTTTTTGCGGATGACGATCCGGGTACGGAGTTGGTCAAACTCATAGCTCCGGCGTCCGGCTTTCATCTGACGGTAAATCTTATCGTTGCCGGATAGGACGATACCCACCCCGGCCAGATCATTGAGATTGCGTACAGCCTGGAGTGCGTCCAGCGACAGGTGGTCAGCCTCGTCAATGATAATCAGGCGGTTTGTCCCAGCCAGCTGCTCCACCAGCGTATTCATGAGCGCCGCTTTCCGGCCCGGAACCTGACGCCCCACCTGCTGACAAATCAGGCCCAGTACGGCGGTAGCCGATGTGGTACAGGCATTGGCCGTGATGAAGATAACCCCGGTATTCGTTTCGGCGTAGTAGCGAAGGGCGGTTGTTTTCCCCGCTCCCGCGTCACCGCTCACTAAGGTAATATCGTTGTGCTGGTGGGCATAGAGACAGGTAAAAAGAACCTCCCGCGTGTTGTAGAGTTCCGGGTAAAAAGGCGTCTTTGAAACAGTGTTTAAACGCTCTTCACCGATGGTTAGATACTGGTTGATGGATTTGGCAACTTCCTCATTGTCCCCCGCATAGCAGCCATTCAGGAACTGCGAGATAACGGATGTGGAAAGCCCCGTTTCGCGGGATATCTGCCGCTGAGATTTGCCGCTGCGCTCCATAAAATCGGCAAGGGCGGCTCTGGTTTCAGAAAGCATTTCATTCCCTCCTTTATGCTTGCTTTTGGTAGAAATCTAACAGTGTGGCGCTTACACTATCCTCCTCTCGAATGCGCCGGGCGGTTTCGGCGCGGTCTGTGGCTTTGAGGGTAGCAGCGTTCCGAGCTGCCTGGGGTGTTATATGCTCTACGATATCCGGCTCTCCAGATTCGCTGAACACCTTCTCCATGAGTTGATTTCTGGCAATGATTTCATGGATGTCTACATCACGGGTGGGCTTGTACCTCTGAACCATAGCCCGCGCTTTCTTCTTTTCTTTTGCAGCCCGGATGTAATCTTCCTCACTGGTATGGCGGAACGGGGTGCGGATTTTAGCCTCTGCCATACAGATAGCGCGATTTTCCATATCAAAAACAGCTATTTTATCAATGTTATCCGGGTCATAGACCACAATGACACGTTCGCCCTGATGGTAAAGGAGTGCATCGTTGTAATAGTTGTTGTTCTTAATGGAAATCCCGTTTTTGTGGACGACACGCTCCTCCGAGTTGCCACAGAGAAGGCGTAGGGCATTCAGATCACTGACAACCCGCTTTACTGCCAGATTTTCAGCGTATACTTGGTCTGGGCACTTTCCGTCCATATCTACACCACCGTTAGCCGTCTGGTTGTACTCCGCTATGTAGGCAGACAGCAACTTGATAAACTCATCCAGCGTGGGGGCCTGTGCCACAATCTCTTTATTGGATATCTGCATACACTCGGGCCTGATTTTGGCGTTACAGCCCGTATAAGTGTCGAACCGACGGCTGAAACGGTTGGTAAGTGTACCAAAAAATCGCTCCACAGTTTTAGCCTGACCATGGTAGGGCGTTGCGTATATTTGACCTATACCAAGTTGGTTTACCAAAGACATAGGATAGTCCTTGCTGAAGCTTTTGGACCTATAATCCTTGCCGTTGTCAAAATAAACCTCGTTAGGTACTCCGTTCTGCTCTACGCCAAGGCGGAAGCACTTCTTTACGGCTGTTGCGTTAGGGTCGGCATCCCGGACCAGGAACGATACTACACGGTTGGACCTGGCATCAAAGAACACCGTCAGCCATGGCCGGATTGCCCTGGCTCCGTCTGCACTCTTGACGAACACATCCACAAGATGATGGTCTGAGAACCAGATATCATTTGATGCAATGTCGAGCTTGCTACGCTCCATGGAGGGAAGGGCGTCATTGAATGCTTTCGGACCGTCCCGGTAGTACAGAACCGCATAATAGGGAATGGTTTTGACCTTGCGCTCAAATGCCTTGCAAGAGGGGATATCCGGGTATTCCATCCTGGTAACATCATAGCAGAGCTTGACGCCGCGCTTCTGTTGAGTCATATAGAGCGAATAGAACAGCTCCCACGCTTCCTCGGGAATGGTATCCTTTCCCCGGTTGTGTCCGCCGCGCTGGTCGATCAGTGCCGCAACATCTCTTTCTTGATGCTTTCTCTGCCAGCGGAACAGTTTGCTTTTGGTGATAGCGTCCTCAGCGGGGTTATTGGAATTGAACCAGGATACAAAATCATCCGGAGACAACCCCTTTTGCTGGTACTGCTCCACAACCCACGCCTTGGCGTTGGCCTCATCCCGCTGCTTTCCTGTAAATTGCAGGATATCCACAGGAGGAGGTACTTCCCCGCGATACTGGGCCTGTGCGCTCTCTGGAAGTGATTCTAAGGCGATGCGCAGTTGCCTGCCACCCTGGCCTTTTCCGTTGACATAGCGGTACTGGTATCTATTTTGTTGTGTGGCGGCTCGAACCGCTCTTTCGCCGATATGGAGAATTTGCGCGGTTTCTCCAACTGTAAGCCATGTCAAAACGCATCACCTCCTGTCGAACTAAGTTCATGCTATGCAAACAGGAAAATTTCTATTGGCCAGATTCAGAATTCTAAGATTCTTTTCCAAATAAGGCCGCAACCAGATCGAAGGGGTCAAGGCCCAGCGGCTTGGCAATCTGTTTGAGCGCCGCCAACGTCGGGATTGCGCGGCCATTCATGATAGCGCATAGGTAAGTCTTTGATATCCGGGCCTCCTGCGCCAACCACTTTTGCTGTCTGTCCATTTCTTTCAAGCGTTTGCCTATCATAGTCCCCAGAGGCGGCTTATTGTTAAGATTTGTTGTTCGAGACATTTCTGCACCCCCTTGCACTTTTGAGCTGTTGATAATATAATTATCTAACAAAAGCTATTATATATCTAAATTTAAATATTGTCAATCTGAAATTAGATATTTAGGACAAATTATAGGGGGATAACTATGTCATATTTTAGCCAAAAACTAAAGTCACTCAGATTAGCCAACAATTACACGCAGAAGGAAGTCGCTGAAGGCGTTGGCATTTCACAAGGGAATTACAGTGGCCTCGAAAGCGGGAAAAACGAGCCATCCTTGGCTACGCTTCGAAAACTGTCCGATTTTTATGAAGAGCTTATTGATTCTTTAGTTCAACCATTTAGAATGGTGGATGACGATGAACTTTCGGAGGAGGAGCAACTTCTGCTCAAGAAATTTAGGCGATTGTCTCTTGAAGACCGTGTGGAGGTAAAATTTATTATTGACATGAAAATTGATAAAGCACGTAAACGCGCCAGTGAAGGAGATACTGAATAAATATACTGATATTATGTATATTTATTAATTGCGTTTTGCCTGTCTTTTTTTCCTTAGTCGATTTCCTTTATCAAAGCAAAAGAAAACCCGCAGGCCCTGTAATTTCAAGGGCTTGCGGGTTTTTGCTTCCCTGGAATGGAATTTCCTTAGGCGGGGCCTCACTTACGTTTTGCGCGTCGCTTTTTCCTTAGTCAAAATGGGCATTTCGCTTACAGCCGCAACGGTTTCGGGCGTTTTTGCGACTAAGGAAAAAATAGCGTTTTGCGCGTCCGGCTACAATGTGGGCGCGGATAATCTTATCCAAAAGCCCCTGCCTACGGAGAACGGCATCCAAGTGTCCGTTGGGCTGGACAACCTCGCCCAACTCTATCTGATCGGCCTTGCCATTGTCATTGTGGCCGTCAGTACATCGTCCATCACGGTCATGCGGCTGAAACCCCGTGAAATCCTGTCAAAAATGAGCTGAAGGAGGGACTATCATGCCTACATTGGAATTGAAAAATGTTTCTTACGCCTATGAAAAGGGTAAGGCGGTTTTGCAGAACGTCAGCGGGTCACTGGAAACAGGGAAAATGTACGCCATCCTCGGCCCGTCCGGGTCGGGCAAGACCACGCTGCTGTCCCTGCTGGGCGGGCTGGATGTGCCGACACAGGGCAGCGTCCTGTTTGACGGCGAGGATATTGCGGCAAAGGGCCTGGAACATCACCGCAGGAACCATATCTCGCTGATTTTCCAAAGCTATAACCTGATCGACTACATGACGCCCGTTGAAAATGTGCGGCTTACCGCCAAGCTGGACGCCGCCCCCATTCTGGAACGGCTGGGGCTGGAGCAGGACGAGATCACCCGGAATGTGCTGAAACTGTCCGGCGGACAGCAGCAGCGGGTGGCGATTGCGCGGGCGCTGGCCTCCGATGCCCCGGTCATTCTGGCGGACGAGCCGACCGGGAACCTGGATGCTGACACCGCCGAGGAAATCACAGCGATTTTGAAAGAGAGCGCCCATGCGTTCGGTAAGTGCGTGGTGGTCGTGACGCACTCTGGCGAGGTGGCAAAACAGGCGGATGTGGTGCTGGAAATCAAACGGGGACATTTGAAAGAGAGGGAAATGTGATGAAGAAAATTACTGCTATTTTGGCGTGTATGCTGGTCTGCTTCTTGCTGTTCACCGGCTGTACCAATCTGAAAGACGGAAGCGATCAGGACACAAACGTGGGGAACTCCGTGGAAATTGATGATACAGACATTGAGATCGACACCGAACCGGGGCTGGACACCGAGGACAATTCCGACAATGTAACCTTACCTGACGGCTTTACTTACAGCTTCCGCGACCCGGATAATGCGGACGGTATTGTAGTCACGCCGAGGGAGTAAGAAAAATTTCCCGTTTCACACAGGTTCCATATTGGCTTTATATAGGTTCCACATGGCGGCGGTACTTTGGTAAAAAGTGCCGCCG
>OFGM01001774.1_pt1 | contig 11744 bp, 10 predicted proteins | sample 1521741 | NCBI WGS metagenome assembly OFGM01 (sample SAMEA3504079, study PRJEB24116) | mouse gut metagenome | biome: mouse gut; feature: mouse-associated habitat; material: faeces | place: Denmark | collected 2011
ATTCTCCCAACGGATTTGAGATTCCGCGAAGCGGAATCATGGAGGTTAGTATGGAATTAACGGTTTTAAATCCGGGGTTTGAGTATATGATCGAAGGAATCATGGCGTTTCAGACGGAGGATACATCGGCCTTTTGGTCGGAACCTCTTTACCATATTTATCCTCAATTGGATAAAAAATATGTCGATTCTTTGTCTTTTCCCGATAGAAAAAAATATATGGAGGAAGTTTTAAAGAACGTTTATGTTGATTTGGAAAGCGCTTTGAATGAAAAGGTAGCGCGGTATTCCAAGCATTGGGAGGAATATCGGGATCAGATCACCGGGGCTTTGTCAGAGGCATTTGATCTGGATTGTTCCGGTCTGTTCAACGATATGCAATGTAACATTTCCATGAACCCTATTGAACCTCGTTTTTTGGAAGAACGTACTTTTGACGTTTTCTATCAAAACAGCGAGCGGGGGACAATTGGAACGGCAATCCATGAAATGATTCACTTTGTATGGTTTTATGTATGGAACCGGACATTTTGCGACAGCTATGAGGAGTATGAGAGTCCGTCCATGAAATGGATCTTAAGCGAAATGGTGGTAGAATCAGTCATGAAAGACCCAAGGCTTAGCTCGATCAATCCTTATTTTCCCCGGGAAGAGGGAGGATGCATTTATCCGTATTTCTTTGATATGAAAGCGGACGGTAAGCTGATTCTGGAGACGCTGGATGAAATGTATCATAACGAAGGTATCGTTGATTTTATGAAAAACAGTTATGCATATTGCATCCAGCATGAACAGGAGATCAGAGAACATATAAAGCGGTCGGAACAGTAAATGGAGAATCCTTATTTTTCTAAATGGAGCAATAAGTCGTCCAGCAGATCCCCAAAATATTCGGCTGTAGGACGCTCGTTTTTTTCTTTCATATCGATCAGATTTATCAGATCATCGTCTGACAGGCAAAGGATCAGTTTACCGTGTTCCCTTAAAGAACCTTTCAGGGCCGTAACGGCATTTGCATCGGGGCCGTTGCGGGATATGAGGATTGCGACCTGTCGTAATGCTTTTTCATACAGGTATTTTTCTGTTGTATAGATTTCTTTTTGCGTGATCTTACCGGCATAATTTTTAAATTCAAAAATAAGATATTTCGTTTTATAAAAATCCGTGAGCATATGAAAGAAATCATGGTCGGCGTCTGGGTTGATCTTGCAGTACAGATCGAAGCGGTATAAGTCGGCATTGGATTTTTCCTGTACTTTCCACAAGGATAAATAATCCCCCAAAACATGTTTCAAAATTTCAGTACAGATATGTTCATATTTTCCGGCATCCTCTTTTTCTGGCCTGATCTGCATCAGTTCTTTTTTAAGTTCTTTTCCGATGTCTTTTTGCGGAGGTTCTCCCATACCATGGTCGGCGTCCGGTTCATATAGAGGAGGCTGTGCCGGCCCTTCTGTTTCCGGATACGGCTTGGGAATGGCGGGGAATTTGGGTTTTTGAAGCGGAATGCTGCTGACGGAGTAGTTAAGTAAGGCGACAAAATCATTTTTAATATCAGGATATTCTTCAAAAAGCCATAATATATTTTTCACATCCCAAATGAATATGCCGAAACGCTTTTCACAGTCTTCTTTTACCGCTTCGCTTACGATATTGCCTACGGCTAAAACAATAGCTTTTTCCTCAGGAAGTCTTTTTTTTAAGGTATTGCAGGCGCGGGTCACTTTGAGGGCGATATCTAAATTATAATTATAAAATTTCAGATCTATGAATACTTGAGTATTGTAATAGGTGCATACGAAATCCGTAGGAGGCATTTCGGCCGTAGGAGCATAGTATTCCCGGTCAGTTTCTTTCCAATAGCCGCCGCCGGATTTTTTTGCTAAGTATTCTGCAAATATTTTTTCAAAGATAATAAAATAAAAAATATCTATTGACATATTCAGGTGATTGTGATACGATTCATTCAATTTAATAATTTAAACCGTTGAAGCGGAGATAACGGCAATGATGCCTTTACAGAGAGCCTGAGGTGCTGAGAATCAGGTGGGAAACAAGTTGTCAAATGGACCGCTGAGGGCGCAGTCAAATGGGAATTTCCCAAAGTATTCTGCGACGTTGCAGGCAGACGTCATTTGCCGGGGGTATGTTGGTATCCTGCTAAGTGCATAGGGCTTTCCCTATGAATTCAAGGTGGCACCGCGGAGAGTGTTTGTACGATTCGTCCTTGACAGATAGTATCGTTCTGTCAAGGGCTTTTTTATATGCAGCCCCATACAGGGGAAATTTTTGAAACTCCTTTGACAGAAAGAATGCAAAGGAGTTTTTCTTTTATGTGAGGAGGGAGAGAAATGGAGGTTTTACCAAGTCTTGGTGAGGTCAGGGAAATTGCAGCTTTGGGAAAATATGATATATTGCCCCTGAGTTGTGAGATTTTATCGGATTTCACTACACCAATTGAAACAATGAGGGTATTACAAAATGTTTCCCAACACTGTTATATGCTGGAATCTGCCGTGGCGGATGATAAATGGGGGAGATATACGTTTCTCGGTTATGATCCGAAAATGGAGATCACTTGTATCGGCGGTGAAATAAAGTCAGGCGGCGTTAAGGAAAGGACGGAGCGGCCGTCCGACTATATCCGGAAGATTCTGGCCGAATACAAAAGCCCCCGCTTTGCCTGTCTTCCGCCCTTTACGGGAGGGCTTGTGGGATATTTTTCTTATGATTATCTTGGTTACAGCGAGCCTGCAGTGCGCTGCGATGTTGCGGATACGGAGGCTTTTAAGGATCTCGACTTAATGCTTTTTGACAAAGTGATCGCTTTCGACCATGTCCGTCAAAAGATCATTTTAATCGTTAATATGACGCTGAAGGATGGAGAGCCGGGATATAACAGGGCGGTGACGGAACTCAGGCGGCTTGCGGCCTTGCTTCGAAACGGTACAAAGAAAAACGGACCGGGAGGGAAGTTGCTGGGAGAAGTAACGCCGTTATTCGGTAAAGAGCAGTTTTGCGAAATGGTAGAAAAGGCAAAGCATTATATCCGTCAAGGGGATATTTTTCAGATCGTGCTTTCCAACCGTTTGTCAGCTCCTTTTGAAGGCAGTCTTTTTCAGACTTACCGTATGCTCCGGACTATCAATCCGTCTCCTTATATGTTCTATTTTTCCGGTACGGATATGGAAGTTGCCGGAGCGTCGCCGGAAACTCTTGTAAAATTGGAGGACGGGATACTCCATACGTTCCCGCTTGCCGGTACCAGGCCAAGAGGAAAGACCGATGAGGAAGACCGGGCGTTGGAAAGGGAACTGCTTGCCGACGAAAAAGAACTTGCGGAACATAATATGCTGGTGGATCTTGGGCGGAATGACCTTGGAAAGATCAGCAAGTTTGGTACCGTGCAGGTGGAAAAGCTGCATTCCATAGAACGCTTTTCCCACGTCATGCATATCGGTTCCACCGTTCGGGGAAAGATCAGGGATGATTATGACGCCTTAGACGCCATTGAGGCGGTGCTTCCTGCCGGCACACTTTCCGGCGCTCCGAAGATCCGGGCCTGTCAGCTTATCGGAGAGCTTGAAAATAATAAGCGGGGTATTTACGGCGGCGCTATCGGTTATATAGATTTTACAGGCAATATGGATACTTGCATTGCGATCCGCATTGTCTATAAGAAAAACGGAAAAGTATTTGTGAGAAGCGGAGCCGGAATCGTTGCGGATTCCGATCCTGAAAAGGAATTTGAAGAATGCCTGAATAAAGCGAAAGCTTCTCTCAACGCGTTGGAACTGGCGCAGGGGGATATAAGCGTGTAACGATTTTTTAAGCTGTCAAAGTACGCCGGCTAAGAAAATCCAAGTTACACAAACTGCTAAAGCAGTGTGAAGAATGCCAAATGAGATTGCTCACTTTGAGTATGCATTCTTCTTACGCATTGTTTGCGCCATTTATGGCACTGACGCCCTGAGCGGCATGATGGGAAAGTTGAAAGAAATATACTTTCAACCTCCCTGATCTGATTGTCCGCAGAAGCGGACAGATGGGAGCAAATATGATTTTATTGATAGATAATTACGACAGTTTTTCCTATAACCTTTATCAGATGGTCGGCGAGATCGATCCTCACATCCGAGTGATCCGGAACGACGAAATGACAGTGGAAGAAATGGAAGGATCAAATCCCGGGCGTATCATTCTTTCGCCCGGGCCCGGCAGGCCGGAAAATGCAGGCCCAATCATCGACGTCGTAAAGACGCTCGGTAAGAAGATCCCAATCTTAGGCGTCTGCCTTGGCCATCAGGCAATCTGCGCGGCATTCGGGGCTGCCGTTACTTATGCCAAGGAATTGATGCACGGAAAGCAGTCGGAAGTGCAATTTAGTAGGGAATGCCCGCTTTTCAAAGGCTGCCCTGATATTGCGCTGGTTGCCAGATACCATTCCCTTGCGGTCGATCCGGATACCGTTCCCGAAGAACTAAAGGTAACGGCAGTCACAAAAAAGGGAGAAATTATGGCGGTACAACATAAAGAATATCCTATTTACGGCCTGCAGTTTCATCCTGAATCTATTATGACGCCGGACGGAAAAACAATGTTACGGAATTTTATAAAGGAGATATGAACTATGATCAAAGAAGCCATTGTAAAAATTGTAAATAAAGAAGATCTGACTTATGATGAGGCATATACGGTTATGAACGAAATCATGAGCGGGGAAACCACGCCTACGCAGAACGCGGCTTTTCTTGCGGCTCTTTCAACCAAAAGCGCCAGAGCGGAAACGACGGACGAGATCGCAGGATGCGCAGCCGCTATGAGGGCCCATGCCATTAAGGTAGAAACGGATATGGATCTGTTTGAAATCGTCGGGACAGGAGGCGATAATGCCCACAGTTTCAATATTTCCACTACTTCTGCGCTTGTTGCGGCAGCAGGCGGGATGAAGGTGGCGAAGCATGGAAACCGGGCCGCCTCGTCCCGGTGCGGAACGGCGGACTGCCTTGAAGCGCTGGGAGTGAATATTCAACAAAGCCCTGCCAAATGTATCGAACTTTTGCGGGAAACCAGTATGTGTTTTTTCTTTGCCCAAAAGTATCACACTTCAATGAAATATGTGGGCAGTATTCGCAAAGAGCTTGGTTTTCGCACCGTATTTAATATTCTCGGGCCTCTGACCAATCCGGGTACGCCGTCTATGCAGCTTCTCGGCGTCTATGACGATTATCTTGTGGAACCGTTGGCTCAGGTGCTGATCGATCTGGGAATCAGGCGCGGCATGGTAGTTTACGGTCAGGATAAGCTGGATGAAATCTCCATGAGCGCGCCCACGACTGTCTGTGAAATCCGCGACGGTTGGTTTAAATCTTCGGTTATCACGCCCGAGGACTTTGGGTTTACACGTTGTACAAAGGAGGATCTGAGGGGCGGAACTCCGGAGGAAAATGCAGAGATCACGCTTGGCATCCTGAACGGCGAAAAAGGACATAAGAGGAATGCAGTTTTATTGAATGCAGGCGCAGCTCTTTACATCGGCGGCAAGGCGGAGAGCATGAGGGACGGCGTTGGCCTTGCAGCAGAGATCATCGATTCCGGTAAGGCGCTTGCAACGCTGAATAAGCTTATTGAAATCAGTAATAGGACGGAGGCGGAAGGATGACGATTTTGGAACAGCTTGCGGAATATGCCAAAGAGCGTACCGGGCAGGCCAAAAAAGAACAATCTTTACATGAAATCAGACAGCGGGCAATGTCCCTTCCCAAAGGCGGTTTTTCTTTTGAAAACGCGCTGAAAAAACCGGAACTTTCTTTTATTTGTGAATGTAAAAAGGCGTCGCCGTCCAAAGGAGTGATTTCACCGGATTTTCCCTATCTGCAGATTGCCAAAGATTATGAGAAAGCGGGGGCGGATTGTATTTCGGTACTGACCGAACCGAAATGGTTTCTTGGCAGCGACGCATTTTTGAGGGAAATTGCTAATGCGGTCAGTATCCCTTGCATCCGTAAAGATTTTACCGTAGATGAATATATGATCTATGAAGCGAAGATCCTTGGGGCATCGGCAGTACTTCTGATCTGTTCTATTCTTAGTGAGGCGCAGATCAAAGAATATCTTGCTGTCTGTGATGAACTTGGCTTATCGGCGCTTGTGGAAACGCATGACGAAGCGGAAGTAGGGACAGCGGTGCGGGCAGGCGCGCGGATCATCGGTGTCAATAACCGCAATTTAAGGGATTTTACGGTGGACACTGCTAACAGCCGCAGACTGAAGGAGCAGATTCCCGACGGCGTACTGTTTGTTTCGGAAAGCGGGATAGAATGTTATGAGGATGTTGAGAACGTTCGCCAAGCCGGCGCCGACGCCGTACTGATCGGCGAAGCCCTGATGCGGGCCTCCGATAAGAAGGCAAAGTTGGAGGAATTGAAAGGGAAACGCGCAAAGGGGGAAATGTGTAAAGATTTTCTAAGCTGTCATAGTACGCCGGCTAAGAAAATCTAAGTTACACATACTGCTAAAGCAGTTTGCGCCGTTTATGGAACAGACACCTTAGGCGGCATGTTTGAAAGGTTGAAAGAAATACACTTTGAACTTCTTTGGTTTGAATGTCCGCAAAAACGGACAGATGGGAGCAAATATGACGAAAGTGAAGCTATGCGGCTTGACCCGTTTTTGCGAGATAGAGACCGTAAATAAATTGAAGCCCGAATATATCGGTTTTGTATTTTCTCAAAAGAGCAGACGTTATGTAACGGAGGAAAAAGCGGCGGAACTGAAAGCTATGTTGGATTCTACAATCAAGGCAGTGGGAGTGTTTGTAAACGAAGAACCGGAGGCAGTGGCACGGCTGTTAAATTCCGGTGTTATCGATATGGCACAGATCCACGGTACGGAGGGAGAGGATTATGTGAAAGGGTTACGGGCCCTTACGGATAAACCGATCATAAAGGCATTTCGTATCGGGAAGGAAGAGGATATCCGTTTGGCGGAAAAAAGCGGTGCGGATTATGTTCTTCTTGACTCCGGCGCCGGTACGGGAAGGGTATTTGACTGGAAACTGATCCGGAATATGGAACGGCCGTATTTTCTTGCCGGCGGACTCGAAACCGGCAATGTGGAAACTGCGGTGAAGCGGTTAAAGCCTTATGCGGTAGACGTCAGTTCCGGAATTGAAACGGGAGGGGTGAAAGATAGGATAAAAATGGCGGCTTTTGTAGCCGCTGTCAGATGTGCAGAACGCATGGACATATGACGTTATGTATCCTATTTATGTGGATGTCGCCTTGTGGGGTTCCATGGACGTAGGTATTTATAATTAATTATACCGTGGATACGATTGTAGACAAGATCAGAACGATCGCGATCGTTGTTACTTTGATTATGCTTGTGATCAGCGGCGGCCTGATGGTACTGTATTGCAATTATGAGTTTAAGGCCATTAATGAGATCGTTAAGATCTGCGACGCTATGGGGATGGGCGATTTTACAGCTAATATCCGCAAGAAGCTTTTAAACAGGGGAGACGAAGTAGGAAATTTTCGAATATCAGTCAGCGTCAGTGGCTGCGGCACAGGAGGCGCAGCTAGGCGCGGAGAAATTGAATGTCGTGGTTACGCAAACGTCAAAGATCGAACAAAAGGTGTCGGATACTTTTACACAGATTCAGGAACTGTCGAAGATGTCCAATACCATTCAGAATGTAGTACAGTTGATTTCCGAGATTGCGGTGCAGACGAATCTTTTAGCGTTGAATGCGTCTATTGAGGCGGCAAGAGCCGGAGAACAGGGTAGAGGATTTGCAGTGGTGGCAGAGCAGGTTAAGAATCTCGCCAACGAGTCCGCAAAAGCGGCCGGCAGAACGACGGAGCTGATTGAGACGACGGTGACGGTGATGAATAGGGGAATCGTAATCGCAGATGAAACTTCCGAGGATATGAAGGAAGTCATGAAGAGCACCACAGTCGCAACGGAGAAGATTAATCAGATCGTGGAGATGCTGGAAAAGGATGTGGAGAGAATGCATGAGGTGAACGACAGCATTGAGCAGGTGTCTTCTGTTGTGGATAATAATTCTGCAACATCCGAGGAGACAGCCGCGGTCAGTGAAGCGCAGAAACATCAGGTCGAGGCAATGGTGGAACTGATGAATCAATTCAGGATCTGAGAGAACTTTGCGCTCCGCATGTATCAGGGAAGATCAGAAATGCCGCGAGCCAGAGCCGTGGAATCCATGGCTTTGGCTCATTGACTGCCAAAGGCTGCCTGTGAGAGGCGCAACGGTCTGGCAGTATGGGACTGCCTGTGAAGCGGAACATATCAGAAAGGCGTATGACCGATGTATGCATATTTTAAAGGAAAAATAGCTGCCAAGGAGGCGGATCTTGTGATCGTTGAGGTGAACGGCATTGGTTACAATATACGGATCTCGGCAGGAACCGCGTCTGCTCTGCCGTCCGTCGGGGAGGAGACAAAACTTTATACTTACACATCCGTGCGGGAGGACGCCATAGCATTGTATGGCTTTCTGACGAAGGATGATCTGGATATTTTTAAACTTCTGATCGGCGTAAACGGCATCGGACCGAAGGGCGGACAGAGTATCCTGTCCGTGATGAGTCCGGATGATCTGCGCTTTGCCATTGTGTCGGGGGATGCGAAAATGATCGCGAAGGCTCCGGGTATCGGTGCAAAAACGGCACAGCGCATTATACTGGATATGCGGGACAAGGTTTCGCTTGAGGATACGCTGCATGCGGATACCGGGGCGGTGCGGTTTGATGATGCCGTATCCGACAGCGCCAGAGAAGCTGTGGAGGCGCTGACGGCGCTCGGATACGGTGTGACGGAGGCGGCCCGCGCAGTGAAGGAAGTGAAGGGCGCGGAACAGATGGCGGTGGAGGATATTCTGAAAGCATCGCTGAAATATCTGTTATAAAGAGTGTGGGGCGTCAGCCCGTGAGCAGGCTTGCAGTGCGAAGAATAAGTGAGCGCAAAAGACTGATAAAAATGTAGATTAACCGCAAAACCGGAGAGAAGAATGGCGAGAACAATAGAGACGAATTTTACGGAAGAGGACAGCAAAATAGAGGGAACACTGCGTCCCCAGGCGCTGCAGGATTATATCGGTCAGGAGAAGATCAAGGAAAATCTGAAAGTCTATATTCAGGCGGCGAAACAGAGGCATGATGCGTTGGATCATGTCCTGTTGTATGGACCGCCGGGACTCGGTAAAACCACACTTGCCGGTGTGATTGCCAATGAGATGGGAGTACACATGAAGGTGACTTCCGGGCCGGCGATTGAAAAGCCGGGAGATATGGCAGCTATTTTAAATAATCTGGCGGAGGGGGATCTGTTGTTTGTGGATGAGATCCATCGCCTGAACAGACAGGTGGAGGAAGTGCTCTATCCGGCGATGGAGGATTATGTGATCGATATTATGATCGGCAAGGGGCCAACAGCGCGGTCCATTCGACTGGATCTGCCGAAGTTTACGCTGGTGGGCGCCACCACGCGGGCGGGGCTTCTGACAGCACCTCTGCGGGATCGGTTCGGGGTGATTCACAGGCTGGAATTTTATTCGGTGGAAGAACTGACAAAGGTGATCCTGCATTCCGCAGGGATTCTGGATGTGAAGACGGAGAGGGCCGGGGCGGTGGAGATTGCGAAACGCAGCAGAGGAACGCCGAGACTTGCCAACCGGATCTTAAAGAGAGTCAGGGATTTTGCGCAGGTGAAGTATGACGGCGTGATTACGGAGGAGGTGGCAAAGACCGCCCTGGATCTGATGGATGTGGACAAAATGGGGCTTGACCATATTGACAGAAATATGCTGCTTACGATGATAGAAAAATTCGGCGGCGGCCCGGTGGGACTTGAAACGTTAGCGGCGGCCATCGGGGAGGATTCCGGCACTATTGAGGAAGTCTATGAACCTTATCTGATCAAAAACGGACTGATCAACCGGACGCCCAGGGGGCGTGTTGTGACAGAGCTCGGATATTCCCATTTTGGGCTTGCATTTATACCGTAGTATCATGTATAATATATGTGGTATATTTTTTGACTTACAGGCAGCATATTTTGTGCTTTAAGATGAGGGAAACGGCATGGATTCCAGAGTGGATGCTGAGGTTTTGATCGGCGGTAAAGTGTATACGCTGAGCGGCTATGAGAGTGAAGAGTACTTTCAGAAGGTAGCCAGTTATATCAACAATAAAATGGCAGAGTATGGGAAAGTCGACAGTTTTAAGAAACTGCCAATGGATATGCAGAGCGTTTTGATGCAGATCAACATTGCGGATGACTATTTTAAAGCCAAAAAGCAGATCAGTATTCTGGAAGAAGAGGTAAAGGCGAAAGAGAAGGAATTGTATGATCTGAAACATGAGTTGATCTCCTATCAGATCAAACTGGAGAATTCCGAAAAGAATGTCAGGAGCCTGAACACGGAATTACAGGAAAACGCGAAGAAAATCGTGCGTTTGGAGACAGAACTAAAAGGGAAAAACGGCAAAGGCGAGTAGGGGAACAGTTCTCCTGCTCGTTTCTTTCATATGAAGTCAATCAGGAGGAACTATGGCAAATCGGGTGGAACTGTTAGCACCCTGCGGCAGCTATGAAAGTTTTCTCGGAGCGGTGCACGCCGGGGCGGATGCGGTTTATCTGGGTGGCAGACAGTTTGGGGCGAGAGCCTACGCAGAAAATTTTTCGGAGGATGAGCTGACAGGCGTGATAAAAAAGGCTCATCTTTTCGGCGTAAAAGTATATCTGACAGTCAATACGTTAGTAAAAGAACGGGAGTTTGGCGGAATCTACGATTATATACGTCCCTTGTATGAGGCAGGGCTGGACGGTGTGATCGTGCAGGATATGGGCGTATTTTGTTTATTGAAACAGTGCTTTCCGGATCTGAAACTTCATGCAAGTACACAGATGACGGTCACGGGGGCTTATGGAGCGGCTTATCTGCGTAAGATGGGTTGTGAACGGATCGTACCGGCCAGGGAGCTGTCTTTAGAAGAAATAAAGGTGGTAAAACAGCAGGTTTCTGTTGAGATAGAGACTTTTATTCACGGCGCCATGTGCTACTGCTATTCGGGGCAGTGTCTGATGAGTAGTATGATCGGCGGCAGAAGCGGCAACAGAGGCAGATGTGCGGGCCCCTGCAGGCTGCCTTATCGGGTAGCGGGGAAAGAGGGGTATTATCTGAGTTTAAAGGATATGAATACGTTAGAACATATTCCGGAGCTCATAGAGGCAGGCATTGATTCCTTTAAAATTGAAGGACGCATGAAAAAGCCGGAATATGTGGCGGGTGTTGTGTCCATCTATCGAAAATATATTGACAGGTACTATGAAAAAGGAGGCGCTTCCTTTTGGATAGAACCGGATGACAGACAGCTGTTTTTAAATCTCTACATCCGCAGTGAGACAGGGAACGGTTACTATGACAGAAGAAACGGCAGGGATATGCTGACCTTGCATAAGCCGGGCTACAGAGAGGGAGATCAGGCGCTGATTCGTAAATTGCGGGAACGGTATATTCGTGAACTGCCTGTCATGCCGATCTCTGTTTTTGTGCGATGCAGCGTAAACGAGCCTCTTCGCGGGGAAGTGCGCTTTTTTGACAGGATCTCAGACAGGGAGGTCAGTCTTTTTGTTCTGGGGGATGTGGCGGAGCGTGCGGATAAACGGGCTGTGAGCGGAGAGGAGATCAAAGGACAGCTTGTGCGGACCGGCGGG
>OFGM01001775.1_pt1 | contig 11738 bp, 12 predicted proteins | sample 1521741 | NCBI WGS metagenome assembly OFGM01 (sample SAMEA3504079, study PRJEB24116) | mouse gut metagenome | biome: mouse gut; feature: mouse-associated habitat; material: faeces | place: Denmark | collected 2011
TGTTCCAGGTGGGTTTCATCGTGTGCGCCCGGTGCAGCACCATCGTGGATCCGCAGTCCGCGCACACCACCAGCCCGGAGTACTTAGAGCCTATCCCGAAATTAACGATGGACGTGTAAGACTTTACGCCAAACAATAACAGCACAGGCAAATTGAATGAGGGCCAGATAATTGGCAGCTTTCTTTTCAAAACGAACCAAAAGCTTGCGAAAGCGATTGAAAAAAGAGTGTGCAACTTCAACAACCCAACGGCGGGCATGAAATTCTGGATTGCGCTCCAGTTCCTTCTTTTCCTCACCACGGGGTCGGATATGGGGCGTATAACCATGCTTCTGTACCTTTTCAGCACTCCCTGTATAGCCAGCATCCAGACACAGATTTTGTGGATGTTCTTCGTCTGACTCTGGATGCAGTACTACAATATGATCCAGAGTCTCCTCCAACAGCTTGACATCATGTGTATTGGCACCAGAAAGAACGACCGCCAGCGGAAGTCCCTTCTCATCTACCAGAACACTGCGCTTTGTCCCCATTTTTTCCTCGGTCTGTTGGATTTTTCCCAACAGACTCCAAAGCCAGAGGTGCTTTTACCATACAGCCGTCCAAACTTTGCCACTCCCAGCCGATTCCCTGCCCTATTGCGCCCTCCTGACGGTCCTGGGCCTGGCGGGAACGGGGGTGTCCCTATGCTGAAGAAGGACCTCCTGGAGCTCTGCCTGCTCCAGGTCCTCAGCCGGGGAGACCAGTACGGCTATGAGCTCCTCCGGCAGCTCCACGACGGCTTCCCCGACACCCAGGAGAGCGCTGTCTACGCCCTCCTCCGGGGCCTCTGCCGGGACGGCTTCACGGAGCAGTACCAGGGCGCGGTCTCCGGCGGGCCCGCCCGGAAGTACTACCGCCTGACCCCAGCGGGCGCGGCAAAACACGCCCAGCTTCTGGAGGCGTGGCGGAGCCTCAAGGCCACTTTGGAGGCCCTGGGCGTGGAGTGACCGCTCACGCCTCGACAGCCTAAAAACCGGATATTTCCACGCTCTCGGAAATGTGGTAGAATGACAGTAAAATCAGGGGAGGACAGCGATTATGTCTTTGACGATACAAGAACGGATAAAGGACCTGCGGGTGGAACATGGGCTGACGCTGAAGGAACTTGCGGAGCAGACGGGCCTGTCCTCGTCTGCTCTGGGCAGCTATGAGGCGGACGATACCAAGGACATCAGTCATTATGCTCTTGTCAAGCTGGCGAAGTTTTACGGCGTGACCGCCGACTATCTTCTGGGCCTGACAGAAACAAAGCGCCACCCAAACGCTGATCTGGCAGACCTGCGTTTGAGTGACGCTATGATTGATATATTGAAAGAGGGACGGGTGGATACCGCTCTGCTGGGAGAACTGGTGGCGCACCCGGATTTCACGAAACTACTGGCCGACATCAGCATCTATGTGAACGGCATCGCCGCAATGCAGATACAGAACCTGAACGCATGGGTGGATGTGGCGCGGGCTGAGATTGTAGAGAAGTACCAGCCGGAGGAAAATGACAGAACGACCTATCTTCTGCAAGCGGCCCATGTAGACGAGGGAGAATATTTCACCAGCCGGGTGCATCGTGACATTGATTCGATTATGGAAGATATGCGGGAGACCCACCGGGGCCAGAGCGACAGCGCACCGGAAAGCTCCGCCGTGGAAGAATTGAAACGAGACCTGGAGGAAGTTGCCTGTTTCAACGGCAGTAAGCTGGAGCAGTTGATTATGCTGTTCTGCAAGCAGACAAAGCTCCGTTACAACAAACTGACCGAGGAAGAAAAACAGTGGCTGGCACGAATTGCCCAGAAGTCAGAACTGCTAAAAAGCTCTGTTCCGCAGAGGGGGAAGAAACGGAAATAGGGATTTTTGCTCCGCAAATATGAACAGCTCTACGGGTCCTGCCTCCGCAGACCTGTGGAGCTGTTATTCATCGGGGACATACTCGGCGATGTCCTCCAGGCGGCAATCTAGTGCCGAACATAATTTGTTCAGTGTCTTTGTTTCCATGTTATCATTGGCCCGCAAACGCCGGACGGTCTTGCTGTCAATGCCGCACTTTTCTCGGAGCTGGTAGGTGGAGACGCCTTTTTCCTTCATCACATTCCACAGCTTATCAAAAATAATCACGACATCACCCTCCCTGATTGACACCAATCAGTATGGGGGTTATAATCTCCATAATTAAGGGGATATAACCCTCACATCAAAATAAAATCAGGAGGCAGATTGCCATGATTGAACGGTGTTGTGCGTTCACGGGTCATCGAGCGAAGAAATTTCCGTGGGGCGATAACGAGACAGATGCCCGGTGCATTGCTCTGAAAAAAGCACTTGCCGAAGAAATCGCCAAGCTGATAGATGCTGGGTACACGGACTTCCTCTCTGGCATGGCAGAGGGGACGGATGCTTGGGCAGCTCTGGCGGTTCTGGCCTTGAAAAAAGAAAATCCCGCGCTGAAACTCCACTGCATCCTGCCCTGCGAGGGACAGGCAGACGGGTGGTCGGCTTCAGCGCGGGAACGCTATTTTTCTATTTTGGAGCAAGCGGACGAGGTTGTGTATATAAGCCAGGAATATCGTGAGGGATGTATGCTGGAGCGCAACCGCTATCTGGTCAATCATGCCGCCTGCCTGCTGGCTGTCTACAACGGTGAGTGGAGGGGTGGGACGGCGATGACGGTGAGGTATGCAAGGAAACTGGGGAAGAAAATTATTATATTACATCCCAATATAGGGAAATAATTAAACTCTTATCGCATGATTATCAGTTCTGATAGGTCTTGCATTTCATTTCTTGCGGTTATTCGATTATTAACAATTTCGCTAACCCGCAGTGCAATTGACTTTCTCAAGGCCTCTGACCGGGGAACAGGTATAAACACTTCCTTGAACCGTTGCCCCAGTGTATCAATTACATCTCTTGTGAATTGCTTGGTTCGCATTTGCCGCTTCACAATGTACGAATTCAGAAGGCCAAGTAAAAGATATGGGTCTATGATATTTTCCTTTTTTGCACGAATCTTGATTAACCCACCACAATAAAGCATCTGCGTATCCAGCTCTGTAATCATACAAGATGTTCCTACTAAATACGTTCCATCCCTTACAAGCAAAATGTCTTTAGCTTGCACATCCTCTCTTTCAGCGTATTGCCTGTAGATTTCTTCGGAAACGCCTTGCTTTGCGTCGGCTTTTATCTCCCAGTTTGAAAAATCGGATGTTCTGACAAAAGGAATATTGCCCGTACCGTATGCCATTTTCCCAATTTCGTCGCCTGTGGATAGTTCAATAACTCCGTCATCTAACAGCTCTTTTACAGAATAAATCGTACATGTTTGTGACAAAGCGTCCAACATTTTCTGAATTGACGGGTCATAATACTTCGGCAGATAGATTCTGTTTCTGATCTTTGAAACATTGATGGTGTATGCGGAAAATTCACCAAATTCCAGCGTAGTCGTATCCTGAACAATCTCGCCAAGCAACTCGTCAACGGACTGGGAGAAAAACGCATCAAAAGGTTCCTCAGAATCAGACTCAAGAACTCTTTCAATAAGCGAAGGCATTTGCTTGACAGCAGCCTTGTATTTTATGCGGGTATTGATTGCCTCCTCTACCTTAGAATGAAGTTCAGCCCGAAGATGCGAGTCGAGTGGAATTGGGAGAATTAGTTCCCGATAGCGGTTTCCCAAAGTATCAATGATATCAGCCGTAAACTGTATGTTTCTGATCTGTTGTTGCACTAATGAGCAATTCAAGCATACGAATAACAGGTATGGATCAATGCGTTTCCTATCATTAATGCGCAGTTTTAGGATATGGGATTGGAAAACCATGGGAATATCTAATTGCGTAACCATACAGTTCGTTCCGATCAAGTAGGTTCCGTCTCTCACAAGCAGGATATCACCCGCCTGAACATCCTCTTTCCCAGCATACTGCTGATAGATTTCCTCAGAAACGCCTTGCTTGGGAATGGTCTTTATCTCCCAATTTGTTATGTCGGAAGTTCTGACAAAGGGGATATTCCCCGTACCGTATGCCATTTTCCCGATCTCATGGCCAGTTTGAACTGAAATGATACCTGTGTCAATCAGATCGCCAAGACAGAGCAATTCATGCGTATCAGCCAAGGCGTTTATTTCGGCATGAAGCTCTGGGTCATAGTATTTGGGGATGTAGATTCTGCTCTCTATACTCCGGTTGCTAATCTTGAATGCAAGCATCCCGTTACCTCATCTCTCTGTATTTGTCAGCAACGAGAGGTATTTCATCAAGAATCACTTTTTCTCCGTTTTCATTGACGGTGTATGTCACATTGCCCCTGCTGTCATGGCCGCACCACTTGACATCACTCATAAAAACATCATAGTCAGAGCAAGTCTCGAATGTCTCGCCCTTTTCGTATTTTTGGCAAATCAGGACGCAACACTTCGCATGTGTATGTGGCTGGAAAAGATCTTCGGGAAGCGTAACCACGGCAAGTATCTTGGCTTTGCTTTGGATATAGTTGACAACATATTGATATTTGGGCATACCGAATATGCTCTCAAGAAGAACAATTCCCATCCGCCCGCCGTCCCGGAGCATTTGAAAGCAACGCTCGATGAACAGCAACTGTGGGGGCTGCTTATCCATTAGTTCCCCTTTGCTGAACCCCCCATCTTGCTCCGTCCATTTATGTCCGAGATCATAAAGACCTAGTATTTCTGTTGTATCAATGGACAACTTCTTTCCGAACGGAGGATTAGTCACGATAATGTCAAAGGTTCCTGGCTGAATGTCCTCAATAGTTTTGGGGCTCCAGTTGTCAAAACTGTCAAGACTGTTCTCACAGTGAACGCCGCCACGTCCGTCCCCAAGGATAGCAAGATATGCCTTGGCAACCTTACTGAGAAAACTGTCTTTATCTATTCCTCTGAAATTCTTGATAGCTACCCTTTGCTTTTCTGCCTCAATTTCTGTATCTGGCCAGCCGTATTCAGCCCCTGTCTCCTCCAGTTTACTCCATACATAACGCAACGCTTCCACAAGAAAGCCGCCACTACCACAGGCCGGATCAAGTATTTTTTCATCAACACCAGGGTCGATCATTCTGATGACCATATTAACTACATTTCGAGGCGTAAAGAACTGCCCTTGGGCACCCTTTAAGGACGGACCGATAAAGATTTCAAAAGCTTCACCTACAGCGTCACGGGAACTGTCTTTAAGGCTATATAGTTGCAACTCACCCACAATGTATTTGATGCACTTTGCATCAAGGATGATCGAGTCGGAAATTTCAATAACATCGCTGTATTGATGCTTGACGCGATCAAACAATTTTAGAATCCGTTCTAAAATCTTTTCATCCTTTTCCTTCAGCCCAGCTCTGAACTTGACCGTATCATCGGGCTTAGTAAACCGCTCATCATAAATTTTGCAGAAAATCAGATTGATAATCTGCGACGCAAAGACTTCATCCCGTGTAATGCCTACTGCGTTTGCCGCTAAATAATTCCGAATGGTCCTAAATGTTGGTTTAAGATTTTCTGCCGGTCGCAAATCCTTCCGTTTGAATTTGCCGATGTCCTCAAGCCTTTCCCCATACCGTGGTATGTTAGGAATTTCCTCAAAAAGAATTCTTCCATCCTTTTCTATTTTCTGCAAATAAATACGTTCATTGCCATTAAACCAGACACCAATATATGCTTTTGAAAAACGCAGATAATCTTCAAGTTGGCTTCTACCATCTCTTCGATTCTTCTTTTTACACTCAACAATAATGCATATACTATCTTCATCGTGAACTTCGCCGGTGAACACTGCGATATCAACGGGATATTCTTTTTTCTTGTCCGACGGCCGTACTTTGACTCGGTATTGAGGACGTGTGTGAATATGGGCTTTGGGGTAACCGTAGTCATCCACTAAAATCTTTGAGAACGGTTGAACAGCATCAATTTCCTCTGGACTCTCCTTGACCTGTAAACCAGAAATAAAATCAATGATATATCCCTCTCTATTCGCATCCATTTCTTTTACCTCCGGTTGTTGTGTCGCCTATTGTTACTTTTTCATTCTCCAAAGATGGGCTGACATAACGAATTATATCTGTCAAATCACAGTGAAGCGCATAGCAGATGCGAGCCAAAACATCAAGGTCCGGTCTCTTAATCTCGTTTTTGCAATATGCGTTCAACTGCGTCCGTTGTAAATTTGCTTCTTCGGCCAATTTGTTTTTGCTGTAGTGCCTCTTCTGCAAATACTCAGCCAAAACAATATCAAAATGCCCATAATCAAGAGGTTCGCCCATTTCATAGCCCCCTTTTTTATTAATTATAGCAGAAATTTTTGATATGTACAGCTGTAATTATATGCAGGGTCAGTTAATGGAAAATAGGAAAAGTGCCAGCGCCGACAACGGAAAGTACGGCGCTGACACTTTCCAATTAGTCCAAAGACGAATAATCCGTCACATTCCTCAGATACTCCTCCGGGTCACCATTGAGGATCAGATCAGCATATCCAACCGGGTCATTGTAGACCAGATAATCCAATTCTGACCGCTGGTACATATTCTTGGCAACCTCATCCTCAACAGCGGTGCAGTCGATGGAGATCATGCTGCCATCAGCAAACTTCAACTCCACGCAGGCCGTATCAATGTTGAACTCGCAAGAAATGAACTTATTCATAGGCTTATACCTCCATATTGTAAAAAATAGCCCGTCTGAATCCCTGTTAGGAATCAGACGGGCTGTTGTATGCACCCCGAAACCGTCAGCTAACAGTGATAAGTGAATTTAGTTCCTTATCACTATAAAGGTAATGGTTACAGGGTTTTTGCTTTGCTTTTTCCCTTATTATGCCCTGACTGCCGCCGCGGCGCAGGAATGGCCCAGGCCGTGAAAGCGGGCATTGTCCAGGCCGATACTGCAGGCGGTTTTCTTGAACTCCTTGCAGGCCGTGAAATGGGCCGGGGGTCCGCTTTCTGCGGTTTTGAAAAGTACACATCAAAAAAGGGCCTCTGCCGATATGGACAGAGGCCCTAAAAATATCTTGATATACCTTGCATTTCAGGATATGCGGGTTTATAATATGACTACGACAAACAAAGGCAGGGCGAAGGGTGTTACCAGCCCCCCCGCCCCTATGCGGGAGAAGGGTCCTCCCACACAACAGTATAACTGCGCCAGCCTCATTATACCGGACTTTTCATGAATTTACAAGGCCGGGTTTGGGGTTTGTGTCTGATATGCGGTGTGGGATTTTATATCTCGCACCGCTTTTGTTTGTCTCAGCGGCGCCCAGGCAAATCCCCCAGGGAGCCATGCTCCCCGGGGGCCGGACCGCTGAGGACCAAACACATTATATATTTAAGGAGAGGTACTATGAAACGAATATTGTCCCTGGTCCTGGCCCTGATCCTGTGCACCAGCCTTGCCGTCCCTGCCCTGGCGGCGGATTTTTCCGACGTGCCCCCGTCCCACAACTTCTATCCCGCCGTCGCTGACTGTTCGTCCAAGGGCATTGCCGGCGGCTACCCCGACGGCACGTTCCGGCCCTCCGCCACCGTTACCCGCTCCAACTTCTGCGTCATGCTCTCCCGTGCGTTCTATCCCAGCGACATTACCAGGTATACCAACGACTTCACCACATCTTTCGGTTCATTCTACCCCAACTATCTCGCGCTGAAGAACAACTTCATCTGGAACAACGTCAGCTTTGATACCGATGATATTTACGATTCCGGCTTCGCCGCGAGTATGAATCTCGGTATCTCCCGGTACGACATGGCCCAGCTCATGACGAACATTATGAACGCCAGGGGTTTTGCCGCCGGAGAGGCCGAAAAGAACGCCGCCGCCTCTAAGATTACGGACTATTCCAGCATCCCCGGCCAGTACCGCGAGGCCGTAGCCAACGTGTATGCCCTCGGCGTCATCGGCGGTTATTCCGACGGTTCTTTTAACGGCGGCGGCGTCATGAACCGCGCTAGTACTGACGCTGCCTCATCCCTCTGCCTTGCTAAAAACCATTAGATTACATTCCTAAATCTAGCCCCCAAGGCCTATTGCCTTATCTGGCCACTTCCCGGCACCGGAGACACCGGAAGCCCCCGCGCCGGAAACGCCCAGTACTCCTGCTGCTGGCACTCTGACCAACGGCAAGCCCATTACAGTCGAGAACGTGACCGAACTCATGAACGAGCTTCGTGCCCAGTATCCTGCAAAGACCGACGCTGGCCGGTACAACGGACCTGCTGCTATTCGCCAAATTACCACAACGTATACGTTTGATGCTGGCGGACTTGTCAGCACCAAAATCGGCTGCGGAGGATGGGCAGCTCGGGTATTCAACTATATCTTCGGCCAAGACGTTACCTTCCGACGTGTCAGCTATGACGAAGCCCGCATTGGCGACCTTCTCATCAAAGTGGACAGCCAGGGTCGCCTAATGCACGTCGCCATCATCAGTGACAGAAAAACTATTAACGGTCGTCCCAATCAGGTTTGCACCACTGATGCAAATGTTGGTAATGGCGGTGTAAACGTTATGCTATGGGACCTCGGTCGTGCAGACCCTATCAAGTACGGACGCGACTTCACCTACGACATCTACACTGTCTATCCCGACTAAATCGCAAAACTGGCCCACACGCTTTGCAACGTGTGGGCCAGTATTTTTTTCAAATAAAGTCTTATCCACCCAAATTGGGACGACCCCCAACCCGGCGACTGGACTGCCGCCGTTTGGACCCGCTATCCAAACTAAAAACGTCCGAAAAGCGGCCTTGCCGAAAAAGATAGTCTTCCCCCCAAAAAGTCAATACAGCCCCCAGCAGATAGCACAGAGAGAAGCCAGCGTCAAGGGCCGTAAAATTTTCCGGGTTTCGTAAGTGCCCGGAAATTTTTTTTACTTTCCGCTTCGCTCCACCCCTGACCCTGTCTGCTCTTTGTGCGCAAGGAGGCCAACCGAAATCGCCGCAGCCGATTTCGGCAAGGCCGGCAACGTTGATTTTGGGAGGATACAGCTATGAAGCAGACGATTAAGACCAGCAGGACAGCCGGGTATCTGGAGAAAATTTTCAGGGCGCTAAATGAGCATTATTTCAGCGGGGTTATCGAGGAACCCGTTATTACCATCCAGAGTACCCCCAGGGCCTACGGGCATGTCACCGTGGCTAAGGCATGGCAGAGGGCGGACGGCGGACAGCGCCATGAATTGAATATCGGAGCGGGAACCCTCGACAGACCCATAGAAAACGTGACGGCTACCGTGCTTCATGAAATGGTCCATCTTTATAATTTGCAAACCGGCGTACAGGACACCAGCCGGGGCGGGGCCTACCACAACAAGAAATTTCGTGATGCCGCCGAGGCAAGGGATCTGCATATCAGCTATGACAGCCGTATCGGGTGGAGCATTACCGAACCCACGGACGCGCTAATCGAGTTCATCATCTCCCAGGGCTGGGACGATATTATGATGAACCGGAAAGCGGGCTTTTCCATGCGGGGCGTGGGAGGACCGGGAGCAAAAGGGGGCGTCACCCCTCCGGCTACGGGCAGGACTTCCAGCACACGGAAGGTTGCTTGCCCCTGCTGTGGGCAGAGCGTCCGGGCTACCAAAAAGGTCAACATTATTTGCGGGGACTGCTTGGTCCCTATGGCGGAGGTTTGAACGTGTAGATTCAAAAAGAGACAGGGGGCCGGGTTTGGCCTCCTGTTCTCTTTTGTTTTTTTGTACGTCCGCATGGCTTTGAGTTTCCCTTATTTTTTCCCTTAATGGCTTAATTTAAGCCGGGACCGCTTGTGATTAGGTAACACATGGAAAACGCTGGACCCGTTGCAATTAAAGGCTTTTGGGACTAGGTGGGACTGCCCGGGACGTTGCCCGGCGCAATTCAAATCCCTCCTTCCGCGCCAGCTCAGGGATTCCCCTTACCGCTCCGTTTCCCGCCCCCAGGGCGGAAAACTGCGCCGGACGGGGAATTCCTTCGCTTTCAGCCGTGAACCGCTTTGCTGGGTTCACGGCTGATTTTTTTAGACGCCGCGGCGCTTCGCTGGCGACGGTTTGGGTGGGTGAGAAGATTTTGGCGGGCGGTTTTATGGGAAGGTCCAATATGCGGTGGCGGGAATGGGGGATTTGACTGGTTTTTTGCTGCGGGATTCTTTGCGAAACATGGAAAAAATACACACAAAACGCCCGTTTCCCCTTGACAGAGGGAAATGGGCGTGGTAAAATAAAGCACTTATTGACAGCGGGTGAAATGCCTCCCGCTTTGCACCTTAATCGGAGTATAGCATATCTCCCAGAAGAATGCAAGAGCAAGGCGAAGGGTTTTTAACAACAGCGCCCGGCGTGTCCCTATTCCCGCCGCCTGTGGCGGCAGAAAGGTGAATGTGAAGATGGCCAAAGACAAGTATTATGGGAAGACCCTTCGCAAGAACTTTGCCCGGTATGAGGAAGTCGTTTCCATGCCAAACCTCCTGGAAATCCAGAAGACCTCCTATCAGGAGTTCCTGGACACCGGCCTGCGGGAGGTCTTCGCCGACGTGGGCGCGATCAGCGACTACCAGGGCAACCTGGAGCTGACCTTCATTGACTACAAAATGGATGAAAAGCCCAAGTACGATGTGGAGGAGTGCAAGGCCCGGGACGCCAACTATGCCGCGCCCCTGAAGGTCAAGGTCCGCCTGCGGAACAAGGAGACCGAGGAGATCAAGGAGCAGGAGATTTTCATGGGGGATTTCCCCCTGATGACCCACTCCGGCACCTTCATCGTCAACGGCGCGGAGCGGGTGGTGGTGTCCCAGATCGTCCGCTCTCCCGGCGTGTATTACGGCCACGAGGTGGACATCAAGACCGACCTGCCCATCCTCACGTCCCAGGTCATTCCTCAGCGGGGCGCGTGGCTGGAGTATGAGACCGACGCCAACGAGCTTTTCTGGGTCCGTATCGACAAGAACCGGAAGATTCCCGTCACCTGCCTTCTCCGGGCTTTGGGCGGCCAGCCGGGCTATGAGACGCTGAAAACGGACCAAGGCATTTTGGAGCTGTTCGGCGACGACCCCCGCATCGCGGCCACCCTGGAAAAGGACCCCTGCAAGAGCTACGAGGACGCGATGCTGGAGATTTACCGCCGCCTCCGTCCCGGCGAGCCTCCCACGGTGGAGGCCAGCGAGACCCTGGTGACGGGGCTGTTCTTTGACCCCCGGCGGTATGATCTCTCTGTGGTGGGCCGGTATAAGTTTAACAAGAAGCTGTCCCTGTGGCAGCGGGTCACCGGGCGGAAGCTGGTCTACCCGGTGGCGGACCCCGCCACCGGAGAGGTGCTTTTTGACGAGGGGTATCTCCTGACCAAAGAGGATGCCCGGATTTTGGATGCTGCAGGCGTCAGCGATGTGACCATCGACGTGGAGGGCTCACCCCTTCGGGTGATCTCCAACGGCATGTGCGATATGAGCCGCTATGTGGACTTCGATCCCTTTAAGACCTGCAAGATCAAAGAGCGGGTCCGGCTCAGCGTCCTGCAGGAGCTGCTGGAGCAGTACAGCGGGGAGGAGCTCATCGACCAGATTCTCCTCCACAAGGACCAGCTGGTCCCCAAGCATGTCATTGTGGACGATATTCTCACGTCCATCAACTATATGAACGGCCTGGCCCGGGGCATCTCCGTCAAGGACGACATCGACCACCTGGGCAACCGCCGCCTGCGCTGCG
>OFGM01001776.1_pt1 | contig 11734 bp, 10 predicted proteins | sample 1521741 | NCBI WGS metagenome assembly OFGM01 (sample SAMEA3504079, study PRJEB24116) | mouse gut metagenome | biome: mouse gut; feature: mouse-associated habitat; material: faeces | place: Denmark | collected 2011
AGAGAGAGAGAGAGAGAGAAAGAGAGAGAGAGAGAAAGTAAGTTAGTTAGTTTCAGGCCATGATTAACCAAGTAGCAGGATCAAGTCACCACATTGTGCAAAAGGGAAAAATCTAGTTTATCTTGGGTAGAGGGAGAACAGAATGGTAGTGCATAGTTTGCTTCCATCTAGTCTCCCCACCTTCCATTATCCATATATTGTATATACTGTTGGGAAGAATACAAGGAACAATCAGCACACTCTTCCAACAGGGAGAGTGGTTGTCTGACCTGAGGTTGTATTTGTCTGTACCTATCTATAACTGAGAGACAGGAACACACCATTTCTGACACCTAACTCTAGGAAGATCACATGCATATTAGTTTTCTTTCTATGTTCTGCCCTCTGCCCTACACTCAGAAACATGTGAGAGCCCACTGTGAAGTTGCAATTGTGTTTGCCTTGCAATCTTTCTAATAGAGAGTGGCACTGAGGTAATATGAGTTTAAGTCAAGTTTAAGGTGCCCTTGGAAAGAATACTCTTGGGCATCCCAAGAGGCTATATCTGAAACTCCTATGACTACAGGTATAATAAATGAAACCCTCTTGGCCATAGGATCCAAACCTGAGGTCTCTGTCATCATTGCTCCATGACACATACACCCTTGGCAAGCAATTAGATGTCTATGTTCCTTGAGGTTGAAGGAGGTAATTATAGCCCCCTTTTGTACTACAATGAACTGCATGTGAGTGGACATCATTCTACTTTTTTTGTGGGAATGGCATAAAGCTTACTTAGTCTGGGGCATCTTTTTTTTTATTAGATATTTTCTTTAATTACATTTCAAATATTATCTACTTTCCTAGATTGCCTTCTGAAAATTTCCTATGCCTTCTCCCTCACCCCGCTCCCCAACCTACCTACTCCTGCTTCCTGGCCCTGGCATTTGCCTATAATGGGGAATAGAGCCTTCACAGGACCAAGGTCCTCTCTTCCCATTGATGAACTCCTAGGCCATCCTATGCTACACTTGTGGTTAGAGCCACAAGTTCCACCATGTGTTTTCTTTGATTGGTGGTATAGTTCCAAGGAGCTCTGGGGGTACTGGTTAGTTCATATTGATGTTCCTTCTATGGGGCTTCAGTCCCCTTCAGCTCCCTGGGTATTTCTCTGGCTCCTTCATTGGGGACCTTGTGCTCTGTCCAATGGATGACTGTGAGCATCCACTTTTGTATTTGGCAGGCAGTGGTTTGGGACATCTTTTGTCACAAGAGAAATGACTGAGTCCCACATTCAACGAAACTGAAAGTTTGAGGGTATTTCTACTAAATGAGTACTTTAGACAATCTTGGGCAAATAGAGAAGGTCTGCAGGAGGCTTAGTCATAGGAGGAATGTCTGACATTCTCTTCAGTGAAAAACAAAACAAAACAAAGAACTGAGGTAACTTGGGAAGAGAGGAAGTACTGGGCACTTAGGAGTAAGAAAAATAATGAGACCTGGTTGGTACAATGGTATGCATTAGAAAAACCTTGGAGAGGGGGTAAGTGCCATGCAACATCCTGTTATGTATGAATGTCCCTTTTACCTTGATCAGTAAAGGAAGTCCCTCCACTGCTCTTCAGCTTCCAAATCTTCCTTAGTTGGTAAAAGTTCCACATCCTGTGTTTAGTCTGGGGGAGTTCAGACAACATTCCAAGCCTTTTCAAACAGCCTGGATGTCTGTCCCTGGCTAGGTTGCCACCTTCAGTTTGTCTTAATATGTACATATATAGGCAACAACAATTCAATTGGATTGCAAAGCATAACATAGGATCCAGTCAATACTTATATATATATATATATGACCTGGAACCACAAACCAGAGAAAAACAATATATTTCCCCTGTCATCCTTATAAAAGGGAAAGGCTTGAATCTTACTTAATTAGAGAATATACATTTGATATAGTTCAAAGTCATAAGTGAATGCTTGAGGATACAAGGCACCATGCATTATTATTCAAAAGAGCATATCTAATGGCATTTTAGGAATAAAGAATAGTGTGACCTTCCTTTGGTCAAACACAGTGGTTAATGCCCCCTTCCCTTGCAGAAATGGACAAGATCCAAGGCCATATTTTGGGGGAAGGAAAAGACTGAACCTCACTCAGCCTCACCCAGGTTAGTTCTCTTGGCTACTTCAAAAAACAAGGAGTGTGAGAGGAATCCTGGGAACATAGGAGTTATGAGAACCTCTTCTCAGAATGGTAAGTTCCAAGACCACCTTCAACAGAGAAAAAATCGTGAATGTCTTAGTTCCTAAAGTAGAGGTCCCCAGTCATATTTTGCAGGTCAGAAATATCCAGTTCACCCATGGTCAACAGGGTAAGTTTCTAGGCTTCACTGGGTACTGGAGGAATGTTCAGACTCTGCCTCACTAGCTTCCAAGTATTTCCCCCATATGCATACCCTGTGTAACATCTTTGAGAGTCCAGTCAGTGGTCACAACAATCTCCCAGCATAAGTAGTTATGCAAGCATTGATGTTTCCTCGAGGCTGTGTTCAGCTGCACACATCTGTGAATAAGAGATAGGAATGGTGCATTTTGATGACCATTTTTGAAGCACAGGATACGAGAGCCAATTTCAGATTTCTATTTTCTGTCCTATGATCTAAAAGGATAGAAAATGTGAGGTGTCATTGGTCGTGTATGTATTGTATGGATATGTTTAAAGCAAACTTAGTTAATAGGGGTATTTGCGAGGCACAGCCAGAAGAGAATCTCTGGTGGTTCAATAATTGCACAGATGGACCTGAAGTGTCCTAGTACAGAGAGTAGATGTATGAAACGCCCCTTTGACACAGGAGCTAGTTCTGAGAGCCCTTTCAATAGTCTTTGATTTCCCAGGACCCCCTTTGTAGAAACTGAAGTTCTAAAATCCACTTGGTGAATTGAAGTAGACAATAGGCCCAGATTCCTACTGGGAAGACAGGGAATGTTAGATTCTCTTTTATGTAGAATGAGTGGTATAAGTCTCTTATGGTCTGACATCCCTTTAAGGAAAAATGATTCAAAGCTACTTGGTAGGATTAGGAATATTCCTTATAAGGCATAATACATGTTTTAGGCGACATTTGACCAATAGGGTCTAAGGCAATGTTAGCCCTAGGAGAGTTCTGACATTCTATTCAGTGTAGTGAGAAAAAAATGAGTTACCATGGGGAAATGTGGGCCCCATGTAAAAGAGGAAATCTCGAAGGCCCTACTGAAAGAGGAGGGCAGACTCCTCTTGAGGCAGAATGTGAAACTGCCATATACACCTCTGTCAAAAGTAATGGTCTCTGGTACATTATAGAGTGGAGAATGTTTCCAGGCATGATCATAAGTTTCCAATTCTTATTCAGAGTTTTGTATTTTCATAGTTTGTGTTCATTCAGGAGAGACAAGGCAGCAACATATTTTTTTTCTTCCAAAGGCTTTCAATGACTGTTGCTGGCTAGTATACTTCTTCGACTTTGTTCATCTATCCAGGTCTAGGCAGAATTAATGAAGTTATTACATTTCTATTGACTTGCCTAAAGGCAGATGGCACAGGTACTTTGCTCTGATTTGTAACTTGGACTATGGGACCTCAAACCAGAGTGGACTAGGGTACCTTGTTTACAGAAGGAGTCACTTTTGGAAATATGGCTGATCAGCTAGGTATAATCCTACTTTGATGTATACATTCACAAATATACTTCATATATGTGAATGTCATTTTTGAGAAAGAGAACACCGAAAACACATACATCTCTTGGAAAGACAAGATGAAGCCACGAATTGAAGCGGAGGATGATATTACCCCGGAGGATTACCAAACGATAGTTTCCCGCTGGGATGAGATGTTGTCGCTGGCTGAGGAAATTATCTGGTGGAATTAAAATTCTTTTGAAACTTATGTGGTTTGGGACGGTGAAATAATTTGAAAGCAGAGAGGAGTAAAAATGCATAAATCAAAAAACTTTATAGGAATCATTATGATATTCATGCTGTTGACAGCCTGCAATGGGGAATCAGAAAGGGGTTCATCGATAAACAATAATACATTAGAGTTTGAAACAGGGGTTGTGAACACAGATGCATTGAAAGTGCGAAGTGAGGCAGATGCAGATGCGGAAGTTCTATCTCTGTTAGAACAGGGAGCGGTCATAAAAATAATTGCAGAGGAAAATGACTTTTATCAGATAGTCTTTGAAGATCAGGATGGCAATGAGAACTTAACCGGATATGTAAAAAAGGAATATGTGAATCAAAATTAAGGAATTCGCTGCATATGGCTGGGATTTAATAACTATCCCCGCACAACAATGGTTAGAACGCTGCAGCAGTGCAGACGATTTTGGTGTTAAAATGGAGCAAAGTGCAGATTGTTCTGACTATATTCACAATATAATTACGAGGTTTACAATATTTCATGATTAGAGAAGCAAACAAAACAGATTTAAAGGAATTATTACAACTATATATGTTCCTTCATGAAACGAACATTCCAGAGGATTCAGAGCAGTTAATAAAGACATGGGACAGTATTATCAGTGATGAAAATCATCATCTTATCGTATATGAAACAGATGGAAAAATTGCGGCATCTTGTGTTTGCGTAATTATTCCTAATTTGACAAGAGGTGTCAGACCTTATGCATTGATAGAAAACGTGGTGACACACGTAAATTATCGTCAGAGAGGCTATGCCACAGCATGTTTGAATTACGCAAGACAGATAGCAGAGGAGAACTATTGTTATAAAATGATGCTGCTGACGGGTTCGAGAGAGGAGCAAACATTAAATTTTTATAGAAATGCTGGGTACAACAGTTCAGACAAGACCGCTTTTATTCAATGGTTAAATAAAACGATATAGGAGTTAGAATGTGATGGAATTTTGGGTGGGAACATGGCTGCACGTGATACCAGACCAAAAGGATAGCGCTGGTAATGATAAACGAATTATTATCAAGCATTTGTGTTTCGGGCCAGTAGAAACGCAAATATGGTATCAATCAAAAAATGGCCAATATTATTATGAATATCATATTATTGAGGGATTGCAGGCTGGGGATTTGTTTCTTTATTGCATCAGCAAATCTGAAATGATAAAAGTTATCAATACAGAAATTGCGCTGTGTAACCAGTATGAAAAACCAGAACTAGCAGCCTTGCTGCAAAATGTACGCTCGGAATGCTTCTGTGAGTGATGTGCTATATTGTGATAAAGAAAGGCAACGGAAAAATCAAACATGAAAAGGGAATGTTTGGTGCTGCGGTATGAGCATTCCTTTTTCTAAATAATACAGGATTAAGGATTTTATTATGGACAAAAGATGAGCAGTACAGGTTATGACAAAAGTGGCAGAATTATAGGAAGAACAATAAAATAACAGCAATAACGATAACAACATCTAAGCCAATGGTTTAGGTGTTATTTTTTTCTTATTTTTAAGGCAGGTGAGGAAATTGAAAATAAAAAAAGCAGATGACAAGCCTATGGTCATTCAAACAAAAGAAAGGCAGAAAGATAAAGAGGCAAGGTAGTGTTGCTTGGCAGAGGAATTTATTTGAAGTAATTGTATGGAGGAAAATAGATATGGAAAAAAGGAGAATTTACGGATATGTGAGATGCAGCAGCACAGACCAGAACGAGGACAGGCAGATGATCGCCCTGAGGAAAGTTTCCGTGCCTGAAAAAAATGTCTTCATGGATAAGCAGTCAGGAAAGGATTTTGACCGCCCGAACTATAAAAAGCTGGTACAGGAACTGAAAGCAGGGGATCTTCTTTACATCCTCAGCATTGACCGTCTGGGGCGCAATTATGAGGAAATCCGAAATCAGTGGCGCATCCTTACCAAAGAGATTGGAATTGACATCTGTGTGCTGGACATGCCCTTACTGGATACCCGAAACGATAAAGATCTGGTAGGGGCTTTTATCGCAGATCTTGTGCTACAGATTTTGTCCTTTGTGGCGCAGAGTGAGCGTGAGAACATCAAAAAGAGGCAGGCAGAAGGGATTGCTGCGGCAAAAGCAAGGGGAGTAAAGTTCGGAAGACCAGAGAAGACAGCACCAGATGATTTTGGGAAGATTGTCAGAGCATGGGAACAAAAGAAACTGCCGTTCGCGGATGCTTTGGAGATGTGCAATATGAGCCAGGCGACTTTTTACCGCAGGCTGCGGAAATACAGGCTGCTTCGGAACAACGAAAAACGAAAAAATGACGAAACTGCAGCTATCAAAAGGTGTACTATTTGATAACTCTACTCTATCAATAATTATAATTGTATCATGCAAATTTTTCAATGTTTTTAAAGAAAATTAACATATTTCATTTGATTTTCCTGTAGCATTGCTCAAATCAACCTTTGTCAAAAGGTACACTTTTTGACATTGGCATTATGTACTCAAAAAACAAATAGAAATGGAGGGAAGTATGAAGAGAGTAATTTATATCGTTATTGCATTTGCCGTAATTTATGGGGTGGTTAATCTAGTTCGAGGAGATTCTGGCGCCGCAGTGGATAATGATATGTACATTATATGCACTGCCTGCAACGGCTCAGGCATATGCAGCCCTTGTGACGGATCAGGATTATGCAACCTGTGTGATGGAACCGGAACTTACGAGGTAGGCTATTCATCCACATTTGGAAAGATTTCAGGTGACTGTTCCATATGCAAAGGAAGTGGAAATTGTATTATCTGTAAAGGTTCGAAAGAATGCACTTTCTGTGATGGTAAAGGACAAAAACTGCGCCGTTGAAAACAGGAAGAATTAAAGCAATATTTTTTGCACTAAGAATGCAGTAAAGGAAAGGAAGAGAGTAGAAATGAAAAGACAGGAAATGAATCAAAGGGCTGAGGATATTATCAGGGAGGAAAAGATTACAAAAGAAGTCATATCAACAGGAATTGTACTGGATAATGCGGTTGAAATTTTAGATTCAGTTAAGGTAGACCGCGAATATATGAAGCAATGTGTTGAAGAAGTAGTGGCAGATTCTTCCGGGAAAGGTCTGCTCAATGCGGTTTTAAAATTGTTTGGATTTAAGGCAATCCGAACGGAAATGAATATTCAATTTAAGAATGATGATTCGCGCAACAGACTTGATTCCATGCTGAAGCTGGATGAGAGAGCTTATAAGTCTGTTGTTTCAAAGATTGCGTCATTTTTGGCGGCTTATGAAAAAAAATCAGAGGAAGAACACAGGAGTAAGGTGGACAGAATTAACGAACTTGTTATTTTGTTGGATGAGCGGGAGCGCGAAGCGGTACAAATGAAAGTGGATTCCAATGCGCAGTTTCAGCTAGTTGTGAACTGGATACAGGATATTCTTGGTATGTTAGGGAGGGCAGATAATGATAATCCGTTAGCCGGACAACTAAGCGGATTGATGAAGAATTTGGATATAGAGGCGTATTGGAATGCAGAAGGAGCACCATTTCGGGAAGCAGCCATGTTTCGGGAAATGAAGGTCGAAGATGTAAGTAAATATAAAGAAATGCCTTGTTTAGTCTGCAGGGATGAAGTGATTGCCCAGGGAATTAAGTTTTCTAAGGCAGAAACGATGGGTGAATAGGAAATAAATAAGAAATAAAAAATTATGCACAATCGACAGGATATAAGGTAGTGTCAAACGAATTATGAAAAAATCGAATCTCTTTCCTTGACTGAGGACGATTATATTTTACTTACGGAAACCCGTCAAGGCTGAATTTAACGGGCTTTCAGCCCGGTCTTGACGGGATTCCCAACGTAAAATTTTGGACTCCTAAGCCAAAGAAAGGGGAGGTAAAGGCTATAACCTCTGAAACTATTGAATTTACTGGGGTTGAGCCGATTTTGGGTATATAGAGTTGACACTACCGGATATAATACGGAGGGAAACGGATGAACAAGATATACATAGGATTTGATTTAGGAGATGGAGAGTCTATAACAGACTTTGTCAGCACTAATAAAACCGGCGAAGGTATGATGACAAAATTTGTTGACATGCAAATGCCGGATAGTACTGTTGAAGGGAAGGCAATTCCTACAGTTTTTGGGTATGATGAAAACGAAGAACTGGTTTTTGCCAATTCCATTCTATTAATGCCGGATTTGGTACATGATATTACAATAAATTTTAAACGCCGTCCATGCGATTTGTGCAGGAAAATGACAGTGGACAGACAGGCAGAGGTAACTAGCATATTTATGAATGCGCATAAATTTCCTTCGCAAAAGGAGTGTCCGGAGTGTTATACGACGGAAATGGATAAATTTATAAAATCTGTGGTTATTTTTACGAATGCAGTATTTGAAGACAAGTCATATAAGGACAGAATTTATGGGCAGTCAGCGGACTGCGATGAAATTGTGTTCTGTGTAGGCCATCCGACTCGATGGAGTGACTTGGACGTAGCAATTTATAAAGCGATTTTGAGAGAAAGTGTGTTAGGTAAAAATCAGTATGAGGGGAAGAAGGCAAGTCTGATAATGGCGGCGGAGTCACGGGCAGCTTTTCTGACAGTAAAGGATAAGGCAGAACAGAGGGTGCTTCCAAAAGGAACAAATGCATTGCTGATAGATGTCGGGTCATCTACAATTGATATAACGGCGTTGACGACAGACTCGCACAATTATCAATACAATAGTGGAAGCAATTATCTTGGAGTGCGCAGCATAGATTTTATCATTAAGAAAATGTACTTAGAAGAACTGCAGAAGGATTCAACTGAGTGGGAGCACTATCAGGATTTTCAGCGAAATAATCCAACATATGATGAAAGTCTGACATTGGCATGCAGGAAAGCAAAAGAAGAAATGTATACAGTTACTAAAGGTTTAGGAATGATTCGTTCGCATGGACTTAGAGAATTAAGAATAGATAAAAAAAGTGTTGAGGAATATATAAAAGGATGTCCAATTGCTAAAATATTGTTAGAGAGAATTTCTATGCCGTCTGAGGAACAAAATAAGATGGGTAATAAAAACTGGATGCAGTTATTCCATGATTTTCTGACAGAGGAAAAGGGCAGAATGTCAAATAAAGGGATTAAGATAGGACGCATTATATTGACGGGAAGCGCGTCAAAGATGCCTTTTGTGCCAGAGATTGTAAAAGAAGTATTCAGTGAACTGGCCAATGGAGGTGTGCTGGCAGATATGAATCCATCGCGTACCATATCTATGGGACTTGCCTTGGTGGGCTTGTCAAATGATAAATCGGTGGAATTCCAGAAGGATGTGAATCAGCTGATTGACAAGGAACTTCCAGATATTATTGAAAAAGATCTGCCCAAACTGGCAGATGGTCTGAGCAATGTGATTGACATGGTGGTTACTGGCATTGTCAAAGATAATATGCGGCAGTGGCGTTCTGGAAGCATCTGTACATTGGATGGAATGACAAGTAAAATCAAACAGGACTGCAGTGAGGTTAACTTACAGAAACGATTGATGGGTAATAAGGAATATAATAACGCAATCAGCAGTTGGACTGTAGATACTGTTGGACAGGATATATCCTTAAAGTTAAAAGAAATTTGCAAAAAGTATAAGGTAAGCGATATGGCAGTTGGAAATTTGAACGTATTTCAGGTGCCGGATATCGGGAACATCAATGTAGATGTTGATGTGTTAGACTTTGCGGATCCACTGATAGCGATTGTGTCTGTGATTGCCGGGATTGTTACGGCGATTGTACTACCTACCGTATTGGGAATTGTGATAGGTTTGATTTCATGGATTTCGGTAGGACTGGCAGTTTTATTGTTAGATATCTTATTAGCGATTCCGGGCCTAGGGTTGGCGGTTCTGTTAGGAATTGCGGGTATTGCGGTAATAAAAGCGGCGGCAAGCGGTTTGTCAGGCGCAAAAGAGGAACTGCTCGAAAAAATGCAGGGAATGAATCTGCCACAGTGGGTGCGGGATCGTGTAAAAGATGAAAAGATTGATGCAAAAATAAAGGAGGCAGGAATTAAAGAAAAAATCAGACGATCCATTTTAGAGGAGGATTCGAAGAAAAGCATTGTAAAATCTGTTTCCGAGAGCCTGCGCGGGCAGGTTGAAAAACGTGCGGAGAGCATCAAATATGAAATTGAGAGTATGTAAAAGAGTGTAAATATACAATTGCGTTCTGTAGGAGATGATGACGATGAAAATAGAACTTTGGTATGACTTTGTATATAAAGAAACGCGGGTGTCTATTGATGGAAACTGGCAGGATGAATCCGATATGTATGCATTTTTGTATCCAGTGAGAAAATATCCCCTTCAGACATGGCTTGCTCCTGTAGGGTCATGGACAGGGATTGTCCGACAGTTGGAGGATATAGCCAGAGGAGAGAAAATAAAGCTGGAATTTCACGGCAGAAAAATCGATTTTGATGATTTGTTCTCGACAATAAAAGAGATGAACAATGCGGAAATAATTTATATCGAGTGGGATATCCTTTCACAGTATAACGACAAGATAAGCGCTTTATCGAAGAATATGAATAAGCTTCGGTCGCAAATGCCAGTAGACGAGTCTCTGGCGGGAGAACTTATCAACCTGCCTGACAGGCAGGCTGGTGAGGAGGAATGGCTGGCTGCGGTGAGGTCAGCAGCAGAATTGTGGAGCGCCCAAAAGGATGCCAGACTGTGTTGTGCCATTGACGGGAACAGTTTTGATTCTTTTGAGGAATTTGAGAAGGTGGGGCAGCTGACGAGATCGATGCGCAGACCGGCTGATGCTGTCTGCTGTTATTTTTCTGATGTAGCAGACAGGGAAATATTTAAAAAATATGCGTCAGAGTTTCCGGGAATGCGGTTTATGTTTGCACTGGACTCCGAAAGAAACTGGAAAGAAAAACTTTGGATCAAATATGGACAAGCAGGCTGGAAAGTGCGGCAGATGACGGAAGGAATCAGGTTATGTGGGGAAGTTTTGGAATATCTTGAAGAACAGAAAAAGGAGAATAACAATATAAGAATGGAACTGGTTCACAGAAACATGGGGGCAGGGGACAGCAGAGCAGTAGAAGACAGTCTGGAAACCTGCAAGGAAATGGCTTCATGTATTTATAGCTGGCAGAAAATATGGCAAAAACTAAGAGCTTCCCTCTCAGAGCATTTGTCAGCAGACTTAGGATAGGAGATTTGCATGAGTGAGAAGAATATGATCGTCAAAGACCGTTCGTGCGCACTACTTAAACTGGCAGATGAAGTAATCAGTCAGATTCATTATAAAAATATGGCACAACTTCCTCAGTGTGAGCTGGATTCTGATATTGAGAAGATTAAACCATGTGATGTAACCTGCCTTTTTCGCATTTCAGAGCTTGTTTTCGATAAGGAGGAAGGTAGTTTTCAAGGACTTACAACGGTATTAAATGCCTTGAACGCCTGTGGGGCATCCTGCATTATGCTGCTGCAATGCCGCGAAGGGAGCAGTGAGCTGTATCTGGGCGCGGTTAATAAGCAACGGTATCAGAATCTGTATTATCTGAATACAATCCGTGATATTCTGCGCACAGGAATTGAAGGAAATCTTCCGGGTACAGAGTTACAGGAGATTGTGTCAAGAGAGCAGATTGAGCACAAGATTTCAGAGTGTCTTGGTGACAGTTTCGATGCTCAGTGTATCACATCTGTTTCCTGTGTGGCGAGTCAGGGAGATCAGGGCGAAAAAAAATTAGGACTGGAAAAGCTGCTGGGGGCAGTCGGGAGTCACAATTTTTCGCTGCTGATTATAGCGGATCCTATAAACG
>OFGM01001781.1_pt1 | contig 11691 bp, 10 predicted proteins | sample 1521741 | NCBI WGS metagenome assembly OFGM01 (sample SAMEA3504079, study PRJEB24116) | mouse gut metagenome | biome: mouse gut; feature: mouse-associated habitat; material: faeces | place: Denmark | collected 2011
CGCCGGCCTACACGCAGCCTCAGTATGCACAACCGCAGGGGCAGTCTCAGGCACCGGCCATGCCCGCCGACGATCCGGACGATCTGCCGTTCTGACGGGCGGCGCGATACGCGATGCTTGCCGTACCGACCACGGGGCTAATCCGGTAGGTGGCTAACGTCCGATTCGAAGAGGTGGGGCATTGCAAGGCGAAATGCGGTGCAGGGGCGTGCATCGTCGGATATGTAGGATTCGCAAATTATTTATACGTCGTTTAATGGAGTTGAAAATATGTCAGAGCTGCGGCATGCCGCTCGACGACAATAACAGAGGTACTGAGAAGCAGGGCGCCGCGAGCGAGGATTATTGCCTTTATTGCTATAAGGACGGAGCATTCACTCAGGACTTTACTATGGGGCAGATGATCGAGTTCTGCGCCCGCTTTACCGATCAGGTCAACGAGGCTGCCGGCTGGAACCTTACTCCCGAGCAGTACAAGGCGCAGATGCGCGGGTACTTCCCGCAGCTCAAACGGTGGGCGGCGGGCGATACGCGGAGCCTCGTCGAGCGTGCGACGGCTCTGCTGGCGCAGTGCGGCGAGGTAACGCTGGCTTCGGTGGATGCCGAGGGATTCCCGCGCCCCGTGACGCTCTCGAAGGGACATACGTCGGGATGCAACGAGGTGTGGATTGACGGGAGCCGATTCGGCCAAGGTCGCCGACTTCGTGCGCAACCCGCGTGCGGGACTCTGCTACACGGCTTGGGGCGACAGCGTAGCTCTGCGCGGCACGGTCGAGATCGTGACCGACGATAGGATTCGGCGCCGGATGTGGCAGGAGCGGTATAAAGACCATTTCCCCGGCGGCGCGGGCGATCCTAATTATCTGCTCGTCCGCTTCGTGGGACATGAGGCGACGATCCGGATAAACGGAGAGCTCGCCCGTATAACGTTATAGCCGGCAGCTCCGCCAGCTTTTCTCCGTCTTGCCGGTTTGAAGAAATCTGTTTAGACGAACGGCGGGCAGACTTGCTTATTTGTACGATTATTCGTACTTTCGTATTCGAAAACCATACAATTGGAGTCTATGAAACATTAGCCTGACGGCTACGCACATTGAAGACATATTAGAAAAAAGCGTTTAGCTTTGATTCTCGCTGTTGAAACTTAGGAACTTTCATGGCTATCGAGAGTAAAGCGATGACGCTCACGCCGCAAGGCGTGGGCTTTACTCGTATATTTGATAGCATGGTATCCTAAGACCTCAACAGCAAATAGAAGAGTTCTGTCCGCGCTTTTTTTTATGCACATACCAAACAAAAAATATCGATTATGAAGAAACTGTTTATCTTATTGGCATCGCTGCTCGCGGTATCCGTATGCGCCGATGCACAAGCAACCACAGATGTCAACAACGGATTGTTCCGGGCTGTAAAGCAACTGTCGTCCCCGCAAGGGAAAACGGCTCTGACCGCTCTGTTCGACAGCGGCGCGGCAGCCGACAATCTCTACTCCGAGCTGAAATACTCGTCGGACAAAAATACCGATTGGAGCAGAGTACGTTATGTAGACGGCATTTCAAAAGGACACGCAAGCGCGCTTATCCTGCAACTGCCCGCAGGTTCCCGATACAAATATGTTGTCATTTATACCAAGAGCCGCAACGTAGGAGCGGGCTGCCGCATAGTAAAGAGCAGCGCGAACTGGTCGAACAGCAATTCGATCGACAGTCGGGCATTGGCCGCAATACGCAGATCCGTCGAAAATATCGAACGAGAGTGGTAGTCTAATAAAAACGATCGAAAACATGTCGGACAGATATAGAATTACCGTTGAGGAGGACAACAGCTCCGATGCTGCGTCATGGATAATCATCGCCGCACTGATCATCTCGTGCTTCATATTCATCGGCATACCGCTATTGATAGGCTATATCATCTACCGCATCATCAAACACAACAAGCAGCAGAAGGCCATGGCCGGTCTGAAATGTCCTACGTGCGACCGTTCGGACGCTCTGCGCACATTCAAAAGCGAGATGATATGCAGCACTCCCAAACAGATATACGCACATGCCAAAAGCGCCGCCGGCACACGTTCGGGCGATGTGATGACCGTAACCGAGCAGACATGGAGGCACTACGAAAAGTGCCGGTTCTGCGGTGCTATACAGTATTGGGACGACAAGAAGGAGGTATGATCTGATACTGACAAATTTAATAATATAATATTATGAAGAGACTCTTTATGGAAATATCATAAGATTCGAATACCGAGCGATGCGATAATCCGAAAGTAAAAACGTGACTGTTGTGTCGTCATTCTGGCTAAAACGCAGCGAAGAATCCGGTTGGGGACGATATGAAATGGTAATATGACGCCGGCTGCCCGATTTCAGGCAGCCGGCGTTTGTTTTACTCCCACTCGATCGTTGCTGGCGGTTTCGAGGAGATGTCGTAGACTACGCGGTTGACGCCGCGCACCTTGTTTATGATCTCGTTCGAAAGACGCGCCAGAACCTCGTAGGGCAGATGCACCCAGTCGGCCGTCATGCCGTCGGTCGAAGTCACGGCACGCAGCGCAACGCAGCTCTCGTAGGTGCGTTCGTCGCCCATAACGCCGACGCTGCGCACGGGCAGAAGGATCGCGCCTGCCTGCCATATCTTGTCGTAGAGACCCTCCTCGCGCAGGGTGTCGATATATATCTGGTCGACCCTTTGCAGTATGTCGACCTTCTCGGGCGTTACCTCTCCCAGAATACGTATGGCGAGTCCGGGGCCGGGGAATGGGTGGCGGCCTATGAGCATCGGGCTGATGCCCAGCGACAGACCCACGCGGCGCACCTCGTCCTTGAAGAGCAGACGCAGGGGCTCGACGATTTTCAGATTCATCTTCTCGGGCAGACCGCCTACGTTGTGGTGCGACTTGATGACCACGGCCATGCCGTTGACCTTGGCCGACTCCACAACGTCGGGATATATCGTACCCTGCGCCAGCCACTTCACGTCGCGTATGCGCTGCGCCTCCTCGTTGAATACCTCCACGAAGTCGCGGCCGATGATCTTGCGCTTGGTCTCGGGGTCGGTTACGCCGGCCAGATCGCCGAAGAACTTGTCGTGCGCCTTGACTCCCTTGACGTTGAGTCCCATGCCCTTGTATGATTCCAATACGTCGTCGAACTCGTTGCGGCGCAGCAGCCCCGAGTCCACGAAGATGCAGTAGAGGCGGTCGCCTATGGCGCGGTGCAGCAGCACGGCGGCCACCGTCGAGTCTACGCCGCCCGAGAGGCCCAGAACGACCTTGTCGTCGCCTAACTTCTGCCGCAGCTCCTCTACGGTCGTCTCGACGAAGCTGTCCGGCGTCCATGACTGCGAGCAGCCGCAGATGCCCACGACGAAGTTTTCGAGCAGCGTCTTGCCCTCGGTCGAATGATATACCTCGGGGTGGAACTGTATGCCCCATGTCTGCTCGCCGTCGATGCGGTAGGCCGCTATGGCGACGTCGTCGGTCGAGGCGACGATGCGGTATGCGTCGGGGATCGATGTTATCGTGTCGCCGTGCGACATCCACACCTGCGACCGGGGCGAGAGCGACTGCATCAGCTCGTCGTCCGGCTCGACCACGCTCATCTGCGAGCGGCCGTATTCGCGGCTTGCCGATGCCTCGACGCGTCCGCCGAAGAAGTGGGCGAGATATTGTGCGCCGTAGCAGATGCCCAGCAGCGGCAGACGTCCCTTGATGCTGTCGAGATCTATGCGTGGCGCCTGATCGTCGCGCACCGACGACGGGCTGCCCGATAGTATTACGCCGCGCACGGACGAGTCAAGTTCGGGCATCCTGTTGAACGGGTGTATCTCGCAGTATACCTGCATCTCGCGTATGCGTCGCGCGATGAGCTGCGTGTATTGCGACCCGAAGTCGAGAATTATTATTTTTTCCTGCATAAGAAGTAGGGTTGAATTTTTTTCGGCTTTTTCTGCGTCCGACAACGTTCCGATAAGCCAGGCTCTGCCTATGCTTACCGTAAAGGGTCATTTACCTTGCGCCTTGTCCTGCGCCCCGGCAGAGGCCGGGCGAACCCGATACGGCTGTCGGCTGCGGGAAACAGCGTTTTCCGATCGCTATTTTTTAGAGACCGGGCGGTTCATGCGTCCGGCGAGTTTCATCTCCGAGAGATAGGCCTCGTAGCCCACCTCGCGGATGCGTTCGATGCAGCCGCGGCGGTCGGAGCGGAACAACAGACCGAATACCTTGCTCATGAAATTGTTGAATGTGCGGCACTCCGCCACGGGCACTGCCGTGCAGTCGGCGCAGCTTTTCAGCCCGCGCTCGATGACGCAGCGGCGCAGACCGCACCATTGCGCCTTCTCGTAGTCGCGGCAGCCGGGGCATTTGCCCGAGCTATATCGCCGGCAGGCGGCGCATACGAGTCCGCATGCGGCTATTTCGTTCTGTATTTCGTTCATTCCGTCGGGGTTGAGTCGGTATCGCTGTACGTATTATCGTTCGCGCGAGTAGTTGGGCGTCTCGCTCGTTATGGTTATGTCGTGCGGGTGGCTCTCGTTCATGCCCGATGCCGTGATGCGGATGAAGCGCGACTGCTTCAACTCGTCGATATCGTGTGCGCCGCAGTAGCCCATGCCGGCACGTATGCCGCCCACCAGCTGATAGACCGTCTCGGCCAGCGAGCCCTTGAACGGCACGCGTCCCACGATGCCCTCGGGGACGAGTTTGTTGATATTGCCCTCGCAGCCCTTCTGGAAATAACGGTCGGCCGAGCCCGCCTTCATCGCGTCGATCGAGCCCATGCCGCGGTACGACTTGAATTTACGGCCGTTGTAGATGATCGTGTCGCCGGGCGACTCCTCGACGCCTGCGAACATCGAACCTATCATCACCGAGTCGCCGCCGGCCGCCAGAGCCTTCACGATGTCGCCCGAGTAGCGCAGTCCGCCGTCGGCTATGACCGGTACGCCCGCCGCGCGTGCCACCGTCGCCGCATCGTATATGGCCGACAGCTGCGGTACGCCGACGCCGGCTATGATGCGGGTTGTGCAGATCGAGCCGGGACCTATGCCGACCTTGATGCCGTCGGCACCGTTGTCTACCAGATAGCGCGCCGCCTCGGCCGTGGCGATGTTGCCTACTACCACGTCGAGCGCGGGATATGCCTCCTTGATGCGGCGCAGCAGCGTGACCACGCCCTTGGAGTGTCCGTGCGCCGAGTCGAGCACCACGGCGTCGACATCCTCGGCCACCAGTGCCGCCACGCGATCCATGGCATCGGGCGTGATGCCGATGCCGGCCGCCACGCGCAGACGTCCCTTCGCGTCCTTGCAGGCATTGGGGTTGTCCTGCAACTTGGTAATGTCCCTATATGTAATAAGACCGATCAGATGACCCTCGTCGTCGACTACGGGCAGCTTCTCGATCTTATTTTGCAGCAGCACTTCGGCTGCGTTTTTGAGTTCGGTGTTGTGCGTTGTCACGATCCGCTCGCGCGTCATGACCTGCTCGATCGGCCTCTCGCTGTCGGGCTGGAATCTCAGGTCGCGGTTCGTCACTATGCCTATCAGCTTGTTGTCGGCGTCGACGACGGGTATGCCTCCTATCTTGTTCTCGTGCATCAGCGCCAGCGCATCGCCCACCGTATGGTCTTTCGATATCGTAATCGGGTCGTAGATCATGCCGCTCTCGGCGCGCTTGACACGTCTTACGTGCGCAGCCTGCTCGGCTATCGACATGTTCTTGTGGATCACGCCTATGCCGCCCTCGCGCGCCAGCGCTATCGCCAGAGGAGCCTCGGTCACGGTATCCATGGCCGCCGATACTATCGGGATGTTGAGTCTGATATTTCGAGAGAACCTGCCTGCGGTATTCACTTCTCTCGGCAACACGTCTGAATAGGCCGGTACGAGCAACACATCATCGAATGTGAGACCTGTCGACTGTACCCTTTCATCGATAAAAGACATAGCAATCGGGTTTAATATGTTGCCCACAAAAGTAGGTAAAATTTAGCAACGCATCAATATGTCGGAGGGTATTTATCAACATTCTTTCATAATTTTTCGTGAAAAGGTGCCATTAGCGTTACCTCAATCATCGTGGCAAACGGGACGTACATCGAGTACTACCCGTCTGCCCCGATTTCATGTCGGCACCGCTACTCACGCCTTTTGACGAAAAAATCTGGTAGCGGTTCTTGGCTGGGCTTTCGTAAAAAATCTCATTCTACTGCCGCGCACTCAATCTCCCGAACGGGACGTACATCAGTACTACTCATTGGCGGGTTTTTCGCGTGCGGCTTGTAACGTTTTCTTTAATCAGAGGGCAGAGCCGTATTTATTCGGGCTATGCCGAAGCGATGGCGAAATACGGGCTACAAAGAGGCATAGACGGCTCGAAGGCTCGCTACAAGTCCACGCAGTAATATTATCGGGATATACAGAAACTCGCCGACGATCTCAAAGCGGAAGTTGTGGATTTGCAACAGCAAAAAGAATCGGCACGGGAGGAACTAAGACGGGCGAAAAAAAGAGATACAGACATAGAAGCTGAAATGGGCGGCAACCACCGCAGCTGCCAACATCGCCGAGAGTGTCGGTTCTCTTTTCGGCAGCAACAAGGTCAAGACGCTGGAAAGGGATAACACCGCCGTAAGCGGCAAGCTGTTGGAGTATGCATGGGAACTTTATTCAGAGAAACACGGACGGAAATTCACGACCGAAAAGGCAGGGTTTCAAGTGCTGAAAGACACTACGGACGGGGCGAGACAGGTTCTTGCCATTGACCGAAAGCCCATTGCCGAGTGGTTCAAATAACAATTCGAGAAGTTAAGGCAGAACATACGCCGGCCCATACAGCCACAAAGAAAGGGTAGAGGAATGAACCTGTAATGGGTTTATTGTTATGAAAAACAAATAGTAACGTTTGTAAATGACTAAGGAACGGTACTTTTTGTAATTTTGCAAAGAAAATGATAGAACAAGTTTATGAATCGTATAATTTTAGAAACTAACAGATTGCTATTGCGGGAAATGACACTTTCTGATATGGGCTCATTATCCTTAATATTACAAGATGAAAAAGTAATGTATGCTTATAATGGAGCTTTCAGTGATAAAGAAACTTTTGCTTGGATGCAAAAGCAACTTCAACGATATAAAGATTATGGATTCGGATTGTGGGGCGTAATTCTTAAAGATACCAACGAAATGATAGGACAATGCGGTCTTACTATGCAGGAATACAAGACGGCGCAAGTTCCCGAAATCGGTTACTTGCTGGCTCATAAATATTGGCATAAAGGTTATGCTGTTGAAGCCGCAATGGCTTGTCGGGAGTATGGGTTTAATACACTGAAATTTGATGAATTATATTCAATTATTAGAGATACAAACGTTGCATCACAAAAAGTAGCACTTCGCAATGGTATGAATCCAATTGATTATATTGTTAAACACTATCGTGAAGTTGATATGCCCCATTTGGTATATTGTGTAAAAAAATGATAAATTTATGAATACCTCTACATTGACTATATGACAGAAAATAGTTACTTAAACCATATTGAATCGCAAATAAAATATGAATATTGTCCGTTCCTACCAAAGCAATTCATTTAGAGGAAGGAAAAGTTGCAGAAAAACTCTATTTGATCCGTAAAGGTTGTCTGTGGCTGTTTTTCTATAATTTAGTGGCTCATGTATTCCTGCCGGTTCCCTACATGGGAGCCACATAAGAATAGAACTATCCACCGTATTCGGGTGGAAACGGAGGTAATTCGTTACCCGAAAAATCAATTAACTTGTTGATATGTAGTTGTTTTAGCCTATACTTATTTTGACTTTATTGGAGTTGGAAAATCCACAAGACATGGTGCTAAATAAAATAGTCCTTTGCTTTGTGGATTATTAAAATGATGTATCTGAGAAAGAATTATTCGACAGCATAGTTACGCAAAACGCTGAAATTTGCACGGTTGCTAAATCGTTACCTCTATTTCTCAAATAATTCGCTAAAAGTTTATTTTTCAATCTATTAAGTCGAGCCGATAATAATCTAAAATATATTATCGCATCTATCCATCGTCCATTGGATCGGGCGTGGATCGTTTTATGTCGCTGCACGGCTGTTCGCTTTTGCAATCGGGATTCGATCGAGCTTGGAAGCTGCCGGATCCGTTATCGGAGTATCGGATTCGTTGCGGTGTATGTATTCGATCGGGACGTTTTAGCAGGCGGAATGATTCGACTCGAAGACGATTGCACGGGCGCGAGGGCAGGCGGCCGTTACGTAAAAAAGCGATCGGCGACCGTAGTCGCCGATGCAGGGAATATGGCTGCCGTTTCGGACGGCAGGCAGGATAGGTCGTCGCCGTTACTTAGCGTATGATACCGAACGGGTCTCGCGAATGACGGTTATCTTGACCTGTCCGGGGTAGGTCATCTCGTCCTGTATCTTCTTGGCTATGTCGTGCGACAGCGACTCAGACTCCTGATCGTTGAGTTTGTCGGCACCGACGATGACGCGCAGCTCGCGGCCTGCCTGAATGGCGTATGTCTTGACCACGCCGGGATAAGAGAGGGCTATGTCCTCCATCTCCTTCAAGCGCTTGATGTACGACTCGACCACTTCGCGGCGCGCGCCGGGGCGTGCGCCCGAGATCGCGTCGCAGACCTGGATGATCGGCGCTATGAGCGAGGTCATCTCCACCTCGTCGTGGTGAGCGCCTATCGCATTGCATACGTCGGGCTTCTCCTTGTACTTCTCGGCCAGCTTCATACCGATGATTGCGTGCGGCAGTTCGGGCTCGTCGTCGGGCACCTTGCCTATATCGTGCAACAGTCCGGCGCGACGTGCGGCCTTGGGGTTGAGACCCAGCTCCGAAGCCATGACGCCTGCCAGATTGGCCGTCTCGCGTGCGTGCTGCAACAGGTTCTGGCCGTATGACGAGCGGTACTTCATCTTACCGATAAGACGGATCAGCTCGGGGTGCAGGCCGTGGATGCCCAGATCGATCGTAGTGCGCTTGCCGACCTCGACGATCTCCTCCTCGATCTGCTTCTTGACCTTGGCCACGACCTCCTCGATGCGTGCGGGGTGGATTCGGCCGTCGGTCACGAGCTGGTGAAGCGCCAGACGTGCTATCTCTCTGCGCACGGGGTCGAAGCCGCTGAGGATGATCGCCTCGGGCGTGTCGTCGACGATGATCTCGATGCCCGTAGCTGCTTCCAGAGCGCGGATGTTGCGTCCCTCGCGGCCGATGATGCGTCCTTTGACCTCGTCAGAATCGATGTTGAATACCGTAACGGCATTCTCTATGGCCGTCTCGGTGGCTACGCGCTGAATCGATGCCACGACGATGCGCTTGGCCTCCTTCGTGGCTGTGAGCTTGGCCTCCTCGATCGTCTCGTTGATATAGGCCACGGCGTCGGCCTTGGCCTCGCTCTTCATGTTCTCGATGAGGATGTTCTTGGCCTCCTCCGAGCTCATGCCAGAGATCTGTTCCAGACGAGTATTCTGCTCCTTGATGATGCCTGCAAGCTCCTCCTTGCGGCTCTGCAAGGTGCTGAGCTGCGCGTCCATCTGTTCGCGCATGCGGTCGTTTTCGGCGCATTTCTTATCCAGGTCGCGCTCCTTGTGTTGGAGGTTGGCTTCGATCTGCTTGGCGCGCTGCTCGCTCTGTGCGAGTTTCTGGTTGCGCTCGTTGACCTGACGCTCGTGCTCGCTTTTGAGCTGGATGAACTTCTCCTTGGCTTGGAGTATCTTCTCCTTCTTTATCATTTCGCCGTCCGCCGCAGCCTTCTCGACGATAGACCTCGAACGGGCCCTCACGCCGTAAAAGGCCGCCAGACCACCCGCGAAGGCGCCTGCAACGGCAGCAACAATCACTATTACGGTATCCATATCGTTAAAATATTTATTTATTAATTAAAAGTATCATATATCCGGATGCAAATAAAAATCCCGCACGACTTCCTTTTCTTGTTTGACGAATCCGCAGATCTGTCATAAGTGGGGCTCCGAAGTACGCAATCTTCCAATGGTATCGCTCGGATACACCGATCGCCGGGATCGGTCAAGGCCTGATTTTGTCTCTATACGAGAGTTGTCCCAATGTAGTTTAATTGTACAGTTCGCAAAGCTATAAGGAATCCATGCGGGATAGATCCGTTGCATCCTATGTTAAAGAACTTGTCCGCTGCGCAGAGGCCGGTAACGGTCGCAGGCTTACGACCTGCTTCGTCTGCCGCATCCGCCGGGCGAATCCCCGTCCGGTGCATCGCCGGAACCTCTTGCGTGAGACGGTTTGTCGTCATCGGGCATCAGCCCAAATATGAGTCCAGCCGCTGCGAGAGAGCTTCGAGCGCCTCCGTTTCGGCGCTGCCGAGCCTGCCAGAGCGCTCGCTGCTCAGTGCAACTATCGAAAAACGCAGTGCCGCCATGGCCAGTCGGTCGGTCTGGTCGAGCGACGGAACCCGCGTAAATTCTTTGACCTTTTCGTTGAGACGTCGTGCCGCCTCGCGATAGAGCTCCTCCTTCTCCTGCTCGATAGACATCGGATAGGACTTGCCCGCAATCGAAAGGTTTATATTGATTTTTGCCATAGCCTAAGTCTTGCTCCGAAATCAAACGCCGTCGGGACGGTCGAGCATCGCGATGCACTTGTCAACTTCCCGCAATAAATTGTTGACACGCGCTCTGGCGCGCTCTCTGTCGCCCTTTTCACCGCCCATGCCGCGTCCCAGCTCGAAGCACTTGATCTTCGATTCGAGCTGTCGGTTCTGCTCCTGCAACGCTCTGTTGCGTGCCGCCAGCGCATCGCGTTCGGCCACCAGCGCACGACAGTCGCCGCTGATGCGGCGATGTTCGTCGAGGAGTCTTTCGACCTGTTCGACCAAACGCTTTACGATCTGTTTGTCCGCCATAAATCGGTCACGGTGAATCATTCTGCCCAAAGGTAATAATTTTCCGCCAAACGGCAAAATAATTCGTCCGTTAAGATCGAATAATCGATACTCCTTATTCGATTACGCTTCCGTACAGATCGTAATCCTCGGCGTCGGTTATGCGCCCGTCGTATATGCAGCCGCGGCGCAGGCGACGGCCGCCGGCCTGGACGAGCACTTCGCCGTCGACCTCGGGCGAGTCGAACTCGGTGCGTCCTATGTAGTAGTCGCCCTCGTGCGAATCGATCATCACGGGCATTGTAGCTCCTATGCGGGCGGCGTTGCTTTCGAGCGATATGCGCTCCTGCAAACGCATGATGCGGTCGAGGCGCTCCTGCTTGACATCTTCGGGCACGTCGTCTTTCAGGCGCCGGGCCGAGTAGGTGCCCTCCTCCTCGCAGTAGGCGAAGACGCCCAGACGCTCGAAGCGCACGCGGCTGACGAACTGCATCAGCTCCTCGAAGTCGGCCTCGCTCTCGCCCGGGTACCCGACCATGAGCGTGGTGCGCAGCGCGATGCCGGGGATGCGCTCCCTGAGACGGTCGACCAGCGCGTAGGCCTCGGCCGAGGTGTGGTTGCGCTTCATGGCCGCGAGCTGCGAATCGGATATGTGCTGGAACGGCAGGTCGATATAGCGGCATATCTTCTTCTCGCGTGCCATAGTGTCGATCAGCTCGTCGGTAAAGTCGGTAGGGTAGGCGTAGTGCAGGCGTATGCGCCTGATCTTGTCGATGCGGCATAGGCGTTCGAGCAGCTCGG
>OFGM01001790.1_pt1 | contig 11643 bp, 12 predicted proteins | sample 1521741 | NCBI WGS metagenome assembly OFGM01 (sample SAMEA3504079, study PRJEB24116) | mouse gut metagenome | biome: mouse gut; feature: mouse-associated habitat; material: faeces | place: Denmark | collected 2011
CGGGAGCAATTTCATATTCTTCAAAAACGATAACCGGACGGTTATTTTCATTGATATAGAACCTGACATCTTCTGAAATCCCTGTAAACCCTCCTTCCTCTGCCGTAAAAAACGTTTCCCCTACATTTTGTCTTTTGGCAATCTGTTCCCTGATGCTCTTGTTTGCCAGTTCAACATAATCACTGCCCAGCATATCTTTTAATGTGACGGTTTTTCCTGTATTCAAGTCCAAATTGTAATACTTTGATTCGCTATAGGCATTCGTCCAGTTCTCCGTCCCACTTACTACAAATGAAAGATAATCGTCATTCTGCTGCTTTATCTCATAACCTACCGTAATTTTTATATTATGTTCTGCCCATTCGTCGAGTGTTCCTCCTGTTTCCAAAAAAGCGTCTCTGTATTCTTCCGCCCGTAAAACCGCATCATCTGCGTACCGGCTGCACTGGTTAAGAATTTCCTGATTGATTGCATCTACTGTGATTCCAGTATCCTCTGCAATCATCTCAATCGTCGGGATTTCCACTGACACTGCAATATCTTTCTTTTCTGTTTCATAAGAACGGAATGTCAGTATCCGAGCCACCCCTCCGATTATGGGAAGCTCTGCTGCTTCCTTTGCGAATACCGGACTTGTATTCAAAGCTGCTGTAAAAAGAATACATACCGCCGCTGCCGCTGCCATGCCGCGGATTGCTCTTTTTAACCCGTATCTCTGACCGACAGCATGCTTCTGCGCCTGCTGTTTTCGTGATTTCATTATCTCCTGCTGTATCCGCTCATTAAGCTCCGCCGGAATAACAATGTCATCATATCTTTCTTTCATTTTCTCTAATCTGCTCATAAATCTGCCTCCTGAATATTTTCTTTTAATAGCTTTAAGCCCCGATAAAGTTTCGTTTTTACCGTATTCAGATTTAGTCCGGTAATGCCGGATATTTCTTTCAATGACATTTCCTCAAAAAATCTGAGTTTTATGATTACCTGAATATCGCTCTCCAGCTTTTCCAACTCCTGCTCGATATCACCTCCCTGCTCATACCCTTTTTCATAATACACCTCCTCCTGTTCCACAGTATCTGCGGTCAAAACAACTTTGCCGCGCTTTTTTAATACTGTTAAACATTCATTAATCAATATTTTATAAAACCATGTCTTGATTGCATCTGCATTTTTGATGTTCTCATACGCTCCAAGCGCTTTGTAGACAGCACTTTGAACTGCATCAAGAGCGTCCTCCTGATGTCTGGTATAGCTATAAGCCACTCGGTAAAATCGGTCTTGATTTTCGAGAATATACTGAATCAGTTTCTCATATAATATTTGTTTCATTGCCGACACGCACCTTTCTGTTTTATTCTTTTACTATATAGATTTTTTCTGTATCTCAAAAGTTTCAAAAACGGAAAAATGTCGAAGTTATTTTTTATAATTCCTAATATGCCCTGCCGGCCATACAGTTACAGGCGGTACAGGCATTTCCTTTTCCTCCAATCTGAATTTTTTGAATAATCCAGATTGGCAGGCGGTGAACGGCATCCACTGTAAAAACAGGCTTGCAACGCAATCCGACCAAAAACGACAAAAGAAAAACCGAAAATTTGACTTCTACTTGCAGAGTAGAAATCCCCCTTGCACGGACAAGGATTTTTTTAACAGGCTGTCCACCCATCCCCGATATGATATATGTAAATGGAAATTGCTATTTGCAGGCAATAAAAATCCCTCCAAACTTGAAACAGGTTTGGAGAGTGTTTGTTAAGTCTTTCGGGCATAGCAATATCGCCCACCAAATCGCCGTTTTTTTAATTTAGTGGAGATGAGTTTGTTATGTAAAAAACAAATTATGATTGCTCACACGTTCATTGGCTCTGCATCTAAAGTGTCTGGCTCTTTGATGACTGGTACTTGTATTTTTGGCTCAATCAAAACTTTTTGCTTGCGCTTCCGATAGCAGGATGGAGATACTAAAGCCTTTTAACATTAATGTTTCTTTGCTCAATATGTTTTTCGTATTGACGAATAATAGAATCATTTAGTTCTTGGCTGGGTTTTTGTTTTATTCTAAGCGCTTTTCTCAATAACAGTTCTATCTCGTTTTTATTGTTATTGCCTTTTGAATGATTCTTCATAAGTTTTCATCTCCCTTTATCTTGTTAAAAATTCCTTCTGCCATTCTCTGCGCCAAGATTTCCTGATAGTCATCATTTAACAGCTTTTGACTCTCAGAATAATTTGAAAGAAATCCCATTTCCACCAAAACAGCAGGTATTTGAGTATTCCGCAAAACATAATAGTTTTCGGTTTTTGCATCCCTCGTTTTCACGTCATTGCTTAGCGAAACTGCATGGATTATGCTTTCTGCATATGCTTTGCTTTCCGTTGCGTCTGGACTATTGTAATAACATTCCAAACCTGCTATCTGCGCATCATCTTCATAATAGTTGCAATGAAGGCTGATAAAAAAATCTGCATTGGAGTCGTTTGCAACAGAAGTCCGCTGTGCAAGGCTCATCTTCTCATCGGAGTTTCTGGTCAGAATAACTTCAATATTGTTATCCTCCAGAATCGTTTTTAACTTCAATGCAACCGAAAGGTTAATATCCTTTTCTATAATTTTTCCACTGACAGTCCCACCGTCACTTCCGCCATGTCCTGCATCTATGATAACGCAAAACTTTGAAACGCAGTCAGATGTTGAAGTAATAGGAGCAGCGCCATTGCCAGCGTTCGTATCTGTATATGTATTGGTATATCTATCTGTGCACATATCTGTTTTTTCATCTTCCTTTGTAAACTTTTCGTATATGTAAAGACAGCCGCAAACCATAAGTATTATCATTATTACTGGTATCAGTATAACGACTGCCCTCAGCAGATAAGCTATCACAAGCCGTTTGACCTTTTTTCTCTTCCTGAGTTTTTTTCTCTTTCTGTGTTGTTTTTTATCCATTGCCGCATTTGTTCCTCATTCCTTTTTCCAAAATATATTGTTTCATAGGAAAGTCAAAAACTGGTCAAGAATCAGGCATTATTCAACGACTTTTTGATAAAACGATATTCTCCCCGCTTTCTTTTGCTAATATATAAATGTTGCCAGAATCACAAGTAACTGACATTGCGGGCGTATCGCTCATCAACCTTTTGTTGGTCCCGTCCTTGTTGCAGGAATATACACGATTTCCGTCTGTTCTGGATACATAATAAATCGACTGCTCATCCATGCAGAAATCATACGCAACTACTTTTTCATAAGTAAAAGTTTCGCCGCTTAGAACACGATACCTTGTTAAAACCGATTGCTCGTTTTTGTAAAAAATGTTTTCTCCATCGAATGAGATATTTCCACTTGTAGGAATGTCAAGTTTTGTAATGCCTTTCGTGAAACGGTTTACTTCTGTTATGCCATCATTGCCAATGAAAAATATGCTGTCATTATTTATGAAAAAACCGTAATGGAACTCTAAAAACTTCCATTTATCACCCGTCTCATAATCAATGCCAAAGAGGGAACGGCCAGAATTTGTAATCTGTTCAAAAACGATTTTTTCTTCAAAGGTATCTAAATTAAGTTCTACCACCGACACCTTTGTTATGCTGCTGTTATAGTTTCCGATGCGGTTTACATAGCTTTCCGTAACCGATGTCGTATAATAGAGATATGGTGAACATACACAAATCGCACATACCTTTTCTTCATCAGAAAACGTCCCAAACATAGGTGAGCGTACTAAATGAAGCATTTCTCCCGTAGAAGCGTTTTTAAGATAATAATCAAGAGTTTCTGCGTCCTGTGTTATTTCATAGCCCATACAATCATATTCCGCCGATGAATTATAAATAAAATTCTGGATTTTTCCGTTATCTGAACATCCTGTCATTGTCAATACGAAACTAAGTATGATAGCAAGAGTCGGTACATTTCGCATTTTCCTTGTTTTCATTTGCCATTTGTTAGAATTGCTCCGTAAAATCCAAGCGGCAGCCAAAATACATAAGAATACGGATACTGAAAACAAAATCAGCAGTGTAATTGTATGAATCTCTGCAAAAACAATTTTCTCATCACCTGTAAAAGCATCACTTGAAACAATATCTCCTGCAAAAAAGTCTGTTCCGAGCAGAAATGGCAAAGGCAGCGGCAGACGGTAAATCATTGTTTTGGATAGACCTACATAGGGAATAATGACCGATACTGCACCTGCAAGCAGGGTCACCGCATACTTCTTCGCCAAAACAGAAATAAACATAAGAAGTATTGCTAAAAACACGCTGCCAAAAAGACGTAGCAATCCTATATATACATATCCCTCGAATAAAGTTATGCTTTTGCTGCTGCCTGCAAAGTAACTAAGGCTTTGGATGGGATAATTTCCATTAGGCAGTCCATATTTGAGGCTGTAAAATCCGTATTCAATGAGCGATATGCTTACGCACATCAAGAGGACGCCCGAAATAACAATGAACAGCTTATGCAAAGAGCTTTTTCGCCCCTCTTTTGAGGTCAAAATCAAAGCGTCCATCTGGCAGCTATACTCGGAACAGAATACGGGCGTAACAATCAGCAAAATGCCAAGGAACAGGACAAAATTAAGCGTACCTCCGCCAAGAAGCCCCGTCCATCCGTTCGTTTGAAGAAAATAGCGGTTTTTGGCATTTTCGCAGATGTAGAGATATTGCTGATAAACGACCTCAAATCCGTTCTGATGTTCCAGAACATTTTCGATTTCTTGGCTCTCTCTTTTATATTCACTTTCACTGATTTTGCCATCATAGTAGCTTTCCAAAAGATAGCTTTTCTTCCCCTTGGCTTCTGCAATTCTCTCTGCCTCCTGTTCCAGATAGAGAGAGGATTCATCCGTACAGTATCCATTTACCTTTTCAAGATACCATTCATATTCACTTTTGTACTGTTCCATTGCGCTATTATAAGGATTGTCTGATGCAACGAGCCATACAGTTCCAACCAATAGGACAATGACGATATAGAGTAGCCCCTTTTGGTGGAGCATTATCTTTTTTATTTCGTACATGAATCCAGACATTTTATCCTCCTGTCCCGGTAATGGCAGTTCTTTTTAGAAAGTATAACCATTACCGTTATTACAGCCATTCCCGCTATTACGGCATAAATAACAGCCGCCAAAAAACTTTGTATTGGATAGCCCGCAAAACCGATAAATTCCGTCTTGCCGAACAGAATGCGGTTCGTGAGCAGCGAGTATGGGTTTATTATCTTTAGCCAAATATTGCTTGAGTAACTCTGTGATGCGCCTGTAATAATCAAACATAAGGCTGCTCCAAAGTCAGCGACAAATGGGATAAGAGCATTACGCCAAAACATGGAAATCAATAGGAATACCATACTCATAGTCCATATGCCGATTGCTTTTGTAATTGCGGATAGAATTACATATTGCCACAAATTGCAGTTTACCGCAGCCGCACTGAAATTGCTGATGGCATACAAAGGAAGATTATATCCCTCCATTGTTCCAAATGAAAAGGAAAAGCCAAGATAATCCAGAACGGAAAACCATATTACAACACTTATTACAAATAAAGTAACTGCAACAATTTTGGCTAATACGGTTTTTTTACCGCCATTAGGGTTCGTCAGTAACAGCATATCCATCTGCGTTTCCTTTTCATAGACGAAAGCGCTGATAATTCCGTATAAACAAAGAAACAAAACCAATATATTTGAAAAGTCATAGTTCAAATAATAGTTATACATTTCCTGATAGGCAAAAGCCGGTATATTCCGTCCAGAATAAAGATTGTAAATTACACTGTTTTTACGCACTTCAAAGTTAAGTCCTTGTTCCTTGTAAAATGCAGCATTTTCTTTTGCCTTCTTTGCCACTTCCGAAGCATAAGCCCGATAATTATAGAAATATTCCATAGGCTGTACATAGTATTTTTCTAAGATGTTTTCGTCACTATATATATTTCCCGTCATCGTATTCGGGTCATCTGTGTCTGTGCTTGCCGTCATATCAGCCGTAGCATCTGCTAACGGCTGATATAGGTCAAGAAGATTGTTGATTTTATCGGTAGTTATCTCTCCACGATATTTCTCATAGAGCTGCCAATACACGCTGTTCCAACTGCGGCTGTCTTTCCCGTCTGCCAAGTAGGAATAGGAATGAAATTCATTATTTATTTTGAACAGGTTTATTACGCTGAACAGAATAAGTACAACAAGTATTGACCGCTTGCAAAACAATTTGTAAAATTCATATCTGATTAAGCGTATCATTTTTTCTCTCCAATGTCTTTCGACTCTCGCGGCATTCGTCAAATGCTCGTGCTAGCGCGGCGCTTGACTCATTGCCCGCGGAAATAATATAAAAATACATCTTCCAAGTTAGGGGAAGCTTTTCCTGCGTTTGTTGCGGGCGAGCTATCGCTTACAATCCTTACTGAAAAATTTTCGCCCTGCTGCTTCATATTACTGACATAATATTTGTTGCTAAGGCAGACAGCCTCTTTGGCGTTTGTTGTCACTTCCCACACTTTACCATAGATACTCTGTTCTAATACATCAGTAGTTCCTTGCGTAATCAAAGCGCCTTCTTTGAGAATAATAATCTCTTTTGCAATACACTCGACATCAGAAACGATATGGGTAGCCAGCAAAATCGTCCGTCCCTGTGCAAACTGTGAAATCAAATTGCGAAAGCGGATGCGTTCACTTGGGTCAAGTCCTGCTGTAGGCTCGTCTAAAATAAGGATTTTAGGGTCGCCTAACATTGCCTGGACAATGCCGACTCTCTGCCGCATACCACCAGAAAGAGCGCCAATCTTTTTATCTTTCGCATCGAAAAGATTGACAATGCCCAGAAGCCTAAAAGCCCGTTCTTTTCCTTGTTCCGCAGGGATTCCCTTTAATGCGCACATATATAACAGGAAATCCATTACCGTAAAATCCCGATAGAAGATAGGGTATTGCGGCATGTATCCGATTTGTGATAAAAAGTCTTTGCCCATTTTTTTTGCATCTTGACCGTCTATCAAAACAGTTCCATTATCGCTGCCCAAAATGCCGACAAATATATTTATCAGCGTTGTTTTTCCTGCGCCGTTAGCCCCTAAAAGTCCATAGACGCCCTCCGAGAGTTCAGTCGTAAAATTCTTTAGGGCATATTTACCTTTATACTGTTTTGAAACATTCTGAAATGATACTTTCATAGATCATTACCCCTTAAAGCCAAATGTTGTGATCAAAGTGCTTACCTCGCCAATACCTCGCCCAAGCACAACGATACAGGCGCCGGATTCATCCAAAATTAAAATCTGCGGGACACGCTGGAAATAAGTACTGTTGCTGTCCTTGACCGTTTCGGTATGGATAACCTTTCCCGATGCTGTATCATAAATATTTATTGTTACGCTGGCTTCTCCCAAAATGGAAGCAGCAACATATTTACCTTGCTCAGAGCAGAAAACCCCGTCCTTTCCTTCGCTGCTGCTTGAGAATGTAATCTTTTTTTCTGTATTAGATGCAGTATCAAGCATTAGCAGCGTTCCATTATTTTTGTTAAAGCTCTGGGGCATGACAAGTAAGTTTCCGCCCTTTTGCACTTCTTCAACATCCACTTCATAATCGGCTTTTTTTGTGATACTAAGACTTGCATTGTCTGTGGATACTGTTCCATAAACAGAGACTCCATCCCCGCCATTAGAGCTTATTCCCATGCCTACATAAGTTAAAGTTTTATCTCCCGTAAATGCAAGACTATCCATCGTTACAATCTCCATATTATTTGCCCTGCCATTTTCGGAATAGTTCAGAATGGCATGTACCTTTTGGGAAGAAATATCATAGAGATAAAGTCCTTGTAATCCGCCGAAAGCGATTTGTTTTCCGTCCTGTGAAATGGTGACACTCGCCATTTGGAGGACAGAATCATCATTTAGAAGCCCGCGAAAGGAAATCGTATTCTCAACAACAAAATCCTTATTCAATAGGTATCCTTTTACTCCATTACTGCTTTGCGCCGTTGCAAATGAGTCCGTGCTGCCGCCGCTATTTTCTTCACCGACAATGAAATACCCGTCCGAATAAGGCTGCACACATAACTCATTCAAAAAAATATCCGCACTTGCTATAGTCTCGCTTTTCCCAGTATCATAAAGATAGAGCTTATCTGCTGCAACAATAATCCGATTGCCATCGGCATAATAACAGCCGCTGACCTTTCCAGAGAAAGCCGAGCCATTCACTGTGCCAACATCCATAGTATTTTTATCTGTATCACGATTCTGTGGGTTGGACTTATTCTTGCCGCTGCTTTTACTTCCTGTTTTTTCCGATGTGTTATCTTCTTCGGATTGTGGCGCATCTATGGAGCTTCCGTTTTCAGAACGATTCACATTTTCCTGACTGTTGCCACAAGCTGACAGATTAAGAGCAAAAGCAAGTATAAGCATAATGCGCATAAATTTCGTTTTCATTTTTAAACCCTCCTTATTTAGATAAAATAGTTTCGTTTTTACTTTCAGTCATTTGAGTATCAGATTTTTCATTTCCCTCACCATTTGCATTAAGATTACTGCTTCCTTTTTGGGGCGTTGCAGAGCTGTCAAATATTTCAACAGTTCCGGATTGCTGACCGTTATCTTTAGATTTTTTGGAACTGTTATCTGCATGATTCTCGAATGGAATTGCGTTATTGACTTTTTTATCCGTATCTGATTCCGTGCTGCTTTTTTCCTTAGCGCCATCCTGCGGTTTAGCGGCATCTTTATCATTATTGTTTGGCTCTGCGGGTCTGGCGTCTCCGCCGGCATTCTCTGGCTTTGTAATATTATTGTCGATCTTATCAGCAGGAACGCTGTTATGGGGCTGTGTCGTTATTATATCATTTTGGGATTTCTCTGTATTATCATCTTGACCGCCGCTACATGCTGACAGGACGAAGGTCAAAACAAGCATAAACAACATACATATCCATTTTGTTTTCATTTTTCAGCCCTCCTTATAAAGCAAAATTGAGCCTGTCTTATTTGTAGAACAATCATTGCTTGCAGCAACAGCTACCGCATAGAAAGTATTGAAATCATCTAATTTAGAGGTGTCTATGACGGCTTCCATTATCCACACATTTCCTTTGCTTAATGTTGCATCGTATGAAATCACTTTATCAAACGATATGGGCTTATGATTTAAGAAGAATGATATGCCATACCTTGTACCCGGTGTTCCGCAAATCGTGTAACGCACTGTAAGCGTATCTTTATTGGTAAGATTGATATTGTCATACACTAATTCGCCATCATAGGAAATAGTCGAATAAACGCCGCTATCCAATGTATCCATAGTAATTCCATTCCAACCGTTTTTCACAAGCTCATTCTCAATAAAAGAGGAAGTGATTTTTTCTTCCGCAACGCGGACATCACGAAAAATATTTTCACTTTCTCCATAAAAGATATCGCTGTCTGGAGCATCCTCATTAAAATGCAGTTTCAGCGCTCTTTCAAGGTGTTGATGATACCAGCCGTAACTTGATGTTTCTTTCATATCGGGTTGGAAAGCGGAATTGGTAATGCTCAGGATTGTAATATTTAGGGTATCACCTTTTTTTCCCGTGTTCGGTGTAAACACAAACGAAAATTTTTCTTCGTGCTTTTCTGATGTTTGGAAACAATGGAGATACTCATATTCCGCCCTTGTATCATTTACCTTGTACGCCTGTGGCTTTCCGTCCAAAAAGAGCAGGAAGCCTATGTTATCCAATTTCCCCTCTGATGCAAACTGATAGTCCAAGGTGAATTCTCCGCCGTAATACTCATACGGTAAAACACTCTGGTCATCCGCTCTGGTGGGACTCGCTTCCTCGTGACTGAGAATGCCTAAAGAACCATCTTCCTCTGATTTCATGAATGGATTTTCTTCCGTGTTTTGCGGGGGAGCTTTCCCGTCCTCAATGTTATAATTTCCGCAAGCTGTCGTAGTGAATAGCAAGCCGCAAATCATAACTAATGATAATATTCGTTTTCGCATTGTTTATCCTCCTGTCATGTTTGATGTATTTCAATTATAAAAGCCAAATGTCAAAATGCGGTCAAGGAATAGAAAATTACATAAGAAAAACCAACAAACTGTGATTTTTCACAAGTCTGCTGGTTCTGCGTCTATGCGTCTGGCTCTTTGATGATATATTTGTTCTCTACTACAAACTGGAAGTTATCGCTTTCTGATAATCCAATCGTCATCTTGAGTTTTCCTTTCTGCATAGTAACCGCAAGGCATATCCTTTAAGGCGCTGACAGAGTTATCTAAATCAAAAACCCATTTTAAAGATACTAACTTTGCTTCATCTGTTTCGTGTGTTTCTCCGCATAGAAATTGCCACATTCCGTCATCTTCATCATGTGATACATATAGAATAGGTGCCTGACGCTTCAATATATGACAACAGATAATCGTAGCAGTATCGGGTGAATCATAAAAAGGAAATTCCATGTCTGTCACTCCTCAAATTTGAATTTTGGTATCTCAATGTTAATCATACAGATATGACAAGAAGAATACTTTTGATGTGGAAGGGTATCTGGAACACAGGCTGAAACTGCGGACAGATGAGGGATTTGAACTGATTGAGGTGGACGGAACAACGATTGGGGATATGGAAAGTGGAAGAGAATAGGGAAGCAGAAAAGGAGGCAGATAGAATTATGCAAACACAATAGGGTAGAAAAGTGATTTCCCATATGCTAAAGTTACTCTGTAAAGGGAAAATTGGATTGGAGTAAAAATGAACAGGGAACAAATCAGGGCAATCGTTGAAAACAGATTTTATGGGCTGGGTGCAGAGAGGGTGGAACTGGCATCTTCAGGTATCTGCTGGACGCTTTACGGAGAATTTTTCAAAGTGACAACACTGAAAGACTTCTGGGTGCTGGAATGGACGGATAACCGTTCTTATGCGGAAAATGGCTGTTTTGAAGACGTTGATCCTATGCCATATGACATATCGGAGCAGGAAATTCTTGAATATATTGATGGAGTATTGCAAGGATAGTTGCTGTTTGGGAAAGCGTATTGATACGGAGATAATGGAGCCTATGGGAAAAGAGGATTTTATCATACATTTAGGCCATGTTTATGGGCTTGTAGAGGAAGAACGCCAGAAATGCCGGACGGGAAATGGCAGTATTACCATGCTGGGGAGGTGGAAGGATAAAGAAAACAGGTGCGTCCATTTGCGCTCAATAGGAATGCATTTTAAAAACTGAATATAGCATGATGTAAAATATTACAGCATGGAAGCAGCCGCAGATTATCAGCGGCTTTTTTTTGCGGCAGTCAGAGAATGGCTGCTGTTTTTTTACCCGGAACATGGACGGGACAGTGAAAAATCCGGTCAGTTCATTTTGGGAAAAAAGAAAACCATCAATTTATCAGGCCGCATAGCGGCAGAAAGAGAGGTAGTTATATGGCATTTTTTACTTCAGCGATCACAATCTTACAGACACTGGTGGTAGCCCTTGGTGCGGGGCTTGCAGTATGGGGCGTCATCAACCTGTTAGAGGGCTACGGGAATGATAACCCAGGTGCAAAAAGCCAGGGGATCAAGCAGGTCATGGCTAATTAGAGGTAATCAAAAGAGGAAAGGAAAAGCACAATCCAGA
>OFGM01001792.1_pt1 | contig 11625 bp, 10 predicted proteins | sample 1521741 | NCBI WGS metagenome assembly OFGM01 (sample SAMEA3504079, study PRJEB24116) | mouse gut metagenome | biome: mouse gut; feature: mouse-associated habitat; material: faeces | place: Denmark | collected 2011
AGTATTTGCCTTAGTGCAATTTGTCATTTTTATGTTTGGAAAGTGTGTAGGATAGATGCTATTACACTTCGTTAAATTACAAGCGTAGATTAATTAGAAAAACAAATTAAATTATAAGAGGAAATACAGTAGCAGAGGCAAAGAATAATTCCAAAAGAAACCCCTTGGAAGACGTCGGCACTTAATGAGCAGTCCTGTTAGGGACTGAGAATTTAGTGTCCGCTACGTCTGGAACGGAGCGAAAGCGTGGTTTCGTTGGAATATTCCTTGCCGACGCGGAATTTTGGGTAAAGTGTTTACTTCACTTTTTCGTGCTTTTTATAATCTTATTTTTTTAGTTTATGTATCATATAACAATCGGCTTTCATTAATCATGATGTCTGTATCGGTAGATGTGTCCGTTTAGAAAGGAAAACTCATGGCAGTAATAGAAGGATATGTAGAAAAAATTGTATTTCGGAATGAAGATAATGGTTATACAGTATTTCAGCTTACCAGTGAGGGAGATGAGTATACTTGTATAGGAACATTTCAATATATTGGAGAGGGTGAATGTTTAGAAGCAGAAGGAGAATACATCACACATCCTGTCTATGGAGAGCAGTTTCAAGTGAAAACCTATGAGATGAAAGTGCCAGAGGATATTAATGCGGTAGAGCGTTATTTGGGTTCTGGAGCGATTAAGGGATTAGGGGCAGTGATGGCGGCTCGAATTGTCAAAAAGTTTAAACAAGATACATTCCGAATTATAGAGGAAGAGCCTGAACGGTTGGTAGAGATTAAAGGAATCAGTCAGAAAAAGGCACTAGAAATTGCTAATCAGTTAGAAGAAAAAAGGGGGATGAGAGATGCTATGCTTTTTTTACAGCAATATGGCATTTCTTCTACTCTTTCTGTCAAAATTTATAATCAATATGGTTCAGATTTATATGCTATTTTAAAAAGAAATCCATATCGTTTAGCAGATGATATTCAAGGAATTGGTTTTAAGATAGCAGATGAGATAGCGGTAAAAATAGGGATTTTAGCGGATTCTGATTTTAGGATTAAAAGTGGAATTTTATATACATTACAGAGAGCAATGGGAAGTGGGCATGTTTATTTGCCTATGGAAGAATTATATAGCAGAACAAAAGAATTATTAGGTATACAATTAGATTCTATAGAAAAGTATATTATAGATTTATCTATAGAAAAAAGAATTATGGTAAGAGAAAGAGATGGAATTCAGGTTGTCTATGCCACAGTATTTTATTATATGGAACTGAATACCGCTAAAATGTTACATGATTTAAATATAAAGACAGATATTTCAGAAAATGAGATCATAGAGAAGATAGCCAAAATAGAAAAGCAGACAAAGACTCAATTAGATGAAATGCAAAAACGAGCTGTGATAGAAGCAGTTAGAAATGGGCTGTTAATCATTACAGGAGGACCGGGAACAGGTAAAACTACTACAATCAATGCGATTATAAAATATTTTGAATCTGAAATGATGGATATTTTATTGGCAGCTCCGACGGGAAGGGCAGCAAAGAGAATGACAGAAACGACGGGGTGTGAGGCGAAGACGATTCATCGGCTTTTAGAGTTAAATGGAAAAGCAGATGATGCAAAGAATATGGCAGTGTTTGAAAAGAATGAACAGAATCCGCTAGAAGCAGATGTTATTATTATAGATGAGATGTCAATGGTGGATATTAATTTAATTCATGCTTTATTAAAGGCGGTTTTAGTTGGAACAAGACTGATTTTAGTAGGAGATGTGAATCAGCTTCCTTCTGTTGGACCGGGAAATGTATTAAAAGATATGATTAATGCACAATGTTTTCAAGTAGTGCGCTTATCTAAAATTTTTAGGCAGGCATCTCAAAGTGATATTATTGTAAATGCACATAAAATTAATCGGGGAGAAAGAGTATCTTTAGAAAATAAAAGCAAAGATTTTTTATTTTTAAAACGTGATAATGCAGATGTTATCATTAGTGTGATAATTACTTTGATACAGAAAAAGCTTCCTCATTATGTGAATGCAAAGGAATTAGAATTACAAGTGCTGACGCCGATGAGAAAAGGATTGTTGGGCGTGGAACGGCTGAATAATATTTTGCAAGAATATCTCAATCCTCCTAGTCCGTCTAAAAAAGAAAAAGAAGTTCCCTCTGGATTATTTCGAGAAGGAGATAAAGTGATGCAAACAAAAAATAATTATCAGATGGAATGGGAATGGAAAGGTTTGAACGGGATTATATTGGAAAAAGGCATGGGGGTATTCAATGGAGATACTGGGATCATCTGTGAGATTAATGAATTTGCAGAAACAATGTGTGTAGAGTTTGATGAAAATAAATTTGTTACTTATACATTTAAACAATTAGAGGAATTAGAATTGGCATATGCGATTACGATTCACAAATCACAGGGGAGTGAATATCCAGCAGTGATTGTTCCATTGCTGACAGGACCACAGATGTTGATGAATCGAAATCTTTTATATACTGCGATTACAAGGGCGAGAAAATGTGTATGTTTAGTTGGAAGCCCAGATACTTTTTATAGTATGGTGGACAATCAAAAGGAACAATTACGATATTCTGGATTAAAGGAATGTATTTGTGAATTAATAAGTGAGGAAAGAGAGGATCAGTGAAAAAGGAAGAATGGATTCGTATTTTATATCCGCGCAGATGTCCGATTTGTGAGGAAATTGTATTGCCAAGAGGGGAGAAAATATGCTTTTCTTGCAGAAGCAAACTGCCTTATATTAAAGAACCACGATGTAAAAAATGTGGAAAACAGTTAAGAATAATGGAACAAGAATATTGTGAAGACTGTAAAAAAAGAAATAGAAGCTTTGATGCAGGACTTGCCTTATTTGAATATAATGCTGTAATGAGGGAATCGGTAGAAAGATTTAAATTTAAAAATAAAAGGGAGTATGTTGATTTTTATGCAGAGGAGGTGGAAAAGCATCTAAAAAAATTAGTGTATATGTGGAAAGCAGAGGTATTGATTCCTGTACCAGTACATGCTAGGAAGAGGAGAAAAAGAGGTTTTAATCAGGCAGAAGTATTAGCGGAGGCATTTGGAAAAGCGTTAGGGTTAGAAACTGATAAAAAAGTACTATATCGGTGTAAAAATACAATACCGCAAAAGGAATTAAATGAGAAAGAACGGATAAAAAATCTTCAAGATGCTTTTCAGATAGAAAAAAATGTAGTACAATATAATAGAGTAATCCTTGTAGATGATATTTTTACAAGTGGCAGTACGATAGAATCATGTACAAGAGTGTTAAAAAATAATGGAATTGGTAGAGTCTATGCATTGTGCTTATGTATAGGGAAAGGGTTTTAAGGAGGTAGAGGGATATGGCAATAGATGTAATAAACTGTAAAAGATGTGGCAAACTATTTCAAAGGGTTACTTCTAAAAAGCTTTGCCCAGAATGTTTGAGAGAGTTAGAAGAAAAGTTCAATGAAGTAAAAGGTTACATAAGAGAACATCCAGATACTACAATCATGGAAGTTTCTACAGAAAATGATGTCAGTGTTGAACAGATAAAACAGTGGATTCGAGAAGAGAGATTAGAATTTACGAATTCAGAAGGAGCTGATATTTACTGTATTTCATGTGGAGAAGCAATTACAACAGGGAAATATTGTGATAAGTGTAAAGATAAGATGGCACATTCTTTTAATGAACTCTATCGTAAAGAAACACCTGTAAGAGAAAAGGAACAGCGCAAAGAAGGCGGAGCTAAAATGCGCTATTTAGGAAGAGAATAGGAAGAGAGATTATAAGATGAAAAAGCAGACTATTTTAGAAAGTATGGAATAGGGCTGCTTTTTTAACACAAAATAGCAAGAAATCCCCCTAGAAGTATGAATTGCAAAAACAGTATATTATGATAATATTAGGTGGGTGGGGAAGAAATTGCTATATTCTTTTTGATATAAAAGCAACGTTTATAATCGTAAAATGTTGTTGCATTTTATAAAGTTATCAAGCGTGGATTAAACAAATTGATTTATGGTACAAACTAGCAGTCAGTAAATTAGATTGAGAAATATGATAACATTTATAAAGAAATATTTTTGTAATTTAGGAAATAATAGATTTTGTATGGGAACATTTGTAAAAAATCAGCTCTTCCTCTAATATTATTATTGATTTAACCGATAAATTATTAGAAGATAATTTTATTTCTATTGTATTCATGATAGATGATTTCCCTATAGGGATGGAGCAGGAAGAAAAGAATAAGGTTAGGAGAAAGCTATGGCTGGTCTGATTGAGGAGTTAATGAATATCTTAGAAAGAGAAAATGAAGAATATCAAAAACTTTTAGAAATTTCTAAGGTAAAGACAGGAGTTATCATTAAAAATGATATTCAAGAGCTTTCTAAGATTATAGAAGAAGAACAGGCAGTCGTTGGAAGAATAACTCCCTTAGATAAAAAAAGGGTGGAGTGTACCAATGATATTGCTACAGTTATAAATCGCAAACCGGAAACATTGACTATCACAAGGCTTATGGAATTGATGGAAGGGCAGCCGAAAGTGAAAAAGCGATTGGCGGAACTTCATGATAAATTGCATGATACGATGACTCAGATGACGAAGGTAAATGAGATGAATAAGGGTCTTCTTCAGGAAGCTTTAGATTTAGTGAATTTCGATATTAATTTATTGAACAATTTAAAACAAGCGCCTTTAACAGCAAATTATAATAAATCAGCTTATAACACAGAAACTCGTATGGAAAGCAGAGGTGCATTTGACACAAAGCAGTAAAAAGGGGGTTATCGTATGCGCGTAGATGGTTATAATCAAATTAGTCAAATATATAGCACAAAAAAGACAGTAAAAAAGCAAGATATCAAGAAGACAGATTCAAAAGACCAAGTGCTTATCTCCTCTTCAGGAAGAGATTATCAAATTGCAAAACGTGCAGTAGCTTCCTCACCGGACATCCGAGAGGATAGAGTGAATACAATTAAAACACAGATAAAAGAAGGAGCTTACTCTGTAGATAATGAGAGCTTCGCTGAAAAATTACTAAAAAAATATGAAGAAAGATTTCGCGGTTAGTAGTTTTATGTTTAAGAACAGGAAGTTCTTTCATCTCTAAAGTAAAGAGATGGATTGCCAAACAAAGTGAAAGGAATCACAACGCCAATGTAGTATTATCTTGTTATAATAGGCTGGAGCGCAAAGCGTGACATGTTTATTACAATGAGCTTGGCGTTTGTTTTTTTATTATGAGTGAGTTGGAACAAGAGCGAATATAGAAAGGAAAAATGATATGGGTGGAATGACAGGTTTGACTATAGGAGTTTCTGGACTAAAGTCGAGTCAAAACGCGATTAATACTACAGCACATAATCTGGCGAATGTAAATACAAAAGGTTATGTAAGACAACAGATTGTTTTTTCTGATACCTCTTATATTAATCTGGGGGTAGGTGGTGTTTATACAAACCAATCTGGAATGGGTGTTAGTGTACAGGAAGTCCGCAGAGTGAGAGATATTTTATTGGATAAGGCATACCGTCAGGAAGTGAGCAGGCAGGCTTTTTATGAAAAACAATATCTCGCAACAGAGGAGATACAGGAACTGTTTGGAGAGTTTAATAATGTCACATTTGCGAATTTTATGGAAGATTTTCGTTCTGCTATGCAGGAAGTGGCAAAAGAACCTCAAGGAATGACACAGCGTTCTGCGATGATTCAGAGTGCAGCGAATTTTATTAACGAGGCAGTAAAAATTTATGATGGATTAAAAGATTATCAAGACTTGCTGAATGAACAAGTAGTCAATATGGTGAATCGAATCAACCAGTTAGGGGATACGATTTATGCGTTAAATAAAAAAATCAGTTCTGTTGAGGCAGCAGATATGGAAGCTGCAAATGATTTTCGAGATCAAAGGGATAATGCATTAGATGAGCTGAGTTCCATTATCAATATTCAATATGATGAAGATATTAATGGTGTTGTGACAGTGAAAGCAGAGGGAGTGGAATTTATCTCTGAAATAAATGTAAAACATATGTCAGTAGAGGCATTGCATACACCAGAGGATTCTGGATTATTAACTCCTGTATGGCCACATTTGAGAGATAAAGAAGTGTTTAATCTAAATGTGACAATTTCCACAACAAAGGAGAACGATTTAGGAGCATTAAAAGGCGTTCTTTTAGCACGAGGAGATAAAATAGCAGATTATACAGATATTCCCAATTCAGATGATTATAAAGATGGTGCGAACAGTATAGCTTTCAAGCGGGCACAGGCAGCAGGGTTGAATCCCATTGCAACTGATTATATGGGAGGAAAAGACAGTGCAGCTTATAAGAGGGATTTAGAAGTTTATGATAAACAATTAAGCCAATCTACAGTTCGTACAGTAATGGCAGAACTCGATCAGTTAGTGAATGAAATGGTCACTAAGTTTAATGATATTTTATGCCCGAATAAAGAGGTGGCAGCGGATATCACAGGAACAGATGAGAATGGAAATGTTGTTACGATAACAAAAGGAAGTCTTATTTTAGATACAGAAAATGCAGGATATGGATATTCTGAGAATAGTGATGTGCAGGGAACAGAATTATTTTCTAGAAAAGATGTAGAACGTTATACAAAAGTGACAGGAAATGATGGAACTATTTATTATGTTTATAATGAGAAAAATGCGTTTGGTTCAGAATCCCTTTATACATTAAGCAATTTAAAAATCAATGAAGATATGTTACATGATGATACTTTACTGCCTCTTAGCAATAGTGAGGGAGGAGAGTTCCGTTCCAGAGCAGAGGCATTAGTAGATGCTTGGAATGATGCTTCTTTGAAACTGACTCCTAATCATAACAATCAGAAGTCTTTTATGGATTATTATACGGAGTTAGTGGATCAGGTTGCCAATGCAGGAAGTTTATATGAAAATATGATAAATCATCAAGAAACTCTGACAAATGAAATTGATGGAGGAAGACAGGGGATATGTGGAGTTTCTTCTGACGAAGAGCTGACAAATTTAATTAAATTTCATGCGGCTTATAATGCAGCTTCCAGATATATTACGGTCGTAGATCAGATGATGGAACATTTAGTGACTAGATTATAAAAGATCAAAGAAAAGAAAGTGGTGATAAAATGCCTTCTACATTTTTTGGGTTAACAATAGCTTCCAGCGGTCTTAATGCCGCTCATGTAGCGATTAATACAACTGGACATAATATTTCTAACATTGAAACAAAAGGATATAGCAGACAACAAGCTATTCAACAAGCAGATGATGCACTTCGAGCATATTCTAGTTATGGAATGATGGGAAGTGGTGTTGTTGTTACAGATATACAGCAAATTCGAGATTCTTATTATGATAAAAAATATTGGAGCAATCAGTGTAAGTTAGGAGAGGCGAGTTCAAAATTTTATTATATGGATCAGATTCAAGATCAATTTTATAATGAGTTAGAAGATGTAGGCTTCACTCCTTATTATGGCAATTTCGCTAATGCATTAGATGAACTGTCCCATAATCCAGCTGACGGACCTACTAGAAATGCCGCCATCAATGCAGGTCAAACTTTTATGGAATATTTCAATAATATTTCTACAAATTTAAGAACTTATCAAGATGAAGCTAATTTACAGATAAGAACTACTGTGAATCGTATTAATACATTATCACAGAATATAGCATCTTTAAACCTTCAAATCGCTACTTTGGAAATGAACGGCGGAATGGCGAATGATTTGAGAGATGAGAGAAATAATTCCGTAGATGAATTATCTCAGTTGGTGGGAATTACACTAGACGAAACAGTTTCTCCTACAGGAAGTTCTGTTTATAATATAAAAATTGGCAATCAGGAATTAGTATCAGGAACCAGTTATCATACAATAGAATTAACAACCAGAGATAAAAAGAAATTTGATACAGATGTAGAAGATCTATATGAACTCAGTTGGGATAATGGATTGAGTTTTGATGTGGAAGATCCTAGTTTATCTGGTGCATTAAGAGGATATATTGATATTCGCGATGGCAGTAATTTAGTAAAGCCTAATTATCCTGAAACAGCAGAAGGAAGAGTATATAAAGGAATTCCTTACTATGAAAAACAACTGAATGAGTTTGTAAAGGCTTATACAGAGGAGTTTAATAAGCTGCAAATGAAAGGCGTCAAAGGAACAGCAGAGGGTTTAGATGGAACAAGTACAGCAGACATTCCATTTTTTACAATCAAAGATATGACCACAGATGAGATCAAACAAGCGATTGTGGATGCCAATAATGCAGATGCAAATAATACAGATATAACAAAAGATGACGTTACGTCAGATCAAATTATAGAATATATCAGCCAAAATATTACAGCAGGAAATGCATGTGTGAATCCAGATATCATAGCGAATAATGATTTGATGGCAACAGCGACACAGGTGGTAGATGGTGTGGACGGAAATGACGTGATACTTGCTATGAATGATTTAAGAAATCAGAAGATTTTTAAGGGCAGAATCGCAGAAGATGCGATAAAGAGCTTAGTAGCAGTATCATCTGTCAATGCTTCCGCTGCCAAAAGTGCACAAACAAATTTCAACAATAACTCTAAATCTATTATAAATCAGCGCCTTATGATCTCTGGTGTGGATAAAGAAGAAGAAGGAGTAGATTTAGTGAAGTTTCAAAGAGCTTATGATTTAGCTTCTAAAGTGATTAATGTTATGAATCAATTATATGATAAATTAATCAATGAAACAGGAGTATAAGACTAACTAGAAAACAGTTAAATATATAAACAAATAGACAGATAAGTGGAGGCGATTAAATGCGTATTACTAATGGTATGATGATTAATAATTCATTGGCGAATATTAATGTAAATAAGTTAAATGTAGATAAATGGTCTACACAACAATCTACTGGAAAGAAAATTCAGAAACCTTCTGATGATCCAATTATCGCAGTACGTGCATTGCGTTTTAGAAGTCAGTTGACAGAGCTGACTCAATATTTGGATAAAAATATATCAGATGCAGAATCATGGATGAATGTCACAGAGGATGCGCTAACAGGTGTGAGTGATCTGATGCAGAGTATGCAGAAATATTTAGATCAAGCGGCAAATGATACTTATAATGAGAAAAATAGAAAGGATATTGCTGAAACTTTACAGCAGTATAAAGAGCAAATCTTTCAAGACGCCAATGCAGATTATGCAGGGAGAAGAGTATTTGCTGGTTTTAAAACAGATACAGATATGACCTTTCGTACTGATACAGAACAAAGATATGATATAACAGAAAATATTACGATGGATTCTATAGATACTGTCACAAAGATTAAAAATCTAGTATCTGTAGATACTGTAACGAATATTCCTCTTACAGATAATCCAGATATGCATGAAGTCTATAGAATTAGATTATCTTATGAGAAATTATCTTCTGGTACATGTCAAATTACTGATTCTCAGGGCAATCCTCCTGCAGGTATTACTATAAAGCGGGTGACAGCAGATGCACAGGGAGTTTATAAAGATGAAAATGGAAATGTAATACAAGATATTTATAGTCCTACTAATAATGATGCTTATTTCTTAGCAGATACTGGAGAACTTATTTTAAGTGAAAATGCACATCAAAATTTATTAACAGCTATGAATAATGAAACACTTTCCGTCACTTATACAAAGGAGAACTTTGAAAAGAATGATCTGCGTCCAGAGCAATATTTTGACTGTGTTTCTTATGAAGCTGATGGCACTACTAAGAAGAATAAATATAGCAATACAGTACAGGATATTTTATATACAGTAAATTTTAATCAGAAGTTAAAAGTAAATACAGAGGGAAAAAATGTATTCACACATAATATTGTAAGAGATGTAGATGAATTATTGAACAATGTAGAGGCAGCTCAAGCGGCACAGAGTAAAGTGGATGCTATCAAGAACATGATGAAAGAACAAAAATATGCAGGTGACACAGATCAGAAGAATTTACAATCTATGTTAGAGGCTGCTGAAAAAGAATTAGCATTAGCAGATGATATCATGCAAAAATCTTTTGAAAGAGGAATTACAAAATTTCAAGGGCATCAAAAGGTAGTGGATGCAGCAGTAGCAGATGTAGGTAGTAGGACAAAGAGATTAGAATTGAATAAAGAGCGTCTTGGCAGTCAAGAAACAGTATATGAGGAGTTAAAATCCAGTAATGAAGATATTAATTTACCAGAAACAATTATTCGTCTAGCGGCAGCTAGTATGGTATATGATGCCTCATTATCAGCTACCAGTAAAATTATAACAAAGAGTCTTTTAGATTATTTATAAAAAAAAGTTCTTACTTCATCTTAATCTATAAAAAAATTATTAAATTTGCCGATATAAAAAAGAAATAGGAAAAGTTAGTATATCACATGGAGGTGATTTGTTATGGCAATTGAGACAGTTAGTAAAAATGCAGCTGTCTATCCAACAGCGCCAGTCAACACAAATATGACGAGTGTTAGTTCTGCTGGAACAGTAACGGAATCAGTTTCAACAGAAAAAGTAGCTTTAAATCCAGAAGTAGGAAAAGTTGCAGTTAATTCCAATATGGATACTGTAAAAAAGGTATATAGCAGTGAAGATGAGGAAAGACCAGAGGAAAGCGAAGCTGCAAATGCTGCTCTTCGTAAAGCTGTAGATACGATTAATAAAAAAATGGTGCATACAGAGTGTCAATTTGGTTTTCATGATGCCACAAACCGTATTATGATTAAAATCATAGACAAAGACACGAAGGAAGTATTAAAAGAATTTCCTCCAGAGGAAACTTTGGAGATGATTGCAAAAGCATGGGAGCTGGCTGGCATTTTGATGGATGAAAAGCTGTAAATATTCTGATAGTGAGAGGTAAAGTAAAGAGAGGTATCAAGTGGAATATCAAACAGATTATATCCAAATTTTAATTAAAAGTTTACAGAAAAAGATAGAAACACTAGATTTCATCAGTTCTGTAAATATGGAGCAGAAAAAGCTTGCTGAGGAAGAAAATTTTGACTTAGAAGCTTTTGAAAAAACATTAGAAAAAAAACAAGAGGGCATCGATGCTTTAAATAAGTTAGATGAGGGATTTGAAACGGTTTTTGAACGAGTGAAAACGGAAATAACACAAAATGCGGCGAATCATAAAGCAGAAATTGAGCAGTTGAAAAAGTTAGTAACGCTTGTCACAGAAAAAGGGATAATAGCCCAAACCGAAGAAGCTCGGAACAAAGCGTTAATTGAAAAGCAGTTTTCTGGTTTAAGGAAGGATATTCGTCAGAAAAAAATGACAAAAAATGTCACAAATAATTATTATAAAAACATGAATAAATTAAATGTAATTGATTCTGTTTTTATGGATAAAAAGAAATAAGAACTACGATTAGCAAATAAAGTTGATATGTTATCAGCTTTATTTGGATTCTAATTGAGATAGTAGGTGATTGCGAAGTCAAAAGGGGGCGCTCCGGCAAGGAAGTATTCCAGCGAAGCCACGCTTTCGCTCCGTTCCAGACGTAGTGGTACTAAGCGCACAGCCCTTTTCGGGCTGTTTGCTAAGTGCCAACGTCTTCCA
>OFGM01001793.1_pt1 | contig 11623 bp, 8 predicted proteins | sample 1521741 | NCBI WGS metagenome assembly OFGM01 (sample SAMEA3504079, study PRJEB24116) | mouse gut metagenome | biome: mouse gut; feature: mouse-associated habitat; material: faeces | place: Denmark | collected 2011
CCGTTATTCGTAATCTTACGATCCGGTTCTTTGGCTATCTGATCGATCACGTCCAACCGGAATCCTCCTACGCCCCTTGCCGTCCACCAATTGATCATATCATAGATTTCCTGACGCAGTCTTGGGTTCTCCCAGTTCAGATCCGGCTGCTTTACGGCAAATTGGTGAAAATAATACTGCTCTATCTGCGGAACCCATTCCCAAGCCGACCCGCCAAAAGCCGCCCTCATATCGTTGGGCGGATTCCCTTCCTTACCGTCACGCCAGACATAGTAATCATGATAAGGATTCTGCCTGCTCTTTTTTGCTTCCTGAAACCAGTCATGTTCATCCGAAGAGTGATTCAATACCAAATCCATGATAATACGGATATTCCGTTTCCCTGCTTCTCTGATCAGCCCGTCCATATCTTCCAAAGTACCGAACATCGGGTCAATATCCTGATAATCGGAAATATCATAGCCGTTATCATCTTGCGGAGACTTACACACAGGTGAGAGCCAGACCGCGTCTATCCCCAAATCCTCCAAATAATCCAATTTTGAAATGATCCCCTGCAGGTCGCCTATTCCGTCCTTATTGCTGTCCGCAAAACTGCGGGGGTAAATCTGATAAATTACTGCGTTTTTCCACCATTTCTTATCGCTCATCTTTTACTCTCCTTCCAGACCGGCGGGCTGTACCGTAACATCCATACCTAAAATTTCTTTAAATATTCTTCCCAAATCCATTGCACGGATTCCTTAAGGGCAGCGGCTGTCTTGGTTTCTACTACACATCGGCAATGGCATTTTTCCGCCATATCCAGTCTCTGTTCCAAATCTATTTCACCGCTTCCCAATATCCTATGATCCTGTTTGCCAAGACTGTCATGTATATGAAAATGGCGCAGTTTATCCTGATGTTCCAAAATAAACGGTTCGTCTGCATTTCCCGCCGCATGGGAATGCCCGATATCCCAGGTCAGACAAAACACATCGCTTTGAAGCAGATATTCGACGGCGGATCTCTCATAGCGCCGGTAGCCGTCCGTATTCTCAATACAGATCTTTAGATCCGCGCCGTCGACCGTCCGCTCGCAAACCTCCCTGAATTCTTTCCATGTTTTCATATACTCTTCAAAATATTGTTCAAACAATTGTACTGTTTTATCCGGCAGTGTAAAATGCACTCCATGGTTCATATGCATATTCAAAATCGGAACCTCTAATGCCTTCGCCGTCCGGATTGCTCTGACGACAGTATCCATATAAGCTTTTGCCACCGCTTTATTAAAATCACACACATTCAGGTTTTCATCCAAATGTATGGTATACCCGATCCCGTACTTTTCCTGAAGCTGCCTTAAATACCCAACATCCTCTAAACGCTCTGCCTGATATTGAGGCAGGTTCATATTCAGCTCTACAAAATCCAATCCCAGTTCCTCGCAAAGCTGCATCGTAACTTCTAAACTGTCAATCTCAATCAACGTAGGCATTCCAAACTGTAACATAATTCCCCTTCTTTCTCCCGCTCTTTTTATAAAAAAGCTTCTTCCTCCGTCCCGCCGCCTTAACTTCCTTTTTTCCTTGATACCATCTTACAAAATGTCCTTTATGATTACAATCCCCAATATTGGAAAAATAAAAACAGTCTCATTGCATCCTCTCCTTAATAGTTTTATAATAGCCATGAGCAAAACTCCACACATTCAGTATTTATGCAGGTTTGCGAAGCATGGCAACCTCTTTTATCACTCCAAATTTATAGTAACAACCAGCTCCAAATGGTATAATTAAGTTGTCAGAATCAATTCACCGAAAGGAGCTGATTATTATCTACCGTCAGGAAATTTTAAAAGACATCCGTCTTTTTACTTCACAACCAGCTGCAAAGTTTTATGATTCGCTTTTTCTGAATCTTGATTTATCCTTTGTACCGCAATTCCCCAAAACCGGACGAAAAGGTTTTTCTAATCACGCCATGATTTGTGCGTTTATTGTTATGAAATGTGAAGGCTTTTCCATGATTACAGACCTTCTTGATTATCTTAACAATAACCTTCTTATCGCCCATTACTGTGGTTTTGATATTTCTGCTTCGTTACCATCTTACTGGACTTTCGACCGTTTTCTAAAACAGATTGATAATGATATACTTTCCTCTATTATGATATCTCAGGTACTTTATCTTTCAAAACAAGGGATGATTGATGCCTCTTTTATTGGTTTGGATTCAACTCCGATCGCTGCCAACACTTCGCAGAATAATCCAAAATCTTTTTTGTCCAACAAATTTAAGCCTGATAACCAGCCCAAAGCAGATGCCGATTGTAAACTTGGTGTACATTCTGCTTCTAACCAAACAAATGAGAAAAATTATGAATTCTACTGGGGTTACAAAAATCATGTTCTTGTTGACTGTATTTCAGGTCTTCCCATTTATGAACTGACCACTACAGCCAATGTCTGTGATTCTACTGCTGCACTTGATATTCTTGCTGACACACATACCTTTTTGCCTATAACAGAATGTACTTTCCTTGCTGATAAAGGCTATGATGTTAAAAATATCTATAATCAGGTGCATGAACTCTACAAAGGTGAATGTATTATTCCTTTAAACAAACGAAATGCCAAAAATCCAACACTTCTTCCACAAGGAAATCCTATCTGTGAAGCTGGACTTGCCATGTGGAAGGATGGTAAGTTCTCCGATAGTGGACGCGCCCGTCAAAAATTCTGCTGTCCATTAAAATTAAGTAAAAATGCAGACTGTCCATGCCATCACCAAAACTTCTACAATGGCAAAAAGCATCGCGGCTGTACAAAGTACATCACCATTCCCGATGATTTAAGACTCTCCATTGACAGAGACAGCAAATACTTCAAAAATAATTACTCCCTTCGTACAGAATGTGAGCGATACAATTCCCGTTTCAAAAATACCGGGCAGGAACGTATGTGGGTAAGAAATAAATCATCTGTTACAAACTTGAATACACTTGCCCATATCAGTCTGTTAGCGGTTGCCGTTGCTGCAATCACCAGTGACATCAGGCAATCCTACCGTAAGCTCAAATCTGTAAAACGAATCGCATAATAAAGAGCAGTTCATACCCCCTTATTTGCGTAGGTTTTGGACTTACGTTAGCTTTGCTATGCCATAAATTCTCAATCTTTTCAATTTACAGACACTAACTGCCAAATCCTATATTTAAATCAATGTGTTTTGCTCATCTCTATATAAGTATACTATAAATATTTTTCCACACAAAAACATTATTCAAAAATGTCATTTTAATCTTTAATCGCTCAGTATTTAATTTCTTCTTACCCCCCCCCAAAAAAAAATTCTGGAAATAATTTTTCTTTTCTTATTTAGGTTATTTATTTCCCCTTCCACAATATTTTCTCTTTCCGGTAGTTTTTTAACCCAAGTTCTCTTCTATAATGCTGCAATATCATATTCTCTAATCTCGCATCCCAGCAATTCCATAATTTTCAATTCATCCTGCGCATCTAAAAAAGCATTGTGCGTCTCGTTATACCCTTCATTTTTACTAAGCATTCTCAATATATTTTCAACGCCATATCCCCGTTTCAACTTTCCTGTTTTACAGCAGTCAGCAGAATCAAGTATAGCCCTATTATATTGACGATATGCAGCCAAACGCATAATATCATACCATTCGTATCCTGAATATTCTGGTAAATGTTTCTTATCAAAACACGCATTGTAGGCAAAAAGCTTCCTCACACCATAAATATTCAGCCACTCTTTAATTTCTTTTAAAGCCTGTCTTCTGTTTATAACACGAGTTTTCTTTTGGCCAGATTGCAATTCATCTGAATACATTCCACCCACTCTATATTCCGGTTCAATTATGTAATATACTGAATCAATTTCTTTCTTAGTCTCTGCATCAGCAACTACTACGCCTATTGACATTACCTCATCATCCCAGTTTGTCTCAGTATCGATTACTGCAAATTTATCTATATCATTTCTTTTTGAATTTTTCCGGACTGAATTTTTTACCAGTTGTTTTCCATCTGGATCATAATAGTCTTCAATCACTCCTTTCGTAACAGCCTTCACTACTGCATTCAAAAAAGCTTTTCTCTCCGGTATTTCTATTTCATAAGATGTATTATCCCTCGTATTCCATAAAATTCCCTTTTGCAGATTCATTGCAGCCATATAACAGGCACACTGCAGAAAATGCTCATGTGTTAATTCCGATACAAACTTTAATTCATAAACAATATTGTCCTTAACTGCATCAGCAAATCCCCGGGCTGAAAACTTTACTTCTCCATTCCCCCTGCCCCCAAAATCAATCCGGCATTCAACCTGCGCCTTCTCGGTCTGATTCAATCGTGTTTTTAACCGTTCTATGATCAATGTACGCTGTTCTTCATTAACAAACGGCGTTATCACCTGTGTCCTGTATCTCTTTTGCTTTGTCTCAAGGGAAACCAAAAACAGTATTTTTTGATCTAAACAGCTTTCCTGTACCTTTTTCGTATACAAATGTTTTAATTCCGGATTTAAAAGAACTTTCAATTTTATAGCTGCATCTATTTGATAATTGTCAAAAAAGACAGCCTCCTGATATATTCCAATACAAGGCGATAAATCTATTAAACCATCTGTACTCTTTATATTTATTATCGAACGTTCTGTTTGCTCCAGCTTATGTGTTTTTAACAGCGAAAAACATCTTTCCACATCCTCCTTATATTTGAAATCAAACATTTCACTGATATCCAAATCCTCAAATTTATGATTTTTGTCATGAATTTTTGAAAGTGTTCTCTCAGACAGCATGGCCTCATCCGATTTGACAAAAATAATATGATTTTTCCCACGGCTGGCCGCGACACAGAAAATGTTTCTCAAAATAAAATAGGATTGCTGTGGCTTTGAAATCCTTACGCTCCAATAGCTTTCCGTAAAATCAAAGATAATACAAACTTTTCTTTCCAACCCTTTACTGCTGTCATATGTTGTAAATATCGCAGAATCTTCTTTGGGTTCCGTTTTTCCCATGGAATCATTATCGGATATGGTTGCATATACTGTCTGCTTATTGAATTTCTGCGGATACCTTTCTTCCAAAGTATTTAATGTATCGGCCATTGTCCCTGTTCTTGCTCCCAGGCACAGAACATCCCTGGGATTCTGTTCTGCCAAAAACTCCAGGACCTCTTCCTTCGCCATTTCTTCCACTCTGCAGCAGGCATTCACTCCCCTGATTTCTTTTTTCCACACTCTTCCAAGCATTGCTGCCAGAGCATCAGACAGGCGAAAACACTGGGTAAACCTCAGCCTAAGGTGATCTTCAAGAAATTCCTTCATAAAAGATTCGACATTCAATGTCGTTTTATCGTATATTTTCTGTTCCATATCCCCCACTGCGATAATCTGCATATTGGGGTTACAGTCTTTTATAAGCCACAGCAGATCTGCCAGCTCCTGTTCAATGTCCTGATACTCATCAATAATCAGAATATCATATTTATTGATTGAAGGTTTCCGCTGAATAAAAGTCTGTATGAGATCGGAAATTCCTGCAGATACGCCATTTCTGCTTAAAACCATATAGGCAAACCCATGATAGTTCGTTACTGTCACATTCCTCTTTTTTATTTTGGACTTTGCATCCAGTTTCAGAAGTCTATTGTATGTCAGATACAAAACCTTTTTCGTACCTGGCAGCGCGTTGCACAAATTTTGAATGGCAGTGGTTTTTCCGCTGCCTATGCAGGCATCTACAAGAATATTTTTTCCCTGCAATGCTTCTTCTATAAATTGCTGCTGCTCATCTGACAGCATTACGCTAAATGTTGTATCCATACAGAATTCCCCTTTTTTGTCTTTGGCAGTTTCGTTTTATCTACCACTTTCCCAGAATCTTATCTAAGAATAAATCATATTGAAGCTTTATACCAGGCTTACATATCTCATTTTTTAAAAAGTCAAATAGTTTTTTACTGTCTTTATTCGCATATAAATATATTTCTTTTGCCAGATAATATGCAATAAAATATGCTGCAAAATATCCTGGATTTGATACAAAAAAATGAGGTTTTATCCATCCCTCTCCTTCGGGTTCTCCCACAAGATCACATGCCTTTTTCCACTCTTTATCGAAATCGGGCGTCTCAGTCTTATAAATATTTTCTTCAAACCGCGCACAACACAGCAAATAACTTAGCTGTGCATTTGCTTTTAAAAACCACATATCTTTATCGATCCCTAAAAAACAGGTTAAAAAATCTTTCGTATACACTTGATTTTCAAATATCAGCGCTATGGTTTCCTCCACAATTAAATTAAACGGTTCTCTTTTTCCATTTATATCCTCTTCCGCTATATTACTATAATAAAATGCGTGTCCAATTTCATGCATAAACACAGAAAAGCCTGACAAACCAGACACTTTATTCATCAGCACATGAACATCATCGGGAATACTAATTGGAACACATGCTCCTATATAAAACTCAGGGAGATCCTTGTCGTGAATATGAATATTGTCTAGATTTAGATTCCAGTAATCACTTACTTGTTTAAGAAGCGTATTCTGATTTTCGGCATATAGCAAAGCATTCGTTGATATTTCTGAAAGCATTTTTTTCAACTGCATCATATCCGTCCGGGGTCTTCCAATATGTTTCGCAGAAACTCTATTCAATACAGTGTCTTCAATGCCCCAAAGATCATATTTATAATCCAAATAATTTCCATAGCCAGCAGTTTTTGCATATTGATTGCGATGACAGATAAGTTTTTGTAATCGCTCACCATATTCGTGTCTGTTCAATCGCTTCCTTACATATCTAAATTCTTTTTCTTCTCTATCAATCAAAAAGGCAAGTTCTAAATCACCTGCGTATTTAATATCATTTTGATACACTCCACCTACAGGATTTTGCCTCTCTTTACAAAAAGAATTTCCTGCCGTCCTGTATAGTTCCTTCTTTTTGTTAAAATAAGAGTTATAATCTCCATTACGCCAGTATAAGAATTCTGCCTTACGTTCTTCTTGAATAAAATAGTTCATGCCGTTCATAAAAACTTCCTCCAGCCAATTCATTACTTATAAAACGGAGCTGCTGACAGCTTTATTATACCGCCAACAGCTCCTTAAATCAATGATATAAATGAAAAAATCACAACCCGGCTTCCTCGCTCCGCCGCTGAGCCTTCTCACTTGCTGCTTTTCTTTTCCTCAGTCTTTGAAGAGGTACTTGAACTCGTATCCTTGTCATCCCCGACCTTTTTATCCAGTGTACTGGAAAACAGTCTGGAGAGAGAATCTGAATAGCTGCCGTTGCTGGTATATGTTGTCCCCTTAACCCTTGCCGCCGCATTTGAGGCAACACGGCTAAGACCATCCGCCTTTTGGGAAATCTTATCGGCAAAAGAGCCTGAGCCGGTAAACAGTGACTTTAAAGTGGTAACATTGGCTTCCTTAAAAACATCCTCATCCAGCTCCAGCCTGTTACCTGTCCCTATGTTGATCCCCACTTTTGAAAGCAGGTTCTCAACGCTGTCCGTTATGCCAGTCATCCACATTGCATTGCGGAGTACATTTTTCGTATCGGAATCGCCCGCCTGCACTACCACATCATTATAATTATCAATAAACGATTTTACCGCCTTCGTAATGGAATCCCAGTCATAATCCTCTACCTGGGTTTCTTCCCCCGTTTCCTCATCTTTTTTCTTGATCTTCTTTTTCTCCCAAAGAGAAGGATTGTTCAGGGCATCCGCTGACTTTTTAAGGGAATCAGCGCTTGACCGCATAAGCGTCAGTTTCTGTCTGCTGTCCCCTGACACAGATGCGTTTTCTGCATCCTGTTTTGCATAATAGGCTTTCAGCAGCTTTCCATAGCTTCCGTTTTTAATGGACGCATAGTCTGAAAGCAAGTTACCGGAAGGGTTGGCAGTCCCGCCCGTAAGAGCAGAGAAATCATAACCCGTATCAACATTTGCAAAATTGGCATAATCATTAAAATGAACTGCTGTCATAAGCTTTCCCTCCTTATAAGCGAATGTCCACCGGCACATAGTGAACCGGCTGCCGTGGGTTTGTTTCAGCTGCCTCCGCACGACCGGAATCGAAAACCTCCGATCGGGCATTTCCGCCGGACATATTTTCCTCTGCATCTTTTTCGTCCGAACCCGTCTTTCCTGCTTCATGATCCGCCTTTTCTTCCCTGCTGTCTGTCTGTGCAGCTTCCTCCATTGCCTTATTGGCGTCTGCCAGCGTAGAAAGCTGTGACGCTGTGGCTGCCTGCGCCTTCTGCTCCACTTCGGCAAGTTCTTCTTCCTTTTTCCGGGTATCATTGCCTCTGGCCTGATCCAGCTTGATTTCAGACTGCAGGACTCCGGACCTGCCTTCCATTTTTGCCGCCACGCTGCCTTGTACCTTTGCCTGCTTTATGGAACCCTCCGCAGAAATGATCGCTGTCATGCCTGCCTGAGAAAGTCCTGCGCCTTTACCTCCTGCCTTTGCATTTCCTGCGTTTCTTGCGCCGTCAGGCATAGTACCCGCAAAAGACTCCTTCGCCTGCTGTCTCTCAGCGTCTCTCATGGCTCTGCGCTGCTCCATCTGATGCTGCCTTAACTGCATTTTCAGGTCACTGATCTGCCGTTGTATCTCCTGCCGCTTCTTCATCTTTTCTTCCAATGTCATGTCCTCATTGGAAGAAAGCTCCTGCAGTTCTCTCTCTGCATTGGCAATCTTGTTCTGAATATTCCGGCTGTAAGAATCTCTGGCCTGATTCATTCCCATCTGTCCCATTTGTGCGTTAGTCCCATTAATACCATTGATTGTCATTTTCTTTTTCCTCCTTAAAATTTGAAATCTTCCATTTCCTATGGAACAAAAATATCTGCTATTTGTTTTATCGCCAGTCTTTGCAGATTTTTCATAGATTTGAAGTGAACAGCCCTTTTTCAGGTGTAAAATTCCCAGTATTTCAGGTTATGCGCCAAATTTGCTGCAGGCATAAAAATCCTCCTTTTCGATAAGAACCGACCTATACTGATCCTTACCAAAAAAGAGGTATATTTTCAAAGGCACCCTTTAAAACGGGTATCATAATACTGTTTTATTTCTTCTTGCAATTCCTATTTGGCTTTCTTTTAATGCCTAATAATTTAATCAAATCATGAAACATGGATGTATCAGTCGGTTCAAACATTATCCATTTGCCGTCATGATAGGTCTGCGCTTCATCATAGATTTTCTGAACTTGCTCAGAATAATGATTTCGTTCTGTTTCAAATTTTGCTCTCTCCTCTTTTCCAAAGATAATCATAAAACCTATGCCATTCTCTCTGGCATACAACGCGCAAAGTGTTTTACCACCCCGACGGTATTTATATTCATATGTCCATGCTTTACCGCCTTTATTCCACTGGCGTTCCATTTCATATTTTTCATCAATTAAAATGCACAGCTCGTTCCATACGTCATATAAAGATTGTCCGACTAAAGCAGTCATTTCTTCCGCGTCAGGTATTTTATCAAGCATAGTTGTCCCTCCTCTGCAATTTCCAATTTTATTTCATTCCTTATTCGAAATTATATATCAAGTATAAATTTTTCAATCTTATGCCATCCATATCCTATTCTGCTCTGGCTTGGCTGTATTTTCTGACGACGTTTGGGTGCAGCTTCGCTGCACGACCCTAATCAGTAAAGAGTTTCCCTGATTTTTCTCATTTCCCTCCAAACGTTATCTCCATAATTGCTCACCAGAACGGATAGAACCCCATTATTCGGATTGTACTCGGAAATAAAGCTTACTCCCGGATCACAGCCTTGAAAATACGCAAAATCTTTTCCATTGGGATTGTCAATGATCCACATACCGTAGCCATAATACCCTTCTTCCGCATCAGCCCCATCCCCGCTCTGTTTACTAAGCATATCTGAAACAAAAGATTTTGAAATTAGATTTCCTTCCAGTAAGTGAGTCCAAAAACTGACAATATCTTTTACCGTTATAAAAGCCCCTCCCGCTCCGGTGCCTTTTACGTCAACAGAAAATATATTTGTGCGATAGTCTTTTGTATCGTTACAATAAATATAGTTATTGGCACACTTTGCAGGCAGCTTGTCCAGCTCATAATAACCGGTTGATTTCATGCCGCATACATCAAAAACATTCTCTTTCAAGTATTGGTCAAAATACATTCCTGTAACTTTTTCTATCATCATCGCAAGCAGTACATATCCCGAATTATTATACTGGAATTTTTCTCCTTTCGGATACATCATAGGCTTATGAATGAACAAAGGGAGCAGGTCGCTGTTATGTCTGATCTTGTAATTGGGATAATCCGCCCATAGTTCTTCATATTCATCCATAATACTTTCATCAAAATAATCCGGAACGCCCGAAGTGTGATTCAATAGTTGTTCTACCGTAACATTGGGATCAATGTTCTGCAAATCCATATCGAGCAGTCGCCCCAAGGTATCGTCAAACTTTATTTTCCCCCGCTCAATTAACTGTAAGATTCCTACTGCGACAAATACTTTTCCCGCCGACGCGCTGGCAAATTTCGTATCCAATGTATTTGGAATTTCATTCGCTAAGTCCGCAAAACCTGTTTCTTTTTCATACAATACTTTATTGCCTTGAACAATATACACATTCCCTCTGAACTCTGATGCAAATAATTCTTTCACAATGATGTCCGCACACTCAGCGGAACTATGTACACTTGTATCTACCTTCACACTATACTTTATCTTTTTCGCCATTAACTCAAATTGTTCTTCCGATTGCGTTTCATACCTGTCTTCACGCATACGATTCCGCTTTCTGCAAATATCAATAGGGCAGTATACCTCTACTATATCAAGCGGATTATCTTTTAATATTTCCAATAACTGCTCATAATGAGGCCTTATTTCCTCCCGCTCCACTAAAATTCCATCAATCAGAACATTCTTTCCCATGTCAGAATACAACTTAGCCGTTTGATACATCATAATAATTGCTTCGCTTAAATATCTCCAGTAATCCTCGCGCAGATATTTATCTCCCACCATCTGTTCAAACAAATCATTTGCAACAACATAGAAAAATATGTCTTCACGTTCCTGTAGCGCTTCTACAATTGACGTTTTTCCAGAGCTGGTTACCCCATTCAAAAAAATAATTCTTCCTTTTTTCATTTCTTCACCTCTTTTAAAGTCTATCATAATCTTTTTTATCTGTCATTCTCAGTTTTTATTTGAAAATAAAACGGGAGAAACCGCATCACAGTCTCTCCCTCGCTCATCCTGCTTTTTCATTTGTCCTAAAATCCGATAAATACTCTTCTAAAAGATAACACATTTTAACTAATTCTGATACTTTATACTCTGACTACCGGCATATATGCATAGCCGGACTTGTGCTCGAACGTGTCAAATACTTCCAACTCCTGTGCGCCGTTTTCAGCCATTTTGAAACCGTGTGCGGGCATAAAAAAATCCCTGATATACGCGAAAAGCTCCCATATTTCACACTGCTCCCTGCTGATAAGCTGCGCCGTTCCTTTATCGGTGTATGCGCGTATAAAAAGCGAAGCGGGCATTTTGTAAGTCTCCACGCCGTCCGGCTGC
>OFGM01001802.1_pt1 | contig 11572 bp, 10 predicted proteins | sample 1521741 | NCBI WGS metagenome assembly OFGM01 (sample SAMEA3504079, study PRJEB24116) | mouse gut metagenome | biome: mouse gut; feature: mouse-associated habitat; material: faeces | place: Denmark | collected 2011
TATGCACGAATGTATCGTTTGCGGCTGGCGGAGAAAAAGCATTTTACGTACAAATCAGCTTATCTGTATGAGCAGATACGGAAAATGCATGAGCTGCAGGAGGAGTATCTGGTGGTTGTAAACTATGATGTGAAATCATTTGTGGATTTGGTTCATTTGAAAATCCGCTTACAACGGGTGGACGAGGAATTGTGTAAGATACAGAAAGAAATGTATCAGGACAGAGCTTCGCAGAAAAGAGCCTGTAAGACAGCAGAAGATTTGACGTTTTTTGAAGCATCGGAGGACGATTATCGGGAACGACTGGAGCAGATAAAGCTTCAAAAGAAAAATAATCATAAGAAGCTGAAAATGGTGGAACGGTGTCTTGAGAGAGATGGAAGTACGCTGGATGCGGAACTGGAGTATCGGATACCTGTTGGGAATATGGATGATTTAACAGAAGTTGCAAGGGATGAAGTGCTGGGGAATCCGCATCGGCAGACGGAGGATTTGGTAGTTTCACAAGTGATTTCAGAAGATATTACTGATGAAATTGCGGCTGATGTTGAAGATAGAGATGCGGCTGATATGAAGTTACCCGCAAACAAAGCTGATTATATGAAAATGAGTGTGGCTGAAAAAGTGTTCTGTTATCCGTTTGATACAAAGGGAACAGAATCGGCATTTGAGATGGTTCGGGCATATTTTGAAAAGATAGATATGGACACAGGTTTTCATTCCGTATATGAGGAGGCAAAACTTCTGTCAGATTACTATGAGAAGCAGAAAGCGGAAGAATTTATCGGAGAGAGAGCAGAACGGGTAATAGAGACAATGAAACTTCTGAGAATTGATGCAGGCAGAATGGCAGAGTATTCAACAGATGTATTGTCTGAGGTATTTAGCTTTGGGAATATGGAGTATTTTGCTGGAATTAAGTTGTTTAATAGAGTAATGGATAGATTGGAAATTAATATGGAACAGCAGAAACGATATGAAGTGTTTGACAGGATTTATACGGAAAGTATGCAAGAGAAGAAGGACGAGCGAGATAGGTGCGGACGATAGGGTAATGATTTGGGTGTTATGGTTTTGCTGTAGCATCTGAATTGTTTTATGGAGAGAGGTTGGAGGATATGGATGAGAAATAACAGCCCTTTATATGAATGAAATAAATCTTTAAAAAAATAAAGATTATATAGATTATTTGTTCTTTAAGTGCTATAATTGAAAATGGATTTTATAATGTTTCACAAACAAAAGTGAGGTATGTATAAATGGTTGTATCATATATAGGATTATGGAAAATATTGTTAGAAAAAGGACTACAAAAACAGGATTTAGTTGAACACGCAGGATTGAGTTCTGCAACAGTAGCCAAAATGGGAAGAGGAGAGCCGGTATCTAATAAAGTCTTAGAGAAGATGTGTGCATATCTCGAATGCAGTGTGAATGATATTATTAGCTATGAATAGTGATACAGAAGAAAGTTGAGGACGGTGTATTATGTGGTGCAGAAATTGTAACATTGAAACCAATGATGCTATATGCCCTGTTTGCAGTGAAACTACTGTGGAAGATATTCCGATAGAAATCTATTGGTGTGTACACTGTAAAACACCAATAATTCAGAATGTCACTCAAGCAGATAAAGGCATATGTCCATTATGTGGAGAAAAAAATATTTATCAGCGGATCTTAGACCAGTATTTCCAGAAGAGAGGTTGTTACTAGAACTTTTGCTGGATAAGGAACCAAACGAATTTTTTAAAAAATCGGTTTGGGCTTCAAATAGTAGATATTATATAGATGGGAAGAGTATCCCCATATCAAGCAAAACATTTCAGTTTGCTGATACAGATAGTTTGATTAATAAAATTAGCTGATATAAAAATGATAACAGTTATAAATATTAAGAAGGAAAGGAATATCATGCAATACAACAATACTCTTGGTTATTATGATAGTTATGCTGATGAATTTTATAAAAGCACAGTAAATATTGAATTTACAACAATGCAAGAACATTTTTTATCAAAGTTGAAAAAGGGTTCCAATATACTTGATTTCGGCTGCGGTTCTGGGCGTGATACAAAATATTTCTTGGAGCAAGGATATAATGTAGAGGCTATTGATGGTTCGGCGGAGTTGTGTAAATTGGCCAGCGACTACACTGGCATTAAGGTGAGAAACATTTTTTTTCAGAACCTATCGGAAGTAGATAAGTACGATGGTATTTGGGCATGCTCGTCCATACTGCATTTACCGGTCGGAGAATTGTTTGAGGTAATGAGAAAGATGATGATTGCATTAAAGAAAAATGGAATTATATACACATCTTTCAAATATGGTATTTTCGAAGGTGAAAGAAACGGACGATATTTTACAGATATGACAGAAGAGACTTTTGTAGAATTTTTGAGTAGAATAGATGGTTTGGAGAAAGAAGATCAGTGGATAACTTCGGATGTGCGACCGGGAAGAGGTGAAGAAAAATGGCTCAATCTGATTTTGAGGAAAGGCTAGATATTGATGAATTACATATAGACTATACAGATGTCATGACTGGCGATAAAAATAGAAATCGCTTTTTATATTACCAGTTAAAAATGAGTATGCTAAAAGCAAATAAGATTGATATTATTGTTTCTTTTCTTATGGAATCAGGCGTGAGAATGATTCTGAAGGATTTAAAGGCGGCGTTAGATCGTGGTGTACAGGTGAGGATTCTTACCGGAAATTATCTTGGAATTACCCAGCCATCAGCTTTATGTTTGATAAAAAAAGAATTGGGCAACAGGGTAGATTTAAGATTTTATAATGATAAAGACCGTTCATTTCATCCGAAGTCATACATATTTCATTATGAAAATGTTGGAGAAATATATATTGGTTCTTCTAATATTTCGAGAAGTGCATTGACTTTCGGAATAGAGTGGAACTACCGATTTAGTAGTCTTAATGATAAAAAGAATTTTAGTTTGTTTTATGATACGTTTGTGGAGTTGTTTGAAAATCACTCCATTGTGATTGATAACGATGAACTCATAAGATATTCTAAGAACTGGCACAAGCCAGCTGTATCAAAAGATTTAGCGAAATATGATAATTTGGAAGAAGATGATGATACTAAGGTTGAAATATTGTTTCAACCACGAGGAGCACAGATAGAAGCTTTGTATGCATTGGAAGATAGCAGATCGGAAGGGGTGACGAAGGGATTGGTGCAGGCAGCTACCGGTGTGGGTAAGACATACCTTGCGGCATTTGATTCAGCAAAATATAAGCGTGTATTATTTGTGGCTCATAGAGAAGAGATATTAAAACAGGCAGCAATATCCTTTAAAAATGTGAGGCATTCCGATGACTATGGTTTCTTTTACGGAAAACAGAAGGATACGGATAAAGCTGTGATTTTTGCATCTGTAGCGACACTTGGGAGAAAAGAGTATTTGACAGAAGATGTTTTTGTGCCGGATTATTTCGATTATGTGATTATTGATGAATTTCATCATGCGGTAAATGAACAATATCAAAGGATTGTAAAATATTTTAAGCCACAGTTTTTGCTGGGGCTTACTGCGACACCTGAAAGAATGGATGGAAAAAACATTTATGAAATCTGTGATTATAATGTACCATATGAAATTTCATTAAAAGAAGCAATAAATAAAGGTATGCTTGTTCCATTTCATTATTATGGTATTTATGATGAGACAGACTATTCATCATTGCATCTTGTAAAAGGTCGTTATGATGAAAAGGAATTAAATGAAACTTATATTGGCAATATAAAACGCTATGATTTGATTTATAAATACTACATGAAATATCGTTCTAAAAGGGCTCTTGGCTTTTGCTGTTCCAGACAACATGCAGAAGAAATGGCGAAGGAATTTTGTAAAAGAGGTATTGAGGCTGTTGCAGTATATAGTAATGCGGATGGAGAGTTTTCGGAAGACAGGGATAAAGCAATTGAGAAACTAAAGAAACAGGAAATAAAGATGATTTTCTCTGTAGATATGTTTAATGAAGGTGTAGATATTGCTGCTCTTGATATGGTTATGTTTTTAAGACCAACCGAGTCACCAATTGTATTTTTACAGCAGTTAGGGCGTGGGCTTCGTATCAGTAAAGGTAAAGAATATCTAAATGTTTTAGACTTTATTGGTAACTATGAAAAAGCAGGACGAGCACCATTACTATTAAGTGGTGGGAAAGATCTTGGAGAAAAGAGTGCCTGCAATTATGCTGATATTGAGTATCCTGATGATTGTATTGTGGATTTCGATATGAGACTGATTGATTTATTCAAGGAACTGGAGAAGAAATCATTATCTGTGAAAGAGCGAATTAAGCAGGAATTTTACAGAATAAAAGAACTACTAGATGGTAAAGTTCCATCTCGTATAGAATTGTTTACATATATGGATGATGATATTTATCAATATTGTATGAAACACGCAAAGGAAAATCCATTTCGGAGATATATGGAATTTTTAAATGAAATGCACGAACTTTCGGTAGATGAAGAAGTGGTATATTCGGGAATGGGAAGAGAATTTCTCTCCTTGATTGAAACTACTGATATGCAGAAGGTTTATAAGATGCCAATTTTATATAGTTTCTATAATGATGGAGATATACGATTGGCAGTTAAAGATGAAGATGTATTAGCAGCATGGAAAACATTCTTTGATAATGGAACAAATTGGAAAGATTTTGCAACAGACGCATCATATGTTGATTATAAAGCTATGACGGATAAACAGCATTTAAGCAAGGCGAAAAGTATGCCGATTAAATTTTTAAAGGCTTCCGGAAAAGGGTTCTTTATTGAGAAAGATGGCTATGCGATTGCAATTCGGGATGATTTGGAAGAAATAATAAGGAATGATGCGTTTAAGAAACATATGAAGGATATTTTGGAATACCGTACTATGGACTATTATCGCAGGAGATATGAGGAAAAAGCACAATTGAGATAAAAGTAGTTGATAGAATATATAGCAGAACAGCGGAATATGGGAGTGAAAACCATTGCAGAAATTAAAGGTGCAGTAAGACAAATCAATATAGGTGACATGAGCATAGAAGCTTTGGAAAATCTTACTCCTGTTGATAGCGTTAATTTTTCAAAAAGGAATTTTTCAGAAGAACAAATAGAAGATATTAATCAACGAACTGTGGTAAATTATGTGATTAAATTCTCTATCGAGAACTGGAATACTTCTTTATTTGAGATAAATTGCCGCAGAGTTCCGGTTATTGTGATGGGGGATGGCAGTGAGGAACATCAGGCTATTCAATTATTAAAAGAACTTTCTTCAATTGATTTTCAATCTTATTATGAAGCATATGAAGAAAGATTTGGGGTAAGAAAAGAAAGTGCACAAGGCAATCCGACAATTTCAGGCATCTTGGCGAATTATTATACAGAAGGTATATATGCCATTGATGTTCCGTCAATTGATGAAAGAGATGTTGCTGCATTCAAAGAGGTATTGGAAATAAAAAACTTTTGGTTTACAGATGAACTTGAAAGAGAGTTCAAAAGAGCATGTGCTAATTCCTCTGCAGATGCATTTAACAGTGCCGCTTTTAAAAGAATCGGATATTCATTGAACATGGGGTATGCATACAATAATATGTATAGCTCTGTAATTAGTTACTTTGATGCGGAGGTATTTTCATCGGATATTGTAGATTTGAACGAGTTAGACAGACGACTTGTGAATTTGTCGGCTTTCAATTCGGCATTATATAAAAAGAAAATGGATCTGGAATATATAGAAGTAGCGCCAAAGATACTGATGTCAATATCGAAGGGGGAATCTGTGTATGGAATAACCCTGAGCGATGTGAAAGAACTTCAGGATTGGGTATTGGATTGTGAAGAAAGGTACTATAATGCACACAGTTTGTGGAATGATATATGTAAATTAGGCTGCTCGGCAAAGTTACAGAATAATGAGTGGATGTGTACCTGTATATTTAGGCAGCAGGATGCGATAGCTTCTTTGCAGGTGGCAGGCGGAATTATTTTGTGTAAAGAATATAGTAAACTCAATTTTGGATTAATATGCAAGTGGCTAGTAGAGAAAAATGGAAGAATGACAATGCAAAATTTGGCGTCGTTGTTTAATGACACTTTTTCGACCAGAGTACCAGTGACCAAGATTGCAGAAAAAATGAAAGCATATGGTTTATGGGAGACATTTGTAACAGATTCTTTTGAGGAGTATATTGATAATCTTGTAGTTAATACGGATTTGGAGCTGGATGATAATGATTTGTTTCAAGAGGAATTTTTCTAAAATGAATGGTTGAATATATGTTTTAAAAAGATATGATTTTATTTAAAGCAGTAAGAAATATTCATACCAGAAAGAGAGGCGCTTGAATGATACCATTAAAGATAGAAACTTTGCTGGAGGGGCGTGTCGTTGAACATGACCGTGTAGAGTATAAAACAGGATGGAATCCCAATGATATTATTCATTCTATTTGTGCGTTTGCAAATGACTATGATAACACCAATGGCGGATATATCGTCATAGGGGTAAAAGAGAGCAATGGTATGCCGGTATTTCCGTTAGAAGGTGTTCCGAAGGAAAAGTTAGATTCCATACAGCAGGAAATATTTCAGTACTGTAATCAGATTATTCCAAGGTACATTCCAAGAATGGAAGTGGTTGATTATAAGAATGAAGGAACTTATTTGATATATCTATGGTGTTCAGCGGGTGACAGCGGTCCTTATCAGGCGCCGAAATCAGTGTATGTTGAAAATAGCGAAAAAGCTGACAAAAGTTTGAAATATTGGATTAGACCGGCATCGCTTACTACAGATGCGAAACAGGATGAAATATCTGAATTGTTTGATAAATTTAATTCTGTGCCATTTGATGACCGTGTCAATAGAAAGGCAAAAATTGATGATATCATGAGAGGCTATCTTGAAGATTTTATCAGGAAGAGCAACAGTAGTTTGGTGATGGAATTGAATAGCAGTTCATTAGAGGAACTGCTGCTTGCACAGGAAGTTGCAAATGAGACAGATACGGAATTAGATATCAGAAATATCGGTGTATTGATGTTTGCGGAAAATCCGGAGAAGCTGATTCCGGGGGCATATATTGAGCTGATTCGATTTCATTCAGAAGAAGCCGAGGCATCAGATGATTTTACGGAAAAAATATTTACAGGACCAATATGGAGACAAGTTCAGGATGCTTTGAATTATATAAAGACAACTGTGATTGAGCAAAAAGTTGTAAAGGTTCAGGGGCAGGCAGAAGCAGAACGATATTTTAACTATCCATATAATGCATTGGAAGAAACATTGGTAAATGCAGTATTTCACAAGTCGTATCGCGAGCCGGAGCCAGTGGAAATCCGTATATATGTGGATAGCATTCAGATACTCAATTATCCCGGACTTGCGAAATGGATTAATCTTGAACGTTTTGTATCAGGCAAAGTGAAAGGAAGGAAATATCGTAACAGAAGAATTGGGGAATTATTTAAGGAGATTGATTTATCTGAAAAAAAGGGAACAGGTATTCCTAAAATATTAAGAGAACTGAAACAAAATGGTTCACCAGAGCCTGAGTTTGATATGGATGAGGAAAGAACTTATTTGAATGCGATTATTCGCATAAGAGACGGTTTTGAAAGAAAAGAGAAAATGTCCGAATCAATGTCCGAATCAATGTCCGAATCAATGTCCGAATTGGAAAGAGCAAGAATGCAGATTATTTTGATTTATCTGGAAACAAATAAAGAAATAAATAGTGTTGCTGCGGCAAAATTGCTGGAAGTTGAAATAAAGACGGCAAGCCGTTTGTTGTTGAAGGCTGAAAAGCTGAATATCCTTAAAGGCACAGGAAAAACAAAAAATAAGGTATATTTTAGAGAATAATGCAAATGAATGTCATAAGAATGGATTAAGAAGCTTATCTCCATCATAAGAAAAATGATGGAGATAGGAAATAGGCTGTTAATTAAACTCATTTATGGCATTTACATAATCCTGCAAGCCGTTTGCTTTCAATGCAAGCTTCGCGTATAAAAGCGGTGTTTCTTCTGCTAAATGGTACAGATAGGTAAAGGTCAAATTTCTCGCCCTACGATAAATTAAACGCCGCTTAGTCGCGACGCTTGCTGTAGCAATCAACAGGCAGGTCTTTTGACCATGGCATTAATGGCTCCAGCTGTGATTGTTCTATATTTCCATTTTCATAAAGCAGCTTTGGTAATTCTGTAAGCAGATGCCTGACGTAGTAGTACACATTCAGTTTGTTGGCTCTGGCAGTTTCTGTAATGCTGTAGATGATTGCACTGGCCTGCGCTCCCCGAACAGTATTGATGGTCATCCAGTTTTTGCGTCCAAGAGTAAAGTTTCTCAGTGCCCGCTCTGATGCGGAATCATCGATAGGAATTTCTCCGTCTGTCAGGAACAGCTTCAGATATTCCTCCTGGTTTACACTGTAATGTAGACCTTCAGCCGCTTTGCCTTTCGGAAGTAATGTCTTGTTTTCAAGGGTTTCCTTTACCCACGCAAAATACTCCTCAACCAGTGGTTTGATTGAGGTCTGCCTCTCTTTGAGACGTTCTTCCAGAGGAAGCTCCCGTAATGCTCCCTCCAGTTTGTAAATAGCACTGATTCGTACCAGCGCTTTGTAAGCAACCGATTCTTTGATCGCTTTTTGGCTGCCCTTACCAATTGCTTTGATGGCATCCGAAAAATCCCGTCTGGCATGCGCCCAGCAATTCGCGTTTTCCAGATCTTCCAGTTCACGGGCGATCTTGTGGTACTGGGAAAGACCATCGGTAACCAAAACTCCCTTAAAGTCCTTATAGTACTCTTTGGGATGGTCACTGTGGCGTGTTTTCTGATATTCATACACAATGATCCTTGGATCCGGGCTTAGTTCACCGGTCAGATGCACCCACATGTAGCTTTTGCTGCCCGCAGGACGGCCATCATGGATCACTTCCAAGGTAGTTTCATCACACTGATTGACATGTGCCCGCAGCTGCCTTGCTTTCATGTATTCATAAACGGGAGTGAAATACCTTTCTGCAGACCATACCGTCCAGTTTGACATGGTCTGTTTGGATAAATGAAGCCCGTTGGCATCAAAATCTCTGGAAATACGGTCAAGGGGCATGCTGTTTACATACTTGGAATTGATGATCGCTGCTTCCAGAGACGGCGTTGCAATGCTTCCTTTAAACAAAGTTTTGGGATGGTCCCCCCGAAGGAACTCATCCTGATGCAGTCCGTCTGTTCCGACATACACTTTGATGATGTGCTTTTCGGCAATCCATTTAGCCGGTTCGAAGCGTAGCTGCCAGTAGATTTCATCCGGCATGGATTTCCAATTTCCTGCACCAAAGGCGTCATCCAGCGCATCTCTGGCTACATCATGGGGAACCTCTTCCTGCGGGAAATTCTTTAAGTCCTCTTCACGCTGCCCTTTTTTCTTTGGCCTGCGCGGCTCCTTAATGCTTTCATCAATGACTTCGTCAATATCCGGTTCTTCTGCCGTTTCATCGCAGAACGCCTCAGGTTCATTGAAGAAGGATAACTGACCGGTTATTTCGTTTAGCTTTTCTGTGCTGCGACCGAACTTCTGCTGATTGGCAAGACGAATCTGTTCGATCAGATTTTCATAGTCGTGTTCCAGTTTATCCAGACGTTCCTGCATCTGGTAGATGACGTCATTTTTGCTCTGATGATCCATCTTATTCAGTTCGTCCGGAGTGAATTTCTGGCACATACCATTCGTCCTTTCTGCTTTGTTTACAGTACTATTGTAGCAGAAAAACGATAAATAGGCGAATTTCACATTAGTTGTGTTTCGTCATTTTGCCACCATTTCTGACACTGTTTCAGGCTGTTATAGAGCTTGGAAATATAAAGTTTTCAAAGTCCGTTTTTGTGCTTTGGAAGGTATATAGACCATTCCTGTATCCCCATGCAGCATGAAATCATGCCCGCCGGGGATAAAAATATATGTGAAAAAACAGAAGAAAAATTTTTCTGTTTTGCACAAACATCAGGAAATTCTGTGTGGGTTGACATCCTTTATTTTCGGTTCCAGAGGATTCAAGCCGAGCATCAGATAGCGAAACTGTTCCTCGGTAAGCTCAGCTGCTTCCTGTGTTGTCCTTGGCCAGGATAACCTGCCATCTTCAAAGCGTTTGTATAAAAGCAGGAATCCGGTGCCCATCCATAAAAGTCCTTTTATGCGGTCGGAACGCTGACCACAGAATAGAAACAGGGTACCTTTTTCAAAGGGATTCTGCTTATACTTGTCACCAATGATCATTGCAAGCCCGTCAATTCCTTTTCGGAGATCGACAGCGCCACACGCCAGTACCACCTTGCGAATCCCAGCAACATCTTCAAGCATGAGCCGCCTCCGGAAGAATACGGGAAAGCAGACCTTCTGAAATCTCGTTTGTTAATGCAATCGAAATGTTTGCGTTTTTGATAACCGCTACCGGTCTGATGGCTTCGACAGAGTTTTCCAGCGTGAAAGCTGCGATGTTTGCAGACTGCCTTGGTGATATAGATACTTCTGCAAAAGATATTTCATTTCCAACTGATATTGCTGTAGATGTTTCTGTCATTTGAGAACAAGCCTGCTTCCTGAATTTTCGAAGCCAATAGTAATACGATTTCTCACTGATACCATTGTCAGCCATCCATTGCTTGGCGGTTGTTCCTTCCGGACGATTTTGGCACTGGGTTATGATCTCCAGCCATTGCGAACTACGTACATCATGAGTGATTTGATCCATGTAATGCCTCCTCTAAAAAACTACTAGTTTTTTCGTGTCTTTTAGATTATGGCATAAAGTCAAATCTTAGTTAAGGCGAGCGTTTTGACGCTTACCTTTCTCCTGCAAGTAAATGTAGAATGTTTCTAATCTGCAGGAATATAAGTATTTCGTATATGGGGTAACATTAAGACTGTTAAGAAAGTCAATGCCATCCTGAACTGTTAGTTTATCAATCTCAAAATCAGGATGCTCATAGACATAATTTAGGAATGGCACAACAACATTTGCATATGCAATTTGTGTTGTAGTTTTATTGTGTGGAAGATTCAGAATAAAATCTGTATATGGAGACACAAGAAATAAATCAAAACGTAGGTCTTGTCTGCCAATAACTACATATTGGGTAACTTCTGTTTTACCATCTTCAAGTTCAGAAACTTCTTTGATGATATGTTTTACCCATCTGTAATTATTGTTTTTCTTCATAAATATATCCACCTTTCTTTTTCTCAGTAATTGATATTACTGTTCCTTGTTTTGCCTAAGCATCTCATTATTGAGACCTTGTATTATAGATACAAGTGGAAAAATTATAAAGAATAAGTAAGATAGTTTTTTATGGCTTATAATGCTATCTATAAATGAATAAAATAGAAACAGAGAAGATCTTGGACATCTAAAAGAGGTAAAAGTTTAAATATTTGAACTGATTTTTAATTTGAGAGACTTGCCCTTTTACTCCTTTTTTCCTCTTCCAATCTGTTTCTTTCCAGTTGTAGATAATGAAGCCCTC
>OFGM01001803.1_pt1 | contig 11560 bp, 13 predicted proteins | sample 1521741 | NCBI WGS metagenome assembly OFGM01 (sample SAMEA3504079, study PRJEB24116) | mouse gut metagenome | biome: mouse gut; feature: mouse-associated habitat; material: faeces | place: Denmark | collected 2011
ACAATTTCTTCCAATTCTTTACGGGGTATTTTCACATCCTGATAAAACCGGCGGAAACTCCTGTTCTTTTCCAGCAAATCTTTTAACACCATATCTTTTACCCTATCAGCAAATTCAACAAAAACAATAATTTGTCATTCAAAAATTATAATTTTGCTCCTGTCCGGATGCCGCTCATATAAGTGTAAAGAATAAAACCATTTATTGGAAAGTATTTCTTTTCTAAATGGTAAAAGATGTACTGTTTTACATTCTTCTAAGTATTTTTTATATAATTCAAAATTTTGATTTTTTCTTCTAATAAATTCTGGCAGTTCTTCCATCTGTGCTACTCCTAGAGCTGCCTGTAAATTTGTCATTCTATAATTATAACCGATTTCATTATGCACATAGTATAGAGTATCGTCTTTTGCCTGTGTAGATAAATATTTTATATGTTTTAAATCCTTCTCAGAAGAGGCTATGATCATTCCGCCTCCTCCTGTAGTAATTATTTTATTTCCATTAAAAGAAAATACTCCAAAATCTCCTATTGTTCCTGCATATTTTCCCTTATATTCTCCTGTTGTATAGACTGTTCCTAAAGCTTCTGTAGCGTCTTCTATTACTTTTAATTTGTATTTTTTTGCAATCTCCATAATCGCTTCCATATCTGCCATATTTCCAAAAACATGTACTACTACAACAGCTTTTATTATTCTTTCTGTTTTTTTATAAATCAGATTTTCTTCTTTTATATAACATTCTTGCTCACAAAAAATTTTGAGCTTTTTGGCGTCTAAACATAAGCTATCGTCACAATCCATAAAAATCGGTTCTGCAAACTGATAATGTACAGGATTTACTGCTGCTATAAAAGTCAAAGTAGGCACTATTACATAGTCATTAGGTTGTACACCTGCCTCTATCATAGCTAAATGTAAACCTGCTGTTCCGCTTTGACATGCCACAGCAGAAGGCACTTTTAAAAATTGAGCTATACTTTCTTCTAATTGATTAATATAAGCGCCACCTGTAGAAACCCAGCCCTCTTCTAATGCTTTATCTACATATAACTTTTCATTTCCCTCAAAATTAGGGATTGATAGTGGAATTATTTTATCCATCGCGTGCCTCCTTATCCTTATGCTTTCGATTTTTTTTACTTATAAATTATAAATATCCGCCTTATATGACTTTAAATTTTCTTTTATCCATGTGATTGTTTCTTGAATCCCTTGTTTTAAAGAATACTTAGGTGTCCAATCTGTTAGCTCTAATATTTTTTTATTACAGCCTAATAAACGATTTACTTCACTCTTTTCTGGTCTCAGGCGCTCTTCTTCGCAGATTATCTTAGCATTAGGATTAATCTGTTCTATGATTTCTTTTGCCAATTCTCCAATAGAAATTTCTTTTTGCGTTGCAATGTTGATTTCTTCTCCTATGGTTTTGTCTGATTTAAAAATTTCATAAAAACCATTTACCGTATCTTTTACATAATTAAAATCTCTTGTTGGAGTGAGAGAACCTAATTTTATTTCTTGATATCCATTTAAAAGTTGTGTGATAATTGTGGGGATAACAGCACGCGCAGATTGTCTTGGTCCATAGGTATTAAATGGTCGAACAATGGTAACTGGTAATTCAAAACTTCGATAAAAACTCTCTGCTAATCTATCTGCTCCTATTTTGGTAGCAGAATAAGGAGATTGTCCTTGAAAAGGGTGTTTTTCATCAATAGGAATATATTGTGCTGTACCATACACTTCTGATGTAGATGTCACTAATACTCTAGTTCCTAAATCTCTAGCCGCTTGTAATACATTTAACGTTCCTTTTATATTAGTATCTACATAGGAATCTGGAGAATGATAACTAAATGGAATAGCGATTAAAGCTGCCAGATGAAATACCACATCAATTCCTTTCATCGCTTGTCTTACTCCATTAGGATCTCTGATATCTCCAGAAAAGATTTCTATTTGTTTTTGTTTTTCTTTTGGAAAAGAATCAATCCAGCCCCAAGTATTAAAAGAATTATAATACGTAAAAGCTTTTACTTCTAATCCCTTATCTATTAAATGCTCTACTAAATGACTTCCAATAAATCCATCTGCTCCTGTAACTAATGCTTTCATTTTTGTCCTCCTGTGCAAATTTATACACAAAAAATAACCGCAATTTATATTAAATCTTTAATATATCATGCAGTTTGTTCTATTCTATTATTTTCATATCTGGAATTTATGCAAGATAATATATCATCTCTATAGAGTACACTTTCATTAAGAATTTTAGTAGAATTAAATTTCTTATATTTGTTATGCATATTTTTTCCTCCATGAAATATAAATGCTATTTTATATATCGGCTTTTTTCTTATATTCATTAATCTCTTTTTACTTTTTATATATATTCCCAGTTCAAAGATAATTTTCCATGATTTTAAAACCAATTCATCTTTTAACTGTATCATTATGAATCTAAATAAATATTTATTTTGATGATTTTTTTCCTTTAAATAATAAAAAAGTTCCAAACTCATGATTCTGATTCTAAAAACATGATGGAACTTTTCTAACATATTAAAAATATAATAAGTATTATCAAAAATTTCTTTTTCAATTTCAAATTTTATCACTACTTAAAAAATCTCTTTTTAATAATTTATGCTTCTCCCTTTTGCTCATTCAATACAGTTTGTATTATCTCTTCTACCTTTGTAAATTCCGGCAAAATATCCTTTTCAAAACTATCGGCAATCTCTTTATCTTCTCCTGTTTTTAGTGCTTCTCCTAATTTTAATACTTGCTGATTCACTTCATTTTTATTGATTCTTTCTTCTTTTTGATTTATCAAAGATAATGTTCCATTTAAAATTTGTATTTCCCAATTTAATCCTTCTATAATCTTTTTTTGAAATTCATCCGTATCATCTTTTCTTTGTTCACGTAATTCTGATAATAACATGTTGATACTATTCATTAATTTTTTATTATATTCTATATATACCTCTAATGCTTCTTTTTGTTCTGCATTTAAATTATTATCCATGATAAAACTCCTTTTGTTTATTTTAATTTTATACTTTATTGAATATTACATACTGTTTCTTCTACTAATGGCAAAAGTATATCAACACATTTTATAATATTAAGCATCATAGCTCTACCATTAGTAGCGACTTTACATACTTCCTCTTCAAATACATCTTCATGACAAAACATTTCTCTTCTAATTACATAATTCATAGGAGCTATACAATCATAAACTAATTTCCAAGTTATATTGACTTCTATTTCATACTGTAATTTACTAATCTTTTTTAGAATTTTAGTATAATTTTCCTTCTCTTTATTTCCTTTCTCACCTAGTTTTTTTAAGCTACTATATAATTTTATTCCTTTTCCTGCATTTTTCTTAATATCTAATAGATTCTTTTTTGTATTATGTAAATATTCTATCATTTTAGGTCTATCTATTTCTTCAAATATCGGCGGTATTTTTTCTATTTCTTCCTTTATATTCACCTCCTTTATACAATATTTTTCTATACATTCCTTTAAAGGTATTCTCTCTGTATTTTCTATTTTCGCTCCGCCTTCTGTAGCGTCTATTACATTTATCTGATACTTATCTTTCGCTCTTTTAATATAGCCATTAAACCACTCTAAATATATTTTAAAATCTCCTCTAGTAGGAACCTTATCTCCATAATATCCTTCTACTTTTATCGATTTACTGGTGTCTATTGTTTCCATTACTTCCTTAAATGTTCCATCTGCATGTGTTTTATTATCTGTTAATGCTAAATCCTGACCTACTAAAATAATAGTAGAATATTCTAAATGAACAAGCAAAGATAGCGCTGTTGTTGCTACAGAACCTCCTATATCCAGTCCATAAAATATTTTCCCTATAGTATCAAATATTCCATTTATGTATGGCTGTTCTTCTCTAAAAAAAAATTTTTTTCCCTTATGATAATCTGCAATCTCACAGGAAGAGCTTATGGACATCAATAGTGGTATATTTTGAGCTCCTTCTATTTCAAATAACATTTTGGGCTTTTCTCCATCTACCATCACCATTAAATCTGGTTCAATTCCAGCCTTTAAAAGAGGTTTCACCGCTGTATCAGTAGCTACAATAAATGCTTTATTTTTCGCTTTCTTTAATTCCATTATATTTTTATTTAAAGAAGGACCTGCTGAAACTAATATAGCTGGAATATCATTTGGTAAAACATCCATTAACTGTCGTGCCTGATAATTATCACAAAGATATTTTATATTATTTAATATATTCTTTACAGTAATACTAGAAAATAACATAATAGTATTTTCTAATGTCATTACAAATCTAACTCTACGTTCTACTTTAGAAAGAAAATCTACTATTTCCTTAGAATATAATTCTTCATAATTTGGCTGAATATACTCTTTCAAAAAAGATATATTATTAAAAACAATATAACTATTAATAATGCCTTCTGCTTCTTCCTCATTTAATCCATCTATTATAAAACCAATCGGTCTATTTTCAAATAATTCTGTGATATCAATCTCTTGTAAAACTTTTAAAAATAACGATAGTGATGGCTCATAAACTGCTATATTTACTGTTTTCTCTGTCTTTCTAAGAAGTTCTTTTATAAATAAACCATTCCCTAATCCGACAATAAATATAGGAGCCATATAATTTATATCTCCTAATTTTTCTATTTCTTGTTGTACAAATTTTTTGGGAGCATACCTTCCATTTAAATATAATTTTCTTTTATTCTTTTCAATAGATATTATTTTTGTTCCATCCTTTGCATACTCAAAACTTTCTTCTATCTGATCTTCTCTATCATCTTTATATTTTTTATTTTCTATTATATATGCTAACCCTTCATATCTCTCTTTCAATGCTTTCATATTTCTTTCATATATAATATTATCCATCCTCTATTTCTCCATCTCCTGTTTTAACAATTCCATCTTTTCTAAATATGGTATTAAGGCATATTCCAAGCAATCTAAAAGTAAAACTTTATCTTCCTGTTCAATACCATTTAGATAATTTGTCATTATTTCAAACCACTCTTTTTTATCATTTTCTTTCAAGTCACTTTGTATTATAATTTTTGTTACCTCTTGTAATTGATTTAATTCTTGCCGCAAATCCTGAACTAATGTTTTAGATTTTGTTTGATGTGCCTTTTCACAAATTTCCTTTAACATTCTATTTTTCTCCCATTCTTATCAAATAAAAATATAGAAGGTTGACAAAGATGCCAGCCTTCTATATTTAATTTATTTATTATTGTAATAAAGATAATACACCTTGTGTAGATTGATTTGCTTGAGCAAGCATTGACTGTCCTGCCTGAGTTAAAATACTATTTTTACTATATTCAACCATCATCTTAGCCATATCTGTATCACGAATACGAGATTCAGCAGCAGATGTATTTTCAGAAACAGTATCCAAGTTAGCAACTGTATGTTCCAATCTATTCTGTAATGCTCCTAAAGCAGAACGTTGTTCTGAAACACTGTTAATCGCATTCTGGATTTTAGTAATAGTTGTATTAGCTGTATCATAATCATCTACTCTACAACCATATGCTTCTTTTTTCTTTCCTGTTGTTTCACTCTTTGTTCCTGTCCATTCTTTAACATTCACATAAGCTGCTGTACTTGTTTTCAAATTTGCACTTGCTTGAGCATACATTGATGAAAGAGCTACCTCAAATGCTGAGGCTTGAGTGTCACATACAGTCGATACTCCTGGTTGACTAAATACTACCCATACTTGACTAGCATTAGTAGATCCAGCTGATCCCGTCCATCTTATTTGATAATCTTGACTTTCCTTCAAATCAGCAAAAGTTGTATATTTTCCACTTATATTGCCCCAAGCTTCCATTTTAGCATTACTTGCATTCTGGGCAAGAGTTGTAGTAGTATCATAGCTTATATTTACATTATACTTATCATAAACAATATTTTGAGCTTGTGAATGACTAACTACTGTATTTGACATAACATCTACTTGTACTTTTCCTAAACCAAGTGCATCTGCATTCATTGCCTTAATAGAGATTTCTATATTCTGATTTGCATTAGCTCCTACCTGTAACTTCTTGTTATTAAATGAACCATCTAATAACTCTTGTTTATTAAATTGTGTAGTCTGTGCAATTCTATCTAATTCATCTGTTAAAGCTGCTAATTCTTTATTAATAGCATCTCTATCAATTTCTTGGTTAGTATCGTTAGCTCCTTGTACTGCTAATTCATTCATTCTTTGTAAGATAGAATGAGCTTCATTTAAAGCACCTTCAGCAGATTGAATTAAAGAAATACCATCTTGAGCATTTGTAGAAGCTTTATCAAGACCTCTGATTTGGCTTCTCATTTTTTCAGAAATTGTCAAACCTGCTGCATCATCACCAGCACGGTTAATTCTATAACCAGAAGATAATTTTTCTGTAGCTTTTGCCTGAGCACCAGCTGTAACACCTAATTGTCTATTAGCATTCATCGCTGTCATATTATGTTGTACTACTAATCCCATATTAAATTCCTCCTTGAAATTTATTACAGCATCCTTGCTGTTTTATTTTTCTAAACGAAAGAAAGTAACCATTAGCCGTACGCTCTAACTATGTTATCTTTCTTTTGTTCTAACACCTTATATATCGGTTATTTTTTTTATTACTTTAGCATAATTTTAAAATTTTTTAATTTAATTTTATGCTGTCTGTGTTTTAGCTCGTTTCATGACTTCTTTCCATGTATCTCTCATCTCTCTGAGATATCCCAACACCTCTTCTAGAATTTCTTTATCCTTTTTCATATTCGCTTCTATCAAACTATCCATTAAATAATTATAAACATTTTCAAAATCTTTTGCTACAGGATATTTATGATTTAAAGTAGCGATAAACTCTCCAATAATATTTTCTACTTTTACAATATTATTATGAGCTTTTTCTATATCATTCTCTTCCACTCCTATAATGGCTATATTGCAGAACTTAATCGCTCCTTCATATAACATCAGTGTCAATTCCGCTGGTGTAGCTGTCATAATGCGGTTTGTATTATACGCTGAATATCCAGAATTAATTGCCATATATTCCTCCTAATAAACTGTCTTATCCTAATAGCCCTGCTAATGCAGATGTACTAGATTGTAACTCCGACAATGCTTTTTCCATCGCTGTAAACTTAGAATACCAATATTGTTCCTGCTGACTCACATAATCTTCCCATTTGTCGATCTTTTTTTCATAATCTTTCTGTTCTTCTTGTAATTGTTTATCATTATAAACTTTAAAAGCACTGCTTAAAGTAGTAGAACTCATCTTCTTTGTTAAATCATCATAAACATCGGTAACTAATGTACTAAAAAATGTAAAAACTGTTTCTGGATCAGAAGCTATCATAGATTTTAATTTATCATCATTACCAGAAGAAACGGCATCCTCACTATCTCCATCAATATGATACATATTCTTCTCATTATCTCCTGAAGAAAAATAACTAGCTGTATTGATACCAAAACTAGATAGGGTATAGTTCTTTCCATTAATTTCAATAGAAGATTGCATTGCTGTTTTCATTCCACTCATCACACTGCTTAAATTACCATCTCTTCTTAATAGAGAATCCTTAATCTTCTTCTCCCACTTCTCTACTTCCTCATCTGACATCGCTTCTTTTTCCTCACTCGTCAGAGGTTCATAGCCTTTTGCAGTTTTGGCATTATATAAAGTATCCATTTCTTTAATTAAAGCATTATACTCTTTTAAAAATCCTTTAATTGTATCATAAACTGCATCTACATCTGTATCCGTTGTCAATGTAATAGTTTCATTTTCTTCTGTTAAAGCGTTTACAGAAATAGTAAGACCATTAATTGAGAAATTGTTCGTAGATGAATAGAAATCTGCACCATTTAATATAATATGAGCATCTTCGCCTTCAATCTTTTTCCCATTCTTTAAACCTAATTTATCTAATGCAACATCTCCCATTCCTGTTGCAGTTAACGTGAAATTTTCTTTTGTACCAGACTCTTTAGAGCTAACAAAGAAACGTTGATTACCTTCATCAAAATTTACATTGACACCTGTTTCTCTTATTTTTCCTATTAAATCACTCACTGTCATATCTGCTGTCAGTTCAATATCAGTTGCCTCTTCTCCCTTGGTCAAGGTAATCTTACAATCTCCTAATATTCCCAATTCACCTAATTGAGTATCTTTTGTCACTTTCCCGTCTGCTTTTAATTCTTCACCTGTAAAATAACCAGCCGTAGCAAGTTTCTTTATTTCTAACTTCTGTGTTCCTGTTACTGCTCCTGATTGTGCAACAACACTTGCTTTTGTAGTATCTGAAACAGTTGTCTTCTTTTTATTATATGCACTAGCCATACGCAGATTGCTTAATGTTGAAGAGTACAATTTATATATTTTTGAGTTAAGATCTTGCCATGCTTCCTGTTTCCACTCTATTTTAGTTTTTGCTTTTTCATATTTCTGTGTTTTTATACGATAGCTAGAAACTAGCTCTTTTACCATAGCGTCTGTATCCATACCTGAAACCATACCAGATAATCTGATTGCCATATGACATTCCTCCTTTTAAGATTGCTTTATTTTTTATATCGGTTTCTTCTAAAAATACTTTATAAGTTTCTGAGCTTTTATTATTTAAAAATAAAACTTTTTGAAATATACATCTCTTCTTTTCATAAAAATTTTTTCTAAAGATGATATACTTTTATGATTAATTGGTCGATATATAATTTATTATAAAAAATATTTTGAAAGCTATAGTCAAAACATATTTGGAGGAAAAATAATGAAATTAAACACAAAATTATTTGGAAAAATAGAAATCGATGAAACACGAATTATTTATTTTGAAGATGGGATTATAGGTTTTCCTGATATGAAACGCTTTCTTTTAATTCATGATGAAGAATCTGATAATCATTTCATCAGTTGGTTACAATCTATAGAAGAACCTACTTATGCCCTTCCTATTATCTGTCCATTAGATGTCTTAGAAGATTATAAACCATCTATTCAAAATGAATTACTATCTAGCATTGAACCTTATAAAATAGAAGACTTGGCTCTCTTCACCAGCATTCGTGTTCCAAGTAATATAGAAGACATGACGAGTAACTTTCGAGCTCCCTTTATTATTAATTCAGAAACTCAGAAAGCTTGTCAAATTATTATTGAAGATGACAGATATCCTGTTCGTTTTCCTATCTACGAAATATTAAAAGAGAAAAAAGAAAATCATATCAAGGAGGGTGAATAGATTGTTAGCATTATCAAGAAAAAAGGGAGAATCTATTATTATTAATAACAACATTGAATTAACAATACTTGAAATCAAAGGAGATCAAATAAAGCTAGGAATTGATGCTCCAAAATCTATTCCCATCTATCGAAAAGAAATATATGGTCAAATTCAACAAGAAAATCAAATTTCAGCAGGCACAAATGACCTGAATAAGATATTAAAAGATCTATAATTTTATCATTGTTATATTGAATATTTTCTCAATCATTATATATAACATAATTTTTTTAATTATATCTAATAGATTAAATATTCAATATAACATTTTATTTCTATAAATTTTTTACTAATTTATAAATGGTTTTTCAAACATCATAAAATCTCTATTATCTAATCTTTTATATACTTCTTCTGTTGAATATATATCTTCCATATATTTCTTTGCCACTTCATCTGTAAATTCTTTATTCTTAGTATATCGATATTCTTTTGTTCTATCTTGTGGTATTCCTTGATATCCAAATATCTCTCCATTTCCAATACGCTCTACTAAAGAATCATGAGCTACTTTTACTGATTTCATTCCTAATGTAAATACATCTATTTTTTCTGGTTTTGGTAACGCATGATATAAAATATCTCCTGAATCTAATCCTCTACTGAGCATATGAATTGTTGCACCTACTAATTCTGGATGTCCATCATAAGAAGCCCAGAAATTACAAGAACTCCCTCTATAATAAGGGCTAATTCCCATATGGATATTAATAGATTTCTTTTCTATTAAAAAGTCAATTAAAGGTGATTTTATAAAGCTAGAACCAAAAACAATATAAATATCAGATTGCAATGCATCTTTTAATGTTTCTAACTTCACTTTGTTTAGATCTCCATCTTTCAATACTAATTGTCTGACATTAGATGGTAAAAATCTGATATCCCCAAATACCTCTTGTTCGGCTCTCATCACATTTTTAAAATATCTCTGCATAATCTCAGAATTGTCAAAAAAATCTTTTACCTCACCAGGAAAAACAGTATTACATTCTTGAATAGCATATACTTCATCTGCAATAATAGATAAATCTTTAATCAAACTCAAATGTCTTGGCTGATTGCTTGTAAATACTGTAATTTTCATCTTTCTTTCATCCTCCTCATAATATTTGCATGATCCTCTCTTGAAATTTCCAGTCTACTTTCATTAACTTTTTTCATATTTGCTCTAAACCCTAAATAAATACTCAGTTTTTTCATAATTTCTATCGTATCCTCATTATAACAATTACATGGATATGAAACAGAATATATTTTTTCTCCAATAATTTCTTCTAATATTTCCTTATTTTTATAATACTCCTGATATTGTTCCTCAAAACTCAAATCTGTCAATACCATAGGATGTGTATGTGAATGTAAACCTATTATATGTCCTGTATTATATATCGTCCGAATATTTTCTTTCGATAGCCATAATATTTTTCCATTCTCCTTAATATCATATGAATACTTTTCTATCATCTTATCCATCAAGTAATTATACTTTTCTTCTTTTAAAATATCATCTCTTAAATATCGAAATCTTTTATCATTCGGAGTATAAAATGTAAAATCTCTCATATAATTGTTCGGCTGGAAATTCTTTAACTCTTCTTTTATATCACATTTTAATTCTTTCCCATACTCTGATACTAATTGAAAAAAAGCCAAATAAAATTCTTCAATATTCATAAATTTAGAAAAACGGAAATGACGATATATCTCTAATCTCTCATAAACTCCTGTTAAAGGAGAAGTATAAAGAAACCAAAAAGCTTTTATTCCTCTGCTTTCTAATATAGGATAAGCAATATCAAATTGACATTTTAAAGCATCATCAAAAGTAATACAAACTTCAAACGCTTTTAATTGATTTTTTCTTGCTTTTTCGCTATACTCATCAGCAGAAAGAATTTTATAATCTTTTTGATAAAATTCCAGTAATAATTCAAATTCTTCTCCTGTTATAGCTCCTTGTTCTTTTATATGTATCTTATTATCATAAAAATGATGAAACATTACTCCATGTGTAAACATTATATTTCAAATTCTCCTTTCCTAAAAAAGTAAGACTTTTGAGAATCTTAAAAATGTTATTATTATTTATAAAACATCGCTCTTTTAAATTTAAAGTATTATTGTTTTGGGTACAAATGAATGAAAGGTTCGCAGAGAGAAGGAACGATTCCAACGAAGTCGCGCTCTCGCTCCGTTCCAGACGT
>OFGM01001818.1_pt1 | contig 11460 bp, 9 predicted proteins | sample 1521741 | NCBI WGS metagenome assembly OFGM01 (sample SAMEA3504079, study PRJEB24116) | mouse gut metagenome | biome: mouse gut; feature: mouse-associated habitat; material: faeces | place: Denmark | collected 2011
TTTTTCAAACGGTATACCACATCTGCCTGCTTTGTGAGCTCAGTGGCGTGCGTCACCATGATCACGCATTGATTCATCCGGTGGGCGCATTCTTCCAAAATTCCCATAATCTCCACCGCAGTGTCCTCATCAAGATTTCCCGTGGGTACTGTTCAATTAGTACAACACAAAAGAAGCCCCGGAAAGCCTGCTGCCCTCCGGGGTCCTTTTATTTTGTTTTAATGTAATACGTCATTAACGACCAGCCACCGTTTGCCTTTATCTCTTCAATTTCCTTTTCTTCGGTTTCTGTGTTAGCATAAGAACATCCAAAGGGAAGCAATAAACCTTACGAGTTTAAAAGGAAAGAAGGATTTACTATGAAGAAGCTGTGGAAGATGCTGGACGAATACTATCGCACCTTTGCCAGATAAACCAATCGAAGCTCCTCTCTTCGCGTGATCCATCCATCACCGAAGCCATCGCCCGGACAGTGGAAACGCTGGCCGGGCATACTTATTCCGTTGTGATTTGGAGGTATTATCATGAGTATCCATGAGGAATGCGGCGTTTTTGGCGTGATTTCACCCCGTCCTGCGGACGTGGGCCGGCTGGCCTATTACGGCCTGTATGCTCTCCAGCACCGGGGACAGGAGAGCTGCGGCATCGTGGTCAACGACGACGGGGTATTCGCCTCCCACAAGGACCTGGGGCTGGTGGGGGAGGTCTTCTCCGGAGAGATCTTGGACCGGTTTCCCCAGGGGACCATGGCGGTGGGGCACACCCGCTACGGCACCACCGGGGCCGCCAACCGGAGCAACTGCCAGCCCATCGAGGTCAATCACCAGAAAGGACATATGGCCCTGGCGCACAACGGAAATCTGAGCAATGCAGCCCAGCTTCGAGACAAGCTGGAGCTGTCTGGAGCTATCTTCCATGGTACCAGCGATACCGAGATCATCGCCTACATCGTCACCAGGGAGCGGCTGTCCACCCCCTCCATTGAGGACGCGCTCAGCGCGGCCATGAACAGACTGGAGGGGGCCTACTCTCTGGTGCTCATGTCCCCTCAGAAGCTGATCTGCGCCCGGGACCCCAATGGCTTTCGCCCCCTGTGCTATGGAAAAATGGAGGACGGGAGTTATGTGGCCGCCTCCGAGAGCTGCGCTTTGGCCGCTGTAGGGGCGGAATTTGTCCGTGACCTGGAGCCAGGAGAAATTTTGGTGTTTTCCAAGGATGGCATTGTGTCCCGCCGGGAGCACTGCGGAAAAGCGGAGCCCTCCCCCTGCATCTTTGAGTACATCTACTTTGCCCGGCCCGACTCTACCATCTGCGGCCAGAGCGTCCATCAGGCCCGGCTTCGGGCGGGGCGGTTCCTGGCCCAAGAGCACCCGGCGGAGGCCGATGTTGTGATCGGTGTGCCCGACTCCGGGCTGGACGCCGCCCTGGGCTATGCGGAAGCGTCCGGCATCCCCTACGGGGTGGGGCTGGTGAAGAACCGCTATATCGGCCGCACCTTCATCACCCCCGGCCAGGGCCGCCGGGAGCAGGCGGTGCGCATCAAGCTGGGGGCGCTGAGAAGCTGCGTGGAGGGGAAACGGGTGGTGATGGTGGACGATTCTATTGTCCGGGGCACCACCTCCCGGCAGATCGTGTCCCTGCTGCGGGAGGCGGGGGCTGCGGAGGTGCATCTGCGTTCCTCCGCGCCGCCCTTTACAGCTCCCTGCTATTTTGGCACGGATATCCCAGACAAGGAGGAGCTGATCGCCTGCCGCTGTTCGGTGGAAGAGATCAGGGCGCGGACTGGGGCGGACAGCCTGGGCTTTTTGAGCCTGGACGCGCTGAAGCGCATTGCCCCGGACGCGGTCTGCGGCTTCTGCGACGGGTGCTTTACGGGAAAGTACCCCATGCCCCTGTGACCCAGGGAACAATAAAAGGCCCATGGCTCCGGCGGGAGCCGGGAGGGCGGAAAGAGGAGACATATGTGCTCGATCATCGGTTATTGCGGCCCTGTGGCCGATCTTGGCGCCTTTCAGCGGGGCTTTGGCCGCACCGTCAGCCGCGGCCCGGACGACAGCCGGGTGCTCCGGGCCGGAGACGGCCTGTTGGGCTTCCACCGGCTGTCCATCATGGGCCTCACCCCCGAGGGGATGCAGCCCTTTGAGCGGGAGGGCAGCTGCTGTGTGTGCAACGGCGAGATCTATGGCTTTGAGCGGCTCAGGAAGATACTGGAGGGAAAAGGCTATGCGTTTCGGAGCGGGTCCGACTGCGAGATCCTGCTCCCCCTGTACCGGGAGTATGGCACGGCTATGTTTGCCATGCTGGACGCGGAGTTTGCCTGCGTCATCTATGACGGCACTGCGGGGGAGTTCATCGCCGCACGGGACCCCATCGGCATCCGGCCCCTCTATTACGGGCATGACCGCAGCGGATCCGCCGTCTTTGCCAGTGAGCCAAAGAACCTGGTGGGGATCGTGGAGCACATCCTGCCGTTCCCGCCGGGACACTATTACAAGGACGGCAGATTTGTGTGCTACCGGGACATTGCCCAGGTGGAGCGCGTCTGCCGGGACGGTATGGACGCTATCTGCGCCAACATCCGGGAAAAGCTCATCGCCGGAGTGGAAAAGCGGCTGGTCGCTGACGCCAAGGTGGGCTTTCTCCTGTCCGGTGGGCTGGACTCATCCCTGGTGTGCGCCATCGCCGCCAGGCGGAGCCGTGCCCCGATCCGCACCTTCGCCATCGGCATGGACACCGACGCCATCGACCTGAAATACGCCCGCCAGGTGGCGGACTACATCGGCAGCGACCACACGGAGGTCATCATCACCCGTCAGGATGTGCTGGACAGCCTGGAGACGGTGGTGGAGCTGCTGGGCACCTATGACATCACCACCATCCGGGCCAGCGTTGGGATGTACCTGGTATGCAGGGCCATCCATGAGCGGACGGATATCCGGGTGATCCTCACCGGGGAGATCTCCGATGAGCTGTTCGGCTACAAGTACACCGACTACGCCCCCAACCCCCGGGCCTTTCAGGAGGAGGCGGAGAAGCGGCTCCGGGAGCTGCATATGTACGATGTGCTCCGGGCGGACCGGTGTATCTCGGTGAACTCCCTGGAGGCCCGGGTGCCCTTCGGCGACCTGGACTTTGTGGAGTATGTCATGTCCATCGATCCGGAGAAAAAGCTGAACAAATACGGCATGGGCAAATATCTCCTGCGCAAAGCTTTTGAAGGAGACTGGCTCCCCGAGAGCATCCTGTGGCGGGAAAAGGCGGCCTTCTCCGACGCGGTGGGCCACTCCCTGGTGGACGACCTGAAGGAGTACGCCGGGGGGCGGTACACCGACGGGGAATTCGACGAGCGGCGGCGGAAGTACGATCATGCCCGTCCCTTCACCAAGGAGTCCCTGCTCTACCGGGAGCTCTTCGAGAACTATTACCCAGGCCAGAGCCGGATGGTGGCGGATTTCTGGATGCCCAACAGGGACTGGGAGGGCTGCGATGTGGACGACCCCTCCGCCCGGGTGCTGGCAAACTACGGGGGGAGCGGGGTATGACAAGATATATTTTTGTCACCGGGGGCGTGGTGTCCGGGCTGGGCAAGGGGATCACGGCGGCGTCCCTGGGCCGACTTTTGAAGCAGCGGGGGCTGCGGGTGCGGGTGCAGAAGCTGGACCCCTACCTCAACGTGGACCCGGGCACCATGTCCCCCTACCAGCATGGGGAGGTGTTCGTCACCGACGACGGGGCGGAGACCGACCTGGATTTGGGCCACTACGAGCGGTTCATCGACGAAAACCTCACCGTGAACTCCTCGGTGTCCGCCGGGAAGGTGTACTGGAACGTGCTGAACCGGGAGCGGGCGGGGGACTACCTGGGGGGCACGGTGCAGATCATCCCCCACATCACCGACGAGATCAAGCGGCACATCTACTCCCTGGAGGGAGAGGATATCGACGCGGCCATTGTGGAGATCGGCGGCACCGTGGGCGACATTGAGAGCCAGCCCTTTTTGGAGGCCATCCGGCAGGTGGCCGCCGAGCGGGGGCGGCAGAACGTGATGTTTATCCATGTGTCCCTCATCGTGTCCATCCCCGGCTCCGGGGAGCTGAAGTCCAAGCCCACCCAGCACTCCGCCAAGGAGCTGCTCGGCCTGGGCATTCAGCCCGACGTGATCATGTGCCGCAGCGACTCCCCCATCCCCCAGGAGATTTTGGACAAGATCTCCCTGTTCTGCAATATCCCGGCGGATCACGCCATCCCCAACCTGACGGCGGAGCTGCTGTACGAGGTGCCCCTCATGCTGGAGCGGGAGGGGCTGGCGGACGTGGTGGTGCGGCGGCTGGGGCTGATCTGCCACGCGCCGGACCTGACCGAGTGGGCCACCATGGTGCACAAGGCCAAGCACCCCCAGGGGAGCGTGACCATCGCCCTGGTGGGCAAGTACGTGGGGCTCCACGACGCCTATCTGTCGGTGGCGGAGGCCCTTACCCACGGCGGGATCGGGAACGGTGTGTCCGTGGAGATCCGCTGGGTGAACTCGGAGGAGGTGACGGCGGAGACGGCGGACGGGCTCTTGGCCGGGGTTCAGGGCATTCTGGTGCCCGGAGGGTTTGGCAGCCGGGGCATTGACGGGAAGCTGGAGGCCATCCGGTACGCCCGGGAGAAGGGGGTGCCCTTCCTGGGCATCTGCCTGGGGATGCAGCTGGCGGTGGTGGAGTTCGCCCGGAACGTGTGCGGCCTGACGGGGGCCCACTCCTCCGAGCTGGACCCCCGGACGCCCTATCCCGTCATCGACCTGATGCCCGATCAGGTGGGAGTGACCGCCAAGGGGGGCACCATGCGGCTGGGGAGCTATCCCTGCCGTCTGGCCGAGGGGTCTCTGGCGGCGGCTGTCTACGGCACGTTGGAGATCAAGGAGCGGCACCGCCACCGCTATGAGTTCAACAACGGCTACCGGGAGGAGCTGACCCGGGCGGGGCTGGCCCTGTCCGGCCTGTCCCCGGACGGGCGGCTGGTGGAGGTGGTGGAGCTGCCGGGGCACCCCTGGTTCGCGGCGTGCCAGTTCCACCCGGAGCTGAAGTCCCGGCCTAACCGGGCGCACCCGCTGTTCCGGGAGTTCGTGGCCGCGTCGATGGAGCGGAAACGCAAGGCCGATTCCGAAATTTGAGATACATGGAGGAAAGAGAATGGAAAAGCAGACATTACTTTATGAGGGAAAGGCAAAAAGGGTCTATGCGACCCAAGATCCCGAACTGCTCATCGTGTCCTATAAAGACGACGCCACCGCGTTCAATGGAGCGAAAAAGGGGGCCATCCAGGGAAAGGGAGTCATCAATAACCAAATGAGCAATCTGCTGATGGCGCGGCTGGAAAGGCAGGGGGTCCCCACTCACTTTGTCCGGGAGCTGGACCCTCGGGAAACGTTGGTGAAGCGGGTCTCCATTGTGCCGCTGGAGGTCATTGTGCGAAATTTGGCGGCGGGCTCCTTCTCCAAGCGATACGGTGTGGAGGAAGGGACGGCCTTTGATGAGCCGACTCTGGAATTTTCCTACAAAAATGACGAACTGGGTGACCCGCTGCTCAATGATGACCACGCGGCGGCATTGAAGCTGGCCACACGGGCGGAGCTGGCCCTGATTCGGGGCTATGCTTTTCAAATCAACCGGCTGCTCAGGGAGATTTGGGCGGACAGGGGCGTCATTCTGGTGGACTTCAAAGTGGAGTTTGGCCGTCTGCCCGATGGGACCATCGTGCTGGCGGATGAGATCAGTCCCGATACCTGCCGCCTGTGGGACGCCAAAACACGGGAAAAGCTGGACAAGGACCGCTTCCGCCGGGACCTGGGCGGAGTGGAAGATGCCTACCGCCGGGTGATGGAGCGGCTGCGCGGCAGTTTTTGACGGAGACACAGCGCGGCCGGGAATGGCTGCGGCGGCAGGACGAGGGCGGACGGCGCCCCGCAGGTGGGCCGCAGACAGGGCCGGCAGATGACATTGACCCGTGCAGTTATTGGCTGCACGGGTCATCTATATTTCTACAATGATGTAAAAATAATGGTTGACATTTCTATGCCTTTGTAGTAGGATTGGATCATCCACAGTGGACGCACTGGGACAGGAGGGTGACTATATGGATCGATCCAAAAAAATGTCTGAAACAGAAGCTGAGATCATGGAGGTGCTGTGGAACTCCGAAGCGCCCATGTCGGCGGCTGAACTGATAGGGCATTTTGCCGAGCAGCGGGGCAAGGTCTGGAAAGCCCCCACGCTGGCCACGTTTTTGTCGCGGCTCAGTCAAAAGGGGCTGGTGGGCTCCGTTCGCAGGGGGCGGGTCCCCTATTACCATCCAATCCAAACACGGGCGGCATACAAGCAAAGCATCGCCCAAGAGCTGCTGGACACCATGTACCAGGGGTCGGTGACCAAGTTCTTTGCCGCGCTCTGCGGCGATACGCCGCTCTCCGCGAAGGACCGCGAGGAGCTGAGGGCGTGGCTGGACGAGGAGACATGAGATGGCTGTAAATTTGTTTCCTGCCGCCGTTATACTCAGCGTTACAGGTAGTGTCGGCCATATCCTGCTGAAACTGCTGGCGGCAGTCAGTGGCAATCATTTAAGCCAAAGCTGGCGCTATCATGGGATCGTAGCGGTATCTCTGCTGTTTGTTCTGCCCGTCTACAAGTTGTGGGAGTTTATCCCAGTTCCTTACAGCGTCTCGCCGCCTGTCATTTCGTTTGGCGGCGGTGTTGAACCAGCGTTCCTGCCGGGTTCTCCGGCTGGCGTGGATATGTTAACTCCACAGCCGTTACCAACTGCCGGGATCGACTGGGGGACGGTGCTTGAACGGGCCGCGGTTTTGTGGCTTTGGGTGGCCGTCAGCCTTGTCCTCTGGAATGTCTGGAGACTTCTGCGCTACCGCCGCCTGATTGAGCAGGCGGGCAACAAGGTAAACAGCCGCCTTCAACAGATTGCCGTGGAAGAAGCCCGTCTCGCTGGAATTGACGGCGAAATTCGTTTGCTGGCCTCGCCCTTGGCGCAAAGCCCCATGCTGGTCGGATTTTTCCGCCCAACGATTTTACTGCCCTCGGAGCATCTGCCGGATGGCGACGCCCGGTTCATCCTGGCGCATGAGCTGACGCACTTCCGGCGAAAGGATCTGTGGAAGAAGCTGCTGTTCCTGATGGTGCGGTGTGCTCACTGGTTCAATCCTATCGTTTACCTGTTGAATCGGGATTTTAGCCGCTGGCTGGAAACCTCCTGCGATGAGCAGGTCGTCAGCTCCCTTGACCGTGACCAACGCAAAGAATATGGCCGCCTTCTGATCGATTACGCTCCCGCCTCTCGGTATGCAGGGCCGAAACTGTATGTTTCATTTGCCTCATGCCGATACAAACTCAAAAGGAGAATTTCGATTATGTTGAACTCTAATAAAAAGACCCGTTCCCTGTTGGGGCCGGCACTCGCCGTTGCCCTCGTCGTGGGGTGCTTGGCCACTACCGCACTGGCCGCGTCTGTTGACAACGACAACGGAACAGATGACTTTGCGCTTAGCTTTAGGGTCGAACAGAACGATATCATCAAAGCATATAAATGTGAGGATACCGGCATGGTCACCGTTGTCGATACCTCGGACGCTGAACAAGTGACGGAATATACCTCCACGCTCGATCTCTCGACAGCGGTTCGTTTGGATTTGGTCAGCGATGCCAGCGACGCGAAAACCATCAGCTGGGAGGCTCCTTCCGGCGCCAAAGCTGCCGCCACGAAAGCGTGCAGCATGGAGGCTGGTGAAAAAATCAACGTCACTGTCGCAATCTCACCTGCGTCTTCCGATGTGCAGGTTGGCATTGTTGATTCCAATGGTGCTTTTCGTTATGTACTCGCTGCAAGCGGGTCTGTGAACCATGATTTTTCCATTGCTGCTCGTGGCGTCTACTATGTCTGCGTAGTAAATGGCAGTTCCAACGATGTGTCTGTGGTTGGATTCGTGAATTGTTGAGCCGCTGAATCATAGCGCAGGGCCCAGAGATTGTACCAGTCTCTGGGCCCTCTGCTCATGTATAGATGATCTCCGTATTTGCAGCCTCTGCTGCGCTGCCGCGAAACGGAAGCCGTTTCGCCTTGATGGAGCCGTCTGCCGCCGTATTTTACAGGTGCCCGCGCCGGATGATCTCCGCCCGCAGCGCCGCGCCCCGGAAGAGGACCAGGGTGGACAGAAGAACCGCGCTGAAGCCAACGCATACCACCGAGGGGTAGATCATCCACAGCGCGCCGCACAGCAGGGGGATCAGGGGGGAGAAAGCCGGCAAGCACGCACAGGCCCAGATAGAGACGGATCTCCCAATGCCAGACTAACAGCCGGTATTGTACCTCGGTACGAGCCCGGCTGTTTCTTTGTTCCTATACGGCTCCGCGTCCACTGCCGTGGGCCGCCCCTTCGTCTGACTTTCCTAAAAAATCAGGCAAAGGAGGCTGTCCCGTGGAACAACGAAACGATGGTCAAAACGAAGCGTTCGCCCTGTAAAACTGCTTTACAGCATATCTTCTAGCATCTCTAAAGCGAAAAAGGCGCGATCACATCCAGAAACAGCACCGCGTTAAACAGTACGAATTTTCCACCGACTTTCCAGAGACTTTACTTGCGGATGATTCTGCCCGTGACACGTTGGATAGAGTTCCTTTTTCATGGCAATGTGAAAATCAAGTGCTGTTGTCGGCCTTGGATCAGTTAACAACGCGGGAGCGCTACATCCTGTTAACGCGTCCTGAATGAGCGTAGTTACAACGAGCTGGGCAGATCGCTGGGGCTGCGGTATAACGGTACGGCGGCGGCCTATCGCCGGATCATCATAAAGCTGCGGAAAAAGTTGGGAGGTGATTAGAGAATGAATTTCAAAGACATTCTGCCGCAAGCCCAGGCAGGCCGGAAAACCGCAGTAGAGGAGCTTTTGACACGTTACCGGCCGCTTCTGGTAAAAGAGTCCATATGCGATGGCGTGTTCGATGAGGAGCTTTACCAGGAATTGTGCCTTATCCTGCTCAAATGCATCCATAATTTCCGCATCTGAACGCAATGGTACGGGCCCCGATTGAGGCCCGTACCATTGCTGGTTTTTTAGATAGCCCGTGGTGCTCCCCGTCAATGGAAACGGCGATCAGGCACTGGTTTTTGGGCCGGATAAAGGAGAGCTCCACCGCAGGCATGAAGCCCATCTTTTTCTCGTCCACCTTGTCCAGAAGCTCCGGCACAAGGGAATTGAGCCGGAGATAGCGCATGACCTTTTTATAGTTCATGTCGTGCGCCTCGCCCACGATCTCCACGGAACGCTTGCCGATGTCGCCCTCGGCCACACCTTTCAGCCTCGTGCCCTGGTGCTTGATGTCCTCGACCTCCAAATCCAAAAGGGCGGCCAATTCGCTGGGGAGGGTCTGCTCCCGCTGCTTGTTGCTGTCCTTCATAGCCTGAACAGCCTCGTGGTCGGTCATTTCACGGACGATAAAGGGCATCTCCTCCAGCCCGGCCAGTTCGCTGCCACGGTGACGGCGGTGGCCCGCAATCAGCTCATAGCCGTTACCGTCCTTTTCCGGGCGGGCCAGACCCGGCACCATTACGCCATTTGCTTTGATAGACGCAACCGTTTCCTGCATTTTGGCGTCGTCCTTCACCTTAAACGGGTGGGCCCTGAACGTATGGAACGGATGCAACTCGGAGAGCTTCAGGTAAACCAGCTTGCCCTCCTCCACAGGACGGGGCGGGGTTGTCGGCTCAGCGGGAGCGGGGGGCTCCGGCGCAGGGGGATCGGCGGGGCCGGAGCCGCCGCCAGCCGCAGGCTGCTCCGGGGCAGCTTTCCCCGCCTTGCTTTGGGACACTTTGTCTCGTTGCCCCTTGGCGGCCTTATCCTGATCCGGGGCGGCCTTGTCCTTGGGCTTCCGGCCACGCTTGGGCTTGTCAGCCTCCGGGCCGTCCTTATCCTTGGGCGGGCGGCCACGGCGGGGTTTTTTCTGTTCCGCCTCCAAATCCGCCAGAGGGCGCTCCCACGGTTCCTTTTCGGACTCCGGGCGCGTATCCTGCTCCGGGGCGGGGGGATCGGCCCCTTTATCAGCGGGGCCGGGGGCTTCAGGCACTTTGTCACCCTCACCGGGGATGTCGGCCTGCTGCTCCACGGCCTCACGCGCCGCCGCCCGGCGCTTCGCCATAAGCTCGTCGATCTTGCTGGTGTCCACCACCACGTCGCCGGGCTCCGGCGCAGGGGGCCCTTCGCCGGTCAGGTCAGGGCCGGGGGACTCGCCGGAAATGTCCAGCTTGATCTGCTCCCCCTGGCCGGGGTTCAGCTTTTCATCTGCCATTTACATACCTCCTTTGAATTTTGTAGTGTTGCACAAACTTTCGCCAGAAATTTTGTTGAAAAATTTTCGCCTCCTTCCGCGCTATCCACGCAAAAAGGCCGCTTGCGGAGCGCCCGCAAACGGCCTTTTGCGTAATGTGATAGCTTTCATTTTATTTTCCAGACTTCTCAGGGGCCAGAAACCCTTGTATTTGCAGCTTTCCTATTAGGAGCTAATCATATGCCTGCTTACAACATATACTTGCCCCCCTTTTTAAATTGTCGCAGAGCGGATTTATTACAGGGTGCTTCTAAGCTATGAAAAATGGCCCGCAATGCGTGGGTTGCGAGCCACATTCACGCTTGCATTATTTTGCCACATATGATAAAATCACCTTAAGATGATGGAGTCGCTTTCGGGCATATATTTCTCAATCGAAAGCATCGCGCTGATTATAAGCGTGCCTTCCGCATCCTGCATGGGTGCGAACTCGTATGACTTTATCAGACTGACGCTTATGCAGTCGGTATTGATGATATGTTCGGGCACCGACTGCCATGTGCCGTTTACTTTCTTGGCAAGTCCCTCTTTATTCTGGCACGATACCAGAGCGATGACGGCAAATACTATAGCCGGGAAAATAATATGTTTATTTTTCATTTTTTCAATATTTTTATCATAAAAACACTTACAGGAGGCCGATTGTTCGTAGCGCTTAAACAGAAAATACACCACGCAAAACTTCCACAACTCAAGCCTGTAACACCGCTGTTGTAAAATCCATAAAATTACAGATAAATATGTAGGTACGGTGTCGCAGAACTAAACTTCCCGCGGTTAAAAACCGCGGCTACTATGCTAAGTTTCCTAACAATCAGCGGTGTAGTAGCCGCGGTTTTCAACCGCGGTCAGCTAAAAGCAAGTTCTGCAACACCCTCCGCATCAGCAATGCATAACATGATATTATACACTACACACTTTGTGGCTCTGGAATGGGGCGAGGGCGTCTCGCCCTCGTGGTATTATTCTCAGTCTCAAAAGTTACAGGAGGTGCTGCATAACTTATAATATATTGTAAATATGACGCATCATCCTGTAGGGCTGCACCACGGTGCAGCCGCAAAACTCATGATAAATCAATCTTCGCTA
>OFGM01001844.1_pt1 | contig 11271 bp, 12 predicted proteins | sample 1521741 | NCBI WGS metagenome assembly OFGM01 (sample SAMEA3504079, study PRJEB24116) | mouse gut metagenome | biome: mouse gut; feature: mouse-associated habitat; material: faeces | place: Denmark | collected 2011
CATATTCTTCGGCCTTCTGGTGGGCAAGCCTCTGGGCATCTGGCTGACGAGCCTCATCGCAGTCAAGTGCGGCATCGCCGAGCGTCCGGCGGGTGCTTCGTGGAAGATGCTGCTGGCGGTGGCATGTCTGGGCGGTATAGGCTTTACGATGTCGATCTTCGTCGACTCGCTCGCATTCGACAAGCAGACCCATGCCGAGTTCATCGACAAGGGCAAGATCGCGATACTCATGGGATCGGCCTGCGCTGCGCTGCTGGGCTCCGCTCTCATCATCCTGTTCTCGCGCCGCGGCGCGAAAAAACACGTCGACCGATGAGGCGCGCATTCTCTTTCGCGATAGTTGCGCTGGCCGCGGCCGCCACGGCATGCGGCGGCGGAAAGGGCGCAGTCGAGAGTGCCGCGATGCGTAACGACGTCGATTCGATGTCGTACGTGTTGGGCATGAATATCGCTTACAATCTTATGGAGATCGACTCGACGATCAATGTCGACATGGTGTGTATGGCCATTCGCGACGCCTATGCCGCGAGCGAGCGCATGACCGCCGAGGAGGCGCGGACGTCGTTTCTGAGATTCATGAACTACGACAACTACGAGCGCGTGCAACGTATCGAGGAGCAGTTTCTCAACGATCTGCGAGCCGCAGACCGCAAATTCGTGCGCACGCAGTCGGGTCTGACGTACAAGATCATCGAGTTGGGCAACCCGCGCGAGGCGGTGCGCACCAACCGCGATACCGTATCGATCGTATATAAGGCCTCGACCGTCGACGGCGAGGTGTTCGACTCGACATACGATCGCGGCGACACGGTTCGTATGGCCGTGGGCGATCTGAGCAAGGGGTTGCAGGAGACGTTGAAGATCATCGGCAAGGGCGGACATGTCGAGGCGTGGCTGCCGTCGCGTATCGGCTTCGGCGCCGGAGGGTGCGATTCGCTCGGCGTTAAGGCCAATGTCATGGTCTTCTACGATGTCGAACTGCTCGACGTGGAGCGCCGGAACAGATAGCATACAATATAACAAATGATTCATAAACAGTTAAAAACAATCGTAATGAAAAAGTTAGTTTATCTTATGGCCGCCGCCGCGTGTGTGAGCATGGCCGCCTGCGGCAGCAAGAGCAAGGCCGATTACTGCCAGACTGGCAGCGAGAATATCGCGATCTACACCGAAGAGATTCCCCAGCTCGACACTCTGTCGTATGCCATGGGTGCGAATTTGGGTCTCAGCCTGCACTTCCAGCTCGCGGGCATCGATTTCGATATGGATCGTGTCGAGGCCGGTATTACCGACCGCGTGGCCGGCAAGCAGAGCGTAACGGCCGACGAGGCGCGCGAGAAGATCAATTCGTTCCTCCGCGAGAAGTATCAGGCATACCGCATGGCACTCATGCAGAAGGAGCGCGAGGCCGAGGCTGCCGAGGGCCAGACGGCTCAGAGCGACATGACGGAGCTTCCGGCAATCTTCGACGAGCAGTATACGCGCGAGCAGATGTCTTATAACTTCGGTGTCGATATGGGCGAGAACCTCGTCAAGATGAATGCGCCGATCAACCTTTACTGGTTCTTCCGCGCTATGGACGACTCGCAGAAGGCCGAGAAGGACGATATCGCTGCGTCGCTGGCCATAAGCGAAGACGAAGTGCTGAATGCTCTGATGACCTATTTCCAGCAGACCGTGCCGGCACGCAATGCCGAGCTGTCTGAGAAGTGGCTCGAAGAGGTCGCCGGCAAGAAGGGCGTCGAGAAGACCGAGTCGGGTCTGCTCTATCGCGTCAACAGCAAGGGCGGCAAGAAGCATGCTACGGACGACCGCGATATCGTTCGCGTCAAGTACGAGGGTAAGCTCCGTAACGGCGAGGTGTTCGATTCGAGCTACGAGCGTGCTGAGCAGATTCGCAAGATGATCGCCGAGCTGGACGAGAATCAGGAGATGACCGAGGAGCAGAAAGCCGGTCGCCGCGATATGTTGCAGCAGCAGTTGGATCAGAGCGAGACCGTCGAGTTTCCGCTCAACCGCGTTATCAAGGGTTGGACCGAGGGTATGAAGCTCGTCGGCGAGGGCGGCAGCATCACGCTGTGGATTCCGTCGAATCTGGCTTACGGCCCCGAGGGCGCAGGCCGCATGATAGGTGCTAACGAGGCTCTGGTATTCAACGTCGAGATCGTCGAAGTGAAGCCTTACGAGGAGCCTAAGCCCGCCGTGACTCCCCAGCCTATCAACGAGCCGGCAGAGGAGACTGCCGTCGAGGAGGTTGAGGCCGAGATCGCCGAGTAGGGTAGGCCGGCAGGATGATTTTCCTGCGCGGTAATGGCGGGGAGGTATGGAAAATGCCTCTCCGTCGTTCGTTTATGGTATTTTTTTATTACCTTCGCAAATCGGCATTACCGATGCGGCCTATGCTGAGAGCGACGTATTATATTAAAATCGAAAGAGTATGTTTTGTAGCGTATGCGGTGCGCAGCTCGCGCCCGAGATGAAACATTGCCCGACGTGCGGAGCCCGTTCGGCGGCCTATCCTGCGGGCGTGTGCCCCATGACGTCGACAGGCGGCTTCGGCGCGGATATTGTCGACAAGACCCTTATCGGCATGGCCGTATTCATGATATTCGCGACGTTCATGTCGTGGTACCGAGTCTCGGTCAACATGGGTGATGAGCCGATCGATGCGCTGGCCAACTTCGCGGCGCGCATCTTGCCCGCCTACTCCGGCGTAAATACGTGTTACGGACTTGTATCGCTGGGCGTGGCATTCATGGCCGTGATACTTGTCGTCTGCAAGCGTTATGCGTGGGCGGCGGCGGTCGGTATCGCCGGTGTGGCTCTGGCTGTGGCCGCGATGTTCTTCACGCCCGATTTCGTCGAGCTGAATACTTACGTGGGCGGTGGCGGCGACGACAGCGTGGCCGACCTGCTGCGCTCGGACGTAGTATCGGGGATGCTGCCCGACGACGTGCGCAACGGCGCTAAAATGGCTTCCGATGTCCTCGATGTGGTTTACGGATACGTGGCCGTCAAGAGCTGCTTCGGACTAAAAGTGTATGCCGTCACGTCGGCGGCATTCGCCGCGCTCGGGCTCGTGGCTTGGAAAAGATCCTGCGCAAGACAATAAAGCTCTGCAAGGTAACGTTGATAATTATTGAAAAGATAAGGAATTATGGAAAATCAAGTTGTTTCAGCCTCTGCCGGCCGTCAGTCGGTGGTCTCGGCGCTCTTCAAGAGCGTTTATATGCAAATGGCCGCAGCCCTCACGATAACGGGTCTTACGGCATGGTTCATAGCTTCGTCGCCCGATCTGCTGGCGGCCATATTCAGCAGCCGCGCGAGCGTATGGATATTGATCTTAGCGCAGTTGGGTGTCGTCATGTGGCTTTCGTCGCGTGCGCTGAGAATGTCCATGACGGCTGCGACGCTGCTGTTCATCCTCTACTCGGTGCTTACGGGCGTTACGTTCTCGGTAATATTCCTCGCCTTTACCCAAGCTACCATAGCCACGACGTTCTTCGTTACGGCCGGTACCTTTCTGGCGATGAGCATTCTGGGATATGTCGCGCGCATCGACCTTTCGCGTGTGGGCAACATATTGTTGATGCTGCTCATCGGTATCGTCATTGCCACTGTGGTCAATATCTTCATGAAGTCGCCGACTTTGTACTGGATCATTACCTATGTCGGCGTAGCGGTGTTCGTGGGCCTTATCGCATACGACACGCAGAAGCTCAAAAACATCTTCATGACGGCGGATACGGTCGACGAGACCACGCAGAAGATTGCGCTGCTGGGCGCGTTGACGCTCTATCTCGACTTTATCAATCTGTTTCTGTTCCTGCTCCGCATTCTGGGCGGCAATAGGGATTAGCACCTTGAAAGTCAAATAAAAACCCCGGCCTCATACGCGGCCGGGTTTTTTGTTTGCGGTAACGCAGGGCTGTCAGTCTCTGCGGGGGCGTCGCGTATCGATGTCGTCCACCGCCGAGGCGATCATCTCAACTCTATTTTCGTATATCTCCTATGTAACTCCTGAGTGCGTCTACATAGTCTTCGAAGGCCTTGCGGCCTGCGTCGGTCATGCGGCATACCGTGCGCGGCATGCGCCCTTTGAATCCCTTTTCGACGGATATGTACCCCGCTTTCTGCAACTTGTCGATCTGTACGCTCAGGTTACCCGCCGACGCGCGGGTCTGCTCGCGCATGTATACGAAGTCGGCTTCGTCGGCGCCGGCGAGGATCGACATTACGGCGAGGCGCAGCTCGGAGTGCAGCAGCGGATCGAGTTCCCTGAACATGGCTAACGCTCCTTTATGGTCTTCCGTTGCAGGATATGTCCCGGTATGACCATCATTACCAGAAATATCGCTCCGAAGACGAGACATTGATCTATGCCCGTGACCACTAACAGCAGCGTCGAGGCGGCTGTCGCGGCGAATCCTGCGCAGGCCAGCGTCGTCGAGCGCAGCGCAAGCCCTGTTACGGCCGTGCCCGAGCCCATGAGCAGGATGTTGATGAAGAGTATGGGCAGGTGTGTGAACATGGCCGCTATGCTCACGGCAAGACATGTGGCGCCGAGTACACACCACGTGCACGATATCATGCGGTCGATCTCCGTGCGCAGATGACCTTCGTCGGTCTTGTGGCGTGTTGCGACCAACATGGCGGGCCACCCTGCGACGGGTATGGCGAACCAGAGCCAGAAATATGCGGGGTCGGACGTTGTGCGTACCGCATACCATACGGCGAGCGATACTATTACGGTCGACCAGCCCCAGATGATGAATGGCTTGTAGGTGCGACGTTCGACGTGAAGACGCGTTTCGCGAAGAGTGCGGGCAATCAGATCGATGCTCTGTGCGGCTGTCATTTGTGAATTTTCCATAATGCTGATGGTTTATAGGAGTGTTGTTCTTCCGTTTGTTTTGTTCGATTCATTGCCGATAGCACGTTACTACGTGGCTTTCGTGTGCAAATATAAAGTAGTTTATATTATAAACAAAATTTTCGACGAGTTTTTTTCGGTTATTTTATATTATACCACATATAAAAACAGTATATTTGTTGAAGTGATGCGCTCACTGAGGCACGGCGTTGCCGATACCGGATGCCTGCGGCGGCGCTCGCAGTATGAAAAAAACTTAAAACCGAAATTATGACTATACGAGATTTGAACCCGCGCAGAGTGTGGGAGATATTCGACGAGATCACGGCCGTGCCGCGCCCCTCGAAGAAGGAGGGCAAGATCATAGAGTGGCTTATCGACTTCGCACGTCGTCACGACTTGGAGTGCAAACGCGACAAGATAGGCAATGTCGTCATGCGCAAGCCCGCCACCGAGGGCATGGAGGACCGTCCGACGGTAATACTGCAATCGCATATGGATATGGTATGCGAAAAGAACTCGGACGTCGCATTCGACTTCGAGAACGATCCTATCCGCACGCGTGTCGACGGCGAGTGGGTGCGTGCCGAGGGCACGACGCTCGGTGCCGACTGCGGCATAGGCATGGCTGCGGCATTGGCCGTTATGGTCGATGACAGCCTGACCCACGGTGCCGTCGAGGCGCTGTTTACCGTCGACGAGGAGACCGGCCTTACGGGTGCGTTCGAGCTGGGCGAGGGCATGCTTACGGGCAAGTACCTCATCAACCTCGACTCGGAGGACGAGGGCGAGATATTCATCGGCTGTGCCGGCGGCGTCGATACGCTCGCCACGCTGCGTTACAAGACCGAGCCCGCACCGGCTACATACACCTACTATCGTGTCGACGTCTCGGATCTGCTCGGAGGCCACTCGGGCGACGATATCGACCAGGGACGCGCCAACTCCAACAAGATCGTCGCACGACTGCTCTACGAAGCTGCCGAACGCTTCGATGCGCGCCTGAGCTATTTCTCAGGCGGCAATCTTCGCAATGCCATTCCGCGCGAGGCATATGCCATAGTGGGCGTGCCGACCGTTGCGGCGTCGGATTTCGTCGGACGCTTCGAGCAGTTCGCCGAGGAGGTCAAGGCCGAATATCATTTCACGGAGCCGCGTATGGCACTTTCTCTCAACGAGATGCCTGCGGTCGACAAGGTGCTCGACCCGGCGTCGCAGCGTGCGCTTCTGGGTGCTCTGGTCGGTGTCCCCAATGGTGTGCTGGCAATGTCGTTCGCCGTCGAGGGGCTCGTCGAGACCTCGACCAATCTGGCATCGGTCAAGTTCGAGGGCGACGACCGCATCGTTATCACGACTTCGCAGCGCTCCTCGGTCGAAAGCGCCAAGCTCTACGCCATGCAGACCGTCGAGTCGGTCTTCGCATTGGCCGGTGCCGAAGTCGTCCACTCCGACGGCTACCCGGGCTGGACTCCCGACCCCGAATCGAAGCTGCTCGAAATCACTGTCGAGAGCTACCGCCGTCTGTTCGACGTGAAGCCTAAGGTGCGGGCCATTCATGCCGGCTTGGAGTGCGGCCTGTTCCTCGAAAAATATCCCGATCTGGAAATGGTGTCGTTCGGTCCCACTCTGCGTGGCGTGCACTCGCCCGACGAGCGCTTGGAGATAGCGACCGTCGACAAGTTCTGGCACCTGCTCTGCGACGTGCTCGCACGTCTGTAACCCGGCATCCGGCGAATTATCGCAGCCGTCTTGTACGTCGGCGATATTCTTCGACGCCACTCGATGACATACCCGATCCGTGCGGACGCCGATGTCTGCATGATCCGATTTCAAACGGGCAGATATTATCTGCCCGTTTATAATTTCTTCAACCAAGAGCGAACGACGATTCTGCCGCTTTGCTGCACTGTATATACCGTTGTTATTTATTGCGGACGTCAGTCAAACTTTAATATCATAGGCCTTGCAAGTGTCGTATAATTATCGTAACTTACCGAAGCAAGTAACCAAAATGTGGGCTCCGATAACAGAAGGAGTGGCGACATACGTCATCTGCGTGATCGGGTAATATTCCCAAAACGCATATAATAAATAATGGAGATCCTGTTAATTGTATAAATGATAATAACCCCAGTCCCGCGGAATATCACCCATATAGTCCGACTCAAAAAGATAGAATATATATTCATAGGACAAATAATAACGGTTTTGCAGGAGATAATCCAGTCAAAAAGAAAGCTGTTTCGTCTGGGTGTTTATTAATATTGGCAGCTGATTGGGAGGATTACGATAATCAGATTGGAGGTCGAGATTATAAAGTTATATTAAAACGAACATTATGAGAAGATTAACATTCTTTCTTGTCTGCATGATAATATGCGGTCAGGCGTTATCGCAGGACAGACGGCGTTTTGTCGTATTGATGCCCGTTAATAAGCAAATTCCTGTCTATCACAGTCCGATCGGGACAGAAGTCAATTATCGGATAATGCAGGATAGTATTTATGAGGTGTTTTTTAACGCAGAAGTGCTGGAAGAATCGCCGTTGAGATATAAGGTCAATATAACATTAGACACGGATTCAACCGGTGTTTATCCTAAAATGATCGGGTGGGTAGATAAAAATATCTGCGGGGTGTACAGCCGTTGCTATTATGATGTAAATAAAAGACCGTATATCAAACTGTATGCCCGTGCGGACGCAAATGCCGATTTCGTAAAAGTTTACGAATCGGGCGATCCTGTACTTCTTACAGCAATAGATTATGCTGAAGGAAGATGGTTTAAAGTCATGTTTTATCTCAATGATGAACTGCATGTTGGGTGGGTTGACAAATATGGCGACAATGTATATAATTCTTATGAAGTGGGGGGGGAACTAATTTATATTATTCGTAATAATTGTATTGAATAATAAAGGGGCTGTTTAAGACTTGTTAGATAGCCTCTTCTCTATATCCGAAAATAGTAGTCGAGGCCGTCTGACAAATTGCAGACAGCCTCGGGTCTATTCATCTATAACTGCGTTACACTGGGGCTTCTCCGGACTCTTTGAGTCTCTTGTTCATACGTGAGATCTTTACATATACGCTGTTTATATTGTTCAGCGAAAACAACGTGCACAGTTCTCGGGGTGTGAATCCCATGTCGGATAGTTTGTGTGCTTGCTTGTAAACAATTCTGCATATGAAAAAACGACCGAGAATCCTCTCGGTCGTTCATGCACTATTCGAAAAGTGCGGATAAAGGGACTCGAACCCCCACGCCTCTCGGCATCAGATCCTAAGTCTGACGTGGCTACCAATTACACCATATCCGCATCGGTGTCTGCGGCTGTCGGCCGCGATATGCGCCGGCAAAGGTAATAAATTTTTATGAACGGCTCTACTGTATCCCGATTAATTTTAGTACATTTGTCCGATTAATGCGAAAGCGCATACGTAAATTCGATCATTATGCCGAAAACCGTCACTCTGCAACTATCGCCGAAGCAATCGGCCGACGAGAAATTCTATATCCCGCTGGCAGCCCGACATATCGGCATACGGCAGAGCGACATCGCGCTGGCCAGAATCGTCAAGCGCTCGATCGACGCGCGGCAGCGCATGCCCAAGGTAAACCTAACACTCGAAATATATGTCGACACCGAGCCGCAGCCGCAGCCGGTGCACTTCGACTATCCGTCGGTCGACGGCCGCACGGAGATAATCGTCGTAGGTTCGGGGCCTGCGGGACTCTTTGCCGCTCTGCGACTCATCGAGTCGGGATACAGACCGATAGTGCTCGAACGCGGTAAGTCCGTCCTGCCGCGCAAGCACGACATAGCGCAGATCAACCGCAACGGCGCTATCGATCCCGATTCTAACTATGCTTTCGGCGAGGGCGGTGCGGGCACCTTTTCTGACGGCAAGCTCTTTACGCGCAGCAAGAAACGAGGCGACTACAACAAGGCGTTGCAGACGCTTGTCTTTCACGGCGCCAACCCCGAGATACTCTTCGAGGCGCATCCGCATATCGGCACCGACAAGCTGCCGCGTATAATATCCAATATATGCCGCACGATTACCGAGGCGGGCGGACGCATACTGTTCAACCATAAGGTCTCGGGTTTCAAGATCGTCGGCAGGCGCATGACCGGTGTGTATGTGGGCGATACGCTTATAGAGGGTGCCGCGGTCGTGCTGGCTACCGGTCACTCTGCCCGCGACATCTATATGTCGCTATACGACTCGGGTGTCCGTGTCGAGGCAAAACCTTTTGCCATGGGTGTCAGGATCGAACATCCGCAGACGCTGATCGATTCGATACAATACCACCGTGCCGAGCGCGGCGAGTGGCTTCCTGCGGCCTCGTATTCTCTGGTCAGCCAGCAGGGCGGCCGCGGTGTGTATTCGTTCTGCATGTGTCCGGGCGGCTTCATCGTCCCGGCCATGACCGATGCCGCACAGTCGGTTGTCAATGGCATGTCGCCGAGCGGCCGCAACTCGGCATTCGCCAACTCGGGTATCGTCACGGAGGTACGCGAGGAGGATTATGCCCACCTGCGCGGGCAGTGGGGCGAGCTGGCCGGTCTGGTCTATCAGCATCAGTTCGAGGTGCTGGCGCGCGAGAACAGCGGTGCGAAGCAGGTGGCTCCGGCACAGCGTGTGTCGGACTTCGTTGCGGGGCGCCGCAGTGCGTCGCTGCCGCGCACATCGTATATACCCGGTCTTGTGTCGTCGCGTCTGGACGAGTGGATTCCCGAGACGCTTGCTATGAGCCTCAGGAGCGGTATTGCGTCGTTCGGACGCAAGATGAAGGGATTCGTTACCGACGAGGCTATCGTCGTGGGCGTCGAGTCGCGCACCTCTACGCCGGTGCGTATTCCCCGCGATCCCGAGACGCTGATGCATGTCGAGATCGACGGTCTGTTCCCCTCGGGCGAGGGTGCGGGATATGCCGGCGGCATAGTCTCGGCCGCACTGGACGGCGAGAAGGTCGCCGATGCGGTGGTGCGTTATCTGTCGGGTCTCGGCAGATAAGGATCAGAATACTCCGTAGATCAATATACCGGCCGCGGCCGAGAGCAATATCAACAGTATGGGATTGACCTTGCGCAGCGATCCCAAGAGCGTCAGCGCGAATAGTATCCAGCTCCAAGCATCTATGAAGCTGCGCGCGTCGTCCGACGAGGGGAATATCAACAGCAGCGCCGCTGCGCCTATCATGCCTATCACGACCGGCTGCATGCCGCCTACTATGCCCTTTACGTAACGGTTGTCGTGCAGGCGCATGAAGAAACGCGTTATGAGCATCATTATCGTCAGCGCGGGCAGGCATACGGCCAGCGTCGCCACCGCCGATCCGCCGATCCCCGACGTATGTCGCCGAGTTTATGGCTATCGGTCCGGGCGTCATCTGCGACACTGCCACTATGTCGGCAAACTGGGCCTCGCTCAGCCACGCATGTTGTACGACCACCTCGTTCTGTATCAGCGACAGCATGGCATATCCGCCGCCGAAGCCGAAGAACCCTATTTTCAGATAGCTCGCGAAGAGCTGGCACAGCGTCGCTATCATAGTCCCGCCTCCTTTCCTCTGAGCGCTACCCACAACGCCCCGGCCGCAGCTCCCGCAAGCAGCAGCCATACGGGCGAGAATCCCCAGTACCATACGGCCGCTGCTACGGCAATCAAAGCCGCGTGCATGCCGCGTGCAAGGCCTATTACGGGGGCGACGATCAGCGCCACGACGGCCGGACGCATGCCGCGAAAGGCTGCGTCGACCCACTGATTGTCGCGTATGTCGCTGAAAAACATAGCTATGATAAGTATTATCGTGAACGACGGCACCACGACTCCCATTACGGCTGCCAAGGCTCCGGCATAACGCTGCATCTTATATCCCACGAATACCGCCGTGTTGAGCGCTATGGGCCCGGGTGCCGACTGTGCGAGCGTCAGCAGTTCGAGGAAATCCTTTTCGGCTATCCAGCCGCGGCGGTCGATTACCTCTGCTCCGATAAGCGGTATCATGGCATATCCGCCGCCGAAAGTAAATACGCCGATCTTGAAAAACGTTTTGAATATATCGAACAACATGGCCTAACGTCTGAACCTGTAATATGTTCCGAACGGAATGCGTTTCGCCGCCCGGTCCTCGAAGTACAACTCGCCCGACTGCTCCTGCGGCGGCGTGCCGAATGCCTGGTGCACGGCCGTGCCGGCCAGCATCGCCGAGAGCCCCATAGAGTAGAGGTTGAATATGAGAAACGCGTCGCGCTGCTCCAACAACCGTGCGCAGCACTCCAACATCTCGCAGATGTTCTGCTCCAATACCCACTTTTCGCCGTCGGCGCCGCGACCGTATGCCGGCGGGTCGAGTATGATGCCGTGGTAGCGGCTGCCGCGTCTCACTTC
>OFGM01001853.1_pt1 | contig 11248 bp, 10 predicted proteins | sample 1521741 | NCBI WGS metagenome assembly OFGM01 (sample SAMEA3504079, study PRJEB24116) | mouse gut metagenome | biome: mouse gut; feature: mouse-associated habitat; material: faeces | place: Denmark | collected 2011
CATCCGCAGCCCGGAGGCCGCCGGCAACGAGAAGCTGCTGGTGGTTCGGGACAGCTACTCTGACAGCCTGGCCCCCTTTCTGAGCCGGCGGTTCGCGGAGATCCATCTGCTGGATCTGCGCTACTACCGCACCAGCGTGGCGCAGTACGCCAAGGATAACGGCATGGATATGATCCTGGTGTGCTACAGTGTGGAAAATTTTGTGAAGGACGCGGACGCCGTTTTCCTGGCTCAGTAGGGCGGCCGTATGATTTTCGCGGGAAGGGACAGACTACCCTCGAAAGCGAGGGATCATTCATGGACGAAGAAACCAAAACCACCGGGCCCTGCCAGGAGGACGGGCAGCAGACCGGCGGGCCCCAAAGAATTGTGGATTTCGGCTCTGCCGTCAGCCGCAGCAGGCGGGGGAATATCTACACGTTGACCATCATCGGCCAGGTGGAGGGGCACTACATCCTGCCGCCCCAGAACAAGACCACCAAGTACGAGCACATCCTGCCCTTCCTGGCCAGCCTGGAGGAGAGCGACGAGGCGGACGGGCTGCTCATCCTGCTCAACACCATGGGGGGCGACATTGAGGCGGGACTGGCCATCGCGGAGATGATTGCCGGCATGTCAAAGCCCACCGTCTCCCTGGTGCTGGGGGGCGGGCACTCCATCGGCGTGCCCCTGGCGGTGGCGGCCAAGGAGTCCTTTATCGTCCCCTCCGGGGCCATGACCATCCACCCGGTGCGGCTCAACGGGTTGGTCATCGGCGTGAGCCAGACCTTCCACTACTTTGAGCGCATCCAGGACCGTATCTGTGATTTTGTCACCCGAAACAGCGGAATCAGCCGGAAGGATTTTGAGCACCTGATGCTCAACACCGGCGAGATGGCCGCCGACGTGGGCAGCGTCATCTACGGCAAGGAGGCGGTGAAGCTGGGACTCATCGACCACTTGGGGGGGCTGTCCGACGCGCTGGCCTGCCTGCACCGAAGGATGCGGGAGGAAAAGGAGCGGCGGGACCGGGACGGGCGGTTATCCTGATGGGATAACCGCCCCATTGGCCGGAAAAGGCAGGCTGCCCCGGGGGCCGGGACAGCCGGGCCAGGCAGGGGAAAGGCCGTGGGAATCTCTTCGGGCCATTTGACATATGGCACAGGATAGCCTATACTGGCCCTGTGACAAGGAGGCGGCTATATGGAGTTTCAGAGCTATTTTCCCATCTGGGACAAACTGGCGCCCGGCCACCAGGAGATGCTCCTGGACAGCTTGACAGAGCGGAACGTGAAAAAAGGCGCCGTAATCCACAATGGGGATGTGGACTGTACCGGGCTGCTGCTGGTGCGCTCCGGCCAGCTCCGGGCCTATATCCTCTCGGACGAGGGCCGGGAGATCACGGTCTACCGGCTGTTTGACCGGGATTTGTGCCTGTTCTCCGCCTCCTGCATGATGCGCAGCGTACAGTTCGACCTCACCATTGAGGCGGAGAAGGACACCCGGCTCTGGGTCATCCCCGCGGAAGTCTACCGGCAGGTGATGGAACAGTCCGCCCCCGCGGCAAACTACACCAACGAGGTTATGGCGGCGCGGTTTTCCGAGGTCATGTGGCTGATGGAACAGGTCATGTGGAAGAGCCTGGACAAGCGGGTGGCCGCCTTTCTGCTGGCGGAGGCCGCCATTGAGGGGACGCTGCTGCTGCGCCTTACCCACGAGTCCATCGCCAACCACCTGGGCACCCACCGGGAGGTGGTGACCAGGATGCTTCGGTACTTCCAGAGCGAGGGCATGGTCAGGCTCTCCCGGGGCGCGGTGGAAATTATAGATGAAAAAAAGCTGGCTGCGCTGGGGAATACATAGACAGTTCCCGTCCCGCCTACCGACGGATAGAGGGCGGGGATGCCATGCACATCACAGGAATAAAGCGCAAGCCCCCCACCGGACATCCGGTGGGGGGCTTGCGGCGCTTTTTATACGATAAAATGTTATTAAATATTATTGCAAGCCAAGTCGGCAGCCGCAAGGATAAGACGGCGACCTTTGGGATTGACGTCTGGCCGGATGCTTTTCTGGGGCCCGGCTGTGGGCACATTGGAATAACAGCGAGGAATATTGTCGAAAACGGCCTTTTATTTCTAGAAAAGAAATGTTTCAACGCAATTTTGACATAAAAAATTTCATTTGAATGGATGGGAAGCTTTTTGAAATGCGCTGATGGGCAGTGAGGACGAAGTTTTCGGCGCAGGCAGATCCATATGAATCTGAGCGGCTTGGGCGGGCTTTGCCGTATCGCTGGTGGACGCGCTGGAAAGCGCGCCGGTATATTTAAGTAAAATTTTTTAAACCGTTGGGGCGTTTCCATCTCCTATGTCTCGCAATATAATTCTATCAGAAAGAGGACAACGGAGGGGCGGACATATGGTAAAAGAAACATTAGCGGTGCAAATGGGGCAGAACATCCAGCATTTGCGAAAGGCCAGGGGGTTGACGCAAGCGCAGCTGGCGGAAAAAATCAATGTCAGCACAGCGTTTATTTCCCGGGTGGAGCGGGGGGACAAGCTCATCAGCGTCAAAACCCTTTCCGCACTGGTGGATACATTTCATGTCAGCTATGACACAATCTTCCGGGAACCCAGCGCTTGCACCGATATCGAAGCGGTTCGTACATTATTGGAAGGCCGTCCTCCCTCGTACGTCGCATGGGCGGCAAAGCTGCTCCAGGTTTGTGGAGAGATACCATGGGACGCACCGTGATTCTTCAGACGTGGGGAGAGAGTATTGCGTGAATCAGATAAAGAAGTGGTTTGACCCGATTTACCTGCAATATCATGGCGAGATTGTGAAGTATTCCTTCCGCCATCTGAATGACGCCGAGCTGGCCCAGGACATTGCCCACAACGTTTTTCTTACCCTGCTGACAAAGTACGATCAGCTGCGGGAACACCCCAACATTCACGCATGGCTGCTGAAAACAACACACTATCAAATTTTGAATGAGCTGCAAAAGTCTTGCTACAGCCTGGAGGTGCCGCTTGTTTTGGAGGACGAGCTTGCGGCTGGGGACGCCCCGCCGGATTTCCTGTCGGCCCTGCCGCACGGGCTGAGTGAAGGGGAACGGCAGATCTTGTATTTATTTTTTGAGGTGGGGCTCACCCATGAGGAGATTGCCGCCGGATTGGGCTGCACGCCGGAAGCCTGCCGGATGCGGCTGCACCGCGCCAAAAAGCGCTGCCGGGATCTGCTGGGGAAAAATTAAATTTTTCTGAAATGCCTGTTACATTCGACAGCATTCGACAAATTATCCTAATGAGGAGGTGAACCGATGCCCACCATCCGAAAGGCGCTGGTTTCTGACCGCGCAGATAAGGGTTCGGAGAGAAGGAAGGGGTATCCGCCTGAGCAAGAACGCACGAAAGAACAGCTTCTAGACCAGCTGGCAGATTTTTTGTTTCAGCCGGAGGATGAGGAGGTTGACAGCGAGGCGCTGGCGGCCCTTTTAGACCGGCTGGACAAGGAAGCCCCCCTGCCTGATGAGCTGGATTTGGACGCAGAGAAGAGCCTGGCCCGTTTCCACAAGCAAAACGCGCCGGTATTGGAAGCCGTCGCGGCACAGTGCGGGGAGGGGCCATCCCGGCCCGCCGGGCGGAGAGCCGTCCGTTTTTCGTTTGCCAGAATCGCAGCGGCCGCCGCCGTGCTGATTTTGCTGCTGTGTACCACGGCGCAGGCTGCGGGATTGGACGTGTTCTCGGCAATTGCCCGCTGGACCGCGGAGACCTTTTGCCTGGACGGCCAGTCGGCTTCTTATGCGGCAGTCCAAAACAACCCGTTGGGGGAGGGTGGAACAGGATGCTTTGACACGCTGGAAGCCGCCGTGGAAGCGTTTGGAATTGACGCGCCCATCATCCCCAAAGAAATTCCGGAAAGATTTGAATTGGCGTCAGTTACTGCGGTCAACCAGAGGACGGGGGTTTCCATTTTTGCGGAATACACCAGTGAGGATGGTTATTTGCACATACGATATAGGGAGGTTCCTCTTCAAAACTTTTATACATTGGAAAAAGAGTATGGCGAGGCCGCTCCGTACTACATAAAGCGTATCAAGCATTACCTGACTTCGGATCACGGCGATTGGGCGGCCCTCTGGCTGAACGGCGATTTTGAATGCCAGATGTTTGGAACCATATCTGAGCAAGAGCTGAAAAGCATGATTGATTCTATTTATTGAGAGGTGCATGATTGATGACTCGTTCAGGAAAACGGACTATTTGTGTCGTATTAGTGATTGTCATGGGCATCGGCCTGCTTTGCGCGCCCGCCTCCGCATCCACCCGTTCCAGTGAATATCTGGCCAGTTACAGTGCATCGGTGCTTCCTGATCCCGACGGCAGGTTGGTCATTTCGGCTTCTGTAAACGGGCGGGGTACCATGACGGAGCTGGGGGTCAAGACAATTTTCTTGTATGAATCTGCGGACGGGAAAAGCTTCCAGCAGGTAAAGACCTATGAGAGTTCCCAATACCCCAATATGATGGGTTCCGGCGCGTTTTTCTGTGAAGACCTGTTTGTGTACCAGGGCAAGGTTGGCTACTACTATTTTGCCTCTGTTTATGTCTACGCGGGAAAAGACGGCATGGGTGACACGAGAAATTACACCACTACCACCGTAAAGGCAATCGCGTAGTCATTTTTTCGGCATCATACTTGAGCGCAACCCACGCCCCGTTATATGGATACGGCATTTTGCCGGTTGATTCCAAACGGGCGTGGGTTGTTTTTGACGGGTTGAAAAGCGATTATCCCGGTCAAAGCCCAAGAGAAAAACGGATGGGGGAGTGGAGTTATGACGGTGTTTTTGGAGGGGATTCCGGCCTTTCTGGCGGTCATCGCATTTCTGCTGGCAGAGGTATTCAACACGTGGAGGCCCATATCATTGGATTATGAGCTGATTAGCAATATTGTTATGCTGATTATTGCTGTCTGCGGCTTTTTCCTCTTGGGCTTGCCGTCCAAGAGGAGGCAGTCCAATTTTGGCTGCGTCCTCAGCAACCTGTGCGTTTCGATGGCGGCGGTTTTCATGAATATAAATGTGTTTGACCATGTTATCCATTGTGGCAGCCTGTGGGATGACCTGTATGGCTGGCACCTGGGCTGGATCACCATTGCCGTTATCCAGATTCTGTGTCTGACAAACCTGGGCAAAAATCTGCTGGATCAAATAGGGGGCTTTCTGAGCTGGGGGAAAACCAAGGTCATTGGGATTGGTCATGCCGCCGGCGAGGTAGTGGAACTGATAAAGCAGCAGGACAAGGGCATCGGCGCCATCATCGGGATTACTACCGCACTCTGGGTTGTTTACCTTGGGGTTCGAAGTTATTTTGAAGGAATCCACGCGGTTTTTTCCGATCCGAATACCCTGCGGGGAAGCTTTTTTGTGTGGATTGCCTGCATTACGATTGGCTGCCTGCTATATATCGTCCCCTCGGTTTGCCGGCAGTCCAAGGCGGCGGTTATCAATGCAAACCGCAAAAAGGTCCTGCTGGTGGTTTTAACATTCGCCGCCCTGGTCGTGTCGGCCTGTGTCCTGCCGGCCCTGGCTGGGGCGATGGGGGCCATTCTCACAGGCTTGGCTGCCCTGGCGTGTGTGATATATGCCGTTATAAAAGCGGCGGCAAAGCGCGGAGGCAATCAGACGGCCCAAAGCCAGCCGGGGACGGGCGCGGCGGGGACAAACGGCCAGCGGCAGGGAACCCCTTCCGTGAATCCGCTGGATGTGGTTATTATGCTGCTTGCCTTTATTGTCATCCCAATCGTGGTTCTGTTTCTGGTGACCGCCTTTTCCAACGAAGGAAGCAAGCTGATGGAAGGCGGGTTGTCGGACTTTAGCGCTTGGCTGAGCTTTCTGGAGGCGGCCTTGAATGTGGCGGGTGAAATGCTCTCCCTGCTGGCATAGAAATTAGGGCTTGTTTGAAAATTGTCAACACGCCCAATCGACGGGCCTTTTTCCGCTGAGCCGCGTTGATTTGCCTTGCCCGGCGAAAAAATTCCTCGCCGCTGGGCATATTGCCAATTTTCAAACGGCGCCTAGAAATTTAAAAGAAATTGGACGGTGATTTTACATGGGTGCTATAGGCTGTGCGGTGGAGAACGTGGGCTTGAATATGCAGAGTATGGCGGTTGTGCTCGCGTTTTGCGTTTGGCTGGGCATTTTAATCGTATGTACCGTATTCATTGTTTCCGGTGTCCTGCGGTGGCTGTCGGATTCAAATAAGCGCGGCGAAAGGCTCGATTTTGCCGCCTGGATCAGCCTGATTGTAGTCGCCGTTATGTTTTGTATACACAAGGGCGACCTCTTCAAGACGCTTGCGACGGCTGAGGCTTCCGCAGGATTGACGCCAATCATAGTTAATGCTTCAAAAGTCATAGCAAAGCTGCTGGTTCTGGGTACTGTGATCGTCTGCGCTTTGCTGCTGGCCGCCCTTGTCGCCCTTTTTGTATTTTACGTTATCAGCATTTTTGTACAGATAATGCGTGAACAGGGCAGCGGCCAGCAAAGCAACATAAAGGCTGCGCTCAAAGCAAAGAGTGATGCGTTTTTTGAAATGGTGAAAACGCCCGCCCTTATGATGGTAATTACGTTTGGTATTTTGGCGACATTTGTTATTATCCCGCTGTTTATGGGAAAAACAACAACAGCGATACCGGCGGGTCAAAGCACTGCGCAGGCCGACATGGCGGAGCAAGATTTGTCCGGGCAGGCTCAGGAGGAGCAGAGCTTAACTGAGGTTTGGAAGAGTGGAATCATCCAGATTACAAAATTCATTGACAAGGATAAGGGTGAAAAGAGCAACGCAGGGCAGGATGACAATCCTTTCGGCTATGCGTTTATTTCCTATACGCTGGTTTACATTATTGTGCTGGGCGTATGTTTTGCCGCAGCTCAGATCCTGTATTCGATCATCAGGGACTGCTTTACCAGGAAGAACGCCGGCGGAATCATTGATGAATATTCCGGCTCTATTGGCATCCTGGCGGTTGGGATATCTATCCTATGGTCTATAAGAAGCGGGGCTTTGAAAGACGGAAAGCTGTCCACAATTATAGCGGAGTTCGGGAAATCCTTTTTAGCTGTAATGTTCATCGTTGCGTTGGGTATTCTGGCGCTGGAAATTATCCGCCTGTTGATGGACATGAAGGAAAAACTGATCCGAATCGAGGCAAGATACCTGTTTACTTCCCTCGTCGGACTGGCGTCAATCCTGATGTTATCCATGCTCAACTCTATTTATGGCGCGGTTTGCGCCGTCATTGGTTTTGACGCGGATGCCTCTCTGGACAATATTCAGGATAGGATTAAGGGAAAAATGATTGAGGAGATGGAACGCCAGCTTGATGAAAAGAAGGATTACAAGATGACGTTTTCAGGGTTCAGCGAAAAAATAACGAAGAAATAAGGGGTGAACCAACATGAACAAGAACAGGCCTGTCAATACAACCCACCTTTTGCAGTTCGCAGTGGTGTTTCTGGCCCTGGTATCCTTCTTTACCACCGCAAACGGCATGAAGGAATATATATTCCAGGATAATGGCGTAATTGCCTACATGGCGTCCGCCGCAATTCAGGGCATTCTGTTGGCGCTGAGCATGAACCTGCCTGGGTACCTGCGGGGAATATGGAATAGCGGATGGAACGGTTTTTTCAGATTCCTGATGTGTTTGCTGGCGGTCCTCCTCACAGGGGTGGCCATATTCTGTTCCTCCTGGTTCAGCTATGTCTATATCGCGGAGGTTATCCACAGGGATTCCTGGGACACCGACAGCGAGCTGCTGGTTCAGCAGACCTACCGTGAGGAGCTGTATAACGCCCAGGAATATGCCCACAACTACCGTATCTATCTGGAGGAGAGCCTGGGGGGGAAAATCCTTCTGCTGGAGGAACAGTCCAAAGAACTCTCCGACGCCATGGTGGATTCGGGGATCGAGTGGGATAAGGAGCGGGAAGACTATGTGACCAACGGCGGGGCCGCCGCCACTTATATGGCCCCCGTAATAGATGCCATGAGCAGAGCCGCCCGGTCCGATTCTTCACAGGAGGCCCGGGATCTTGCCGCAAAGGCGGTGGCGGACGCCGCCACAAGCATCAATAGCAGGATGGAGGCAATCCAGCAGCGGGTGGATAACCTCGACCGCAACATCACAAGATACGAGGCCCAAATTGCGGCCTTGAACAACCGAATTTATAATGCTGCGGAAGGGACTGATGTCGGAGCGTTGACCAATGCGGTTAACAGCTATACGGCACTCATCACAAACGCGGTACAGGAACAGGGTGAATTGGAGGAGGAGCGTACACAGCTGTCCAACGCGCTTTCCCGCATTCCGCACTATGAGAACTATTTGGGCCTGAACAGCTCTACCAGCGCGATTTCCATCCGAAGCTCGCTGGTGGAAATGCAGTCTGAATTTTTCAAAGACAACCCGGATGAAGAGGTGATGATGGACATCGCCGCAGATATATTTGAAAGCCTGCGCAGCGCGGCGAACACTTCCGGGGCAACCTCGGGGACGGGCTTCTCCTATACGGATTTGCTGATACAGATGAACCAGCTGATCCGTAATCTGATGGATTACTCGGAGATAAAAGACATTGAAGCGAACCTGGAACAGCTGATTACAGAGCTGCGTACGGAGGAGCCCGATGCCGAAGCGGCACAACCGACGGAGCCCGCGCAACCGGCGCTTCCAACACAGCCGGCGGACCCGGCAGAGACAACCGACCCCGGGGAGCCGATGGGCCCGGCAGAAACAACAGACCCGGCAGAGTCAGCAGAGCCGGCAGAGAGTGGGGAACCGAATCAGGATGCGAAACCGCCGGAGGCGCCCTCCGGCGGTGGACAGAGCGGCGGCAGCGGCTGGCAAAAGAGCTGGGGGAAGAGGCTGGACCAGTTGAAATCGCAGGTCAGCGCCATGCCCGTCTACAGTGAAAGCGACACAGACAGCAGCGTGCTCTCCGAGTCCCAGGCCAATGTCCTGCGCAGTTATGACCGAAATAAGGCCAGCCGGACCCTGGATGATATGATACGCCGGTATATTTCCCAGCACAGCGCGATCTATCAGGGGATCATTTATCTGCAAAGTCCATACCGCTCGCTGGCCATTTTTGCGCTGCTGCTCGCCCTGGCGTTCGACTTGACCGGGTTCGTGTTCGGCGTTGTCATCGAGGGAAATCCCCGGCAGAAGGCTCAGAACGGAGGCACGCCCGCCGCATCCGCCCAATTCGCAGCGCCGCCTGTTGGGGGCGGAAGCCGGACAGATGAAACGGAATGGACGGTTTTGGAAACGCTGGAGCAGTACGTGGTGCTGACCGGCGATTTCGAAAGCAGGGATGGAAGGTATTATTACAAAACGTTTAAGGATGGCAAGCTGTACCATTGGTGCGTCACGGACCCTGTCCCCTACGTCAGGCAGATATATATTCAATACAAGGCAAATCCGTCAGCTGGAATGCCTGTCCCTACTGCGGCGGACCAGGAACTCTGCTTTGCGGGCCAGGCCGGGGGGCCGAAGGATGGGATTTATACCAAATGCGGACTGGCCTTTGACGAAGGCAGCCTGATCCGAACCAAAAACGGCCAGACAAAGTTTCTTGCCACGGTTGACGAATATGTCCCCGTCCATAGCTATGACCCCGGGAGGGGGGAAAACCGGACCATCCCCGCGAAACGGCTGGCGGCGAAAAATATTGATGCCGAAACGGCCGTTGTGGCGCTGAATGAAAAAGGGACCAGGATTGCCGCGATTTACGTGATTGAGGGATAGGGGCTTACCCCATATTTCTGCTTGAGCCCTTCCGGCGTCCCTTGGTAAGGCCCAGGTGAACAAGGCGGAAAAACTGCCGGGAGGCCGAGCATGCCCGCTCAGCCTCCCGGCGCTGCCATTTGCTTGCATGTTCCGCCACAAGCCCCCGCGAGCTCAGCGGGCGGCGTCCTGCCCCAGCAGCTTGTCGATGGAGGCCAGCTTGACGCACAGGGAAAAGATTTCCATGGCTGTGCGCAGATCCTCCTGGGACGGATAAGTGGGGGCGATACGGATATTGCTGTCATGGGGGTCCTTGCCGTAGGGGTAGGTGGCGCCGGCCCCGGTCATCACCACGCCGGCCTTTTTCGCCTTGGCGATGATTTCCCTGGCGCAGCCGTCAAGGGAGTCAAAGGAGATGAAGTACCCGCCCTTGGGGGTGGTCCACGTCCCGATTCCCAGGCCGCCCAGCTGGCTTTCCAGGGTGCCGGTGACAATTTCAAACTTGGGGCGGAGGATATCCGCGTGGAGGCGCATATGCTCAACCAGACCGTGGATATCGCCGAAAAAGCGCACGTGCCGGAGCTGGTTTACCTTGTCGTGGCCAATGGTCTGGATGGCCAGCTGGGTTTTGATGTCCTCCATATTGTTGGGAGAGGTGGCGATGGCCGCCAGCCCTGAGCCGGGGAAGCTGATCTTGGAGGTGGAGGCAAATTTATATACCAGATCCGGGTTTCCGGCCCGCTTGCACTCCGCCAGGATCTCAATCAAGTGGTCCTGGTCGTGGTCATACAGGTGATGTACGCCGTAAGCGTTGTCCCAGTAAATGCGAAAGTCTTTTGCGGCCGGCTTTAAGCGGGCAAACCGGCGGACAGTCTCATCGGAATAAGAAATCCCCTGGGGATTGGAGTATTTGGGGACGCACCAGATTCCCTTGATGGCCTCGTCGGAGGCCACCAGTTCTTCTACCATATCCATGTCCGGGCCCGTGGGTGTCATGGGAACATTAATCATGTCAATGCCGAAATACTGGGTAATGGAAAAATGGCGGTCATATCCCGGGACAGGGCACAAGAATTTCACCTTATCCAGCCTGCACCAGGGCGTGCTCCCCATAACGCCGTGGGTCATGGATCGGGAGATGGTATCATACATGACATTCAAGCTGGAGTTTCCATAGATGATGATGCTGTCGATGGGGTTTTCCATCATGTCCCCAATCAGTTCCTTGGCCTCCCTGATCCCGTCCAGCACGCCGTAGTTCCGGCAGTCGGTGCCGTCCTCACAGGTCAGGTCGTCATTGCTGCTCAGCACGTCCATCATGCCCATGGACAAGTTCAGCTGTTCGGTGCAGGGCTTTCCCCGGGCCATGTTCAGGTTCAGACCCTTCCCTTGGTACTCTTTATATTCGGCTTTCAACTGGGCGCGCAGGCCCTTCAGCTCTTCTATGGTCAGTTCTGCGTATGGTTTCATTT
>OFGM01001857.1_pt1 | contig 11233 bp, 5 predicted proteins | sample 1521741 | NCBI WGS metagenome assembly OFGM01 (sample SAMEA3504079, study PRJEB24116) | mouse gut metagenome | biome: mouse gut; feature: mouse-associated habitat; material: faeces | place: Denmark | collected 2011
CGTCCTTTAAATTACAGACATAGTGAATCAGGGCCATGAGCAGGTTCAGCTCCGCTTTTTCCCAGAAATCCTGCCGCTCATTGGCGTTGGAGGTGTTCTTGATGATGACCTCCGCAATGGACTGCACCAGGTCCTTGTCATGCTCGATCTCGCTGAGGCAGTTCCACGCGTCGCTGTTCTCCATGTCGAGGAGGTTGAACATCCGTACCTCGTAGCCTTCCTCCTTCAGGAAGGCGGACATACTCTCGTAAATTTCGCCCTTGGGATCGACCAGGACCATGCTCTCCTTCCGGCGGGCGGTCTGGAGGATGAAGGGCTTTACAAAGCCTCTGGTTTTTCCTGAGCCGGTGGCGCCGTAGATCATGGTGTGCTCGGTCAATCCGCTGCCGGGGCGCAGCGTCACATATTCGGCATACTTGCCACCGTCCACATATCGTCAACCGCAAAGGCCGGTGTGACCATGCAGGCGCACAGCACGATTACCGTCATAATCTGGACATAGTAGCGGGGGAGCCTGGGGCCCAGGTGTTCCCAGAAGCAATGTTTTTTCAAAGAGATTCCTCCTCTCGAATCAGAAGCCAACAGACAGGCTGCCTTTTCCTGCCGCGTTGGGCCGTTGCGAAAAAGCGGCGAAGGTGCTATACTGACTCTCCGGTGATGAACATGATTTTTGCTTGCGATAACTGTCATTTTATTTTTAGTCGGACTGTTGAGCCAGAGCAGTGCCCGGATTGCGGGAAATATGCTGTCCGTCCTGCGGATGAAGCGGAACGTCAGGAGTATGCGGCGCGCCTGCGTGAGTCGCGGGAACAGCCGCAGCAGCATCAGCCGCCAGAAAAATGACGCTGATATTCTGCACCAGGCAGAACGGTCCGGCGGCATAAGGACGCCAGCGTGGGGAAATGCCCTGCGCCGGCGGCGGTTCCGGTAGATACTGTGGCTGCACACTATATGGCGCATGGTCGATCAGCAGCTGCGTCCGGTTCAAAAGCGGAAGCGTCAATTTACTTTCCATAGTCACACCACCTGTTGCCGTATAGGGCGGGGCGGCTCCCTGCGGAGCCGCCCCTTTGAGGATTAGTAGCCTGTCTTGGGCAGATTAGGCTGGTTGAGCCGGATGATAACGGTGATCCATGCGGTGATACCGGTCTCCCACTGGCTCATATGCTGGCCGCCCGCGTCGGCCCGGTTTACCACCTGGTAGCCGTTCGCCAAGTCTGCCCGGGTCTGGACGGTAACGGTGGGCTTCATCACAGAAGCGAAGCCGGCGGGCACCTTGCCGAACTCCAGCCGCACGTCTGTGACCACTTCACCCTGCATCAGCGGGATGGCGGCCAGATCAAAGGCGTAATTGTTGGTGCTCAGAAGATTGGACGCCAGCACGCGATAGTCGTTATAATTGGTCTTATAGGTGATCCGGTAGTTCAGCCGCGTGTTATAGGTGCCTGTGGTGATAGATTTCGCGGTGGCGCAGTCGGTGGGGAAGCGGTCGTGCCAGAAGAAGTTGTCCAGCGCCACATTGGAGGTGTTGGCCACTGTGAGATCATAGCGCATGGAATCGCCGGCCAGCAGCTGCTTGTTGCCCGTCTTGGTGATGGTCACTTTCAGGTTGGCAGGCTTGTCGTAGTCGCTGACCTTGATGATCTGGCCGGAATACTCCAGTGTTTCATCAAAGACTTTCCCGCTGAGCTGGTAATAGGCCGGGGCAGTGACCTCGACAACTTTGTAGCGGCCCAGGGGGAGGGGCTTGGAAGCGGCCACGCCGCGGGCGTCTGTGGTGATATAGTCCACAACTTTGCCGCTGCGTACCTGGCTGATCTCGTAGACCGCGCCCTGGAGCGGTTTTCCTGCCGGGTCCCCGGTTACAGGGTTGGCCTCAGCCGCATACTTGTAAACCTGAATCTGGCCGGTAATGGGCGTATTGGCCCACTCGATTTCCACCGTCTTTCCCGGCTGCACATAGACCGTCTTGTACTGCTTATCCAGCTCGTACCCCTCGGCGGCCTCCAACTCCCGGATAAACAGCTTACCCTTGCCCTGCACAGTGAGGTCGTCAAGGTAGATGTAGCCCTGATCGTCGGTAGCATATTGTCCGATGGGGTTCTTGTTGGAATCGTAAACCAGAAACTTTACGTCATAAATACCCTCGCCGGTAACGCTGTCCACCTTATGAATGATGATCCCGGAGAAGGGCGCGTTGGTGACGGTGAGGGTGGTCGTTTTCCCGTCCTGAATGGTGAAGTAGTGGGGCGTGCTGTCAATCTTGAAGCCCTCCGCCGCCTCGATCTCAACGGCATAGTAGTCTCCGGCGTCCAGGTCCGCGTGGACCCGGCCCTGCTTGTCGGTGGTCACAGTGTCCACAAGCCCGCCGTCCATACGCCGGATCTCGAAGGTGGTATTGGGGATGCGCTGGCTCTTGCTGCTCTCGGATACTTTAATCAGCTCCAGACCGCCGATAGGGGTATTATAGAATTTCAGGGTCTGGGCGTCTCCCACCTTGATCTGGATGGTCTTGGGGGTTGTGTCGAGGATATAGCCGTCCAGTGTGCGGATCTCCTTGGCGATGATGGTCACGCCGGGTTCCAAGCCCTCGATCACGATCCGGCCATTTTCGTCCGTCACATACTCGCCATTGTTGGGTCCCAGCAGCTGTCCGTTGGACTCCGTAACCAGGAAGGCCACGCCCTTCAGCGGGGTGGTGGTGCCGGTGATGTACTTTTCGATAATCAGCCGGGTCTTGGGATCATTTTCAAATGTGAGATCATTACCGCCATTGGTTCCGCCGCCGGTGTTTGTGCTGCCTCCAGGGGTGACATTGGTGATCCCGCCTACGGTCCCGGTGCTGCCGCTATTCACGCTGTTGGAGCCGTTTTTAACGATGATGGTCTGGGGCGTGCTGTTCAGCACATAGCCGCTGGGGACCTTGGTCTCTACAACCACAATCGTGCTACCGGGAATAAGCCCGGTGACGGTCACGGTGCCGTCCCTGCCGGTAGTATAGCGGCCCAGCACAGTCCCATTGCCGTCCTTGACCGTAAACTCGGTTCCCGGCACAGGCTTTCCGGTGACGGAATCCTTTTTCGTAAGGGTGAGGGAGCAAAGCGGCTCATTCAGGAAAGTAAGGGTCTGGGTGTCCAGAGGATTGACAGTGACCGTCTGGGTCTGGGTGCTCTGGTTGATCACATAGCCAGGGGCGGGTTTGGTCTCTTTGACAACCACTGTCCCGGTGATGCCATAGATGCGGATCTCGCCCTTGTCGTCGGTGGTGTAGAGTCCGTTGGAGGACAGGTGGCCGTTGTCATTGTCCACATAGCCGCCGTTGGCGTAAGTAACTTGGAACTGCGCCCCGGAAATCAGATTGCCGGATACCTTATCCTTCTTCTGGATCACCAGGGTCCCGGCCCGCTTGTTCCAGAACGTCAGCTGCTGCACTTCGCCGCCCTTGATGAGGATGTCCTGGGGCGTACCATCGAGGACATAGCCTTCCACCGTCTTGATCTCGCGGGCGATAACGGTGGCGCCGGGCTCAATACCGTCAAGTACGATTTCGCCGGCCTTGTCGGTGTAATACACGCCGTCGTCCGGCCCCACCGCCGCGCCGCTGCCGTCCACAACCTTGAAAGCAACACCACTTAACGGCTCGTTCTCGGTCCCCTCAATGAACTTCCGAATGATAAGAGTTGTGCCCGGCTCATTGTCAAAGGTCAGGCTGTTGGCTACGCCGGAGCGCACCACGATATTTTTCGGGGTTTCATCCAGCAGGTAGCCGGTGGGGGCTTTGCTCTCGGAGACCACCACAGTGGAATCGGGGGCCAGCCCAGTGACGGTGACAGTACCATCAGTGCCAGTGACATACCGGCCGTTATTGGGACCGATGGCCTTCCCCTCGCTGTCCCGGACGGTAAACTCCGCGTGGGCCAGCGGCTTCTTGGTTACAGCATCCCGCTTCAAAATGGTGAGGGTGCAGAGGGGATCGTCATAAAATCGAATGGTCTGGGTGTCCCCGGCGTTCACCACTACTGTCTGGGGCGTGGGGTCCTTCCGGTAATTGTCCGGCGCCTTTTCTTCAGATACCACGTAGGTGCCGGGCAACAGTTTGGACAGAACGATCTGACCGTTTCGGTCAGTGGTATACAAACCGTTGGAGGAGGTCAGGCCCTCGTTGTCCGGGGTCAGTTCCCCGTTGGCGTTCATGATCTTGAACTGCGCGCCGGCCAGGGGCTGCTTTGTGACAGAATCGTACTTTTCAACAATGAGGCCGCCCTTGCGGGTGTTTTTGATAATCACCGTTTGGGTGTCCCCACCCTGCCCGATGACCACATTGGTGGAGGGGGTGTCGATGACATACCCTCCATCCGGGGCTTTGATTTCAGAAATGACGTATGCGCCGGGCGCGAGGTTGGAAATACGAATCTCGCCCTGAGCGTCGGTGGTGAAAATGCCGTTGGAGGTTAAAGTGGACGTGCCGATCACGCCGTCCAGCCCTACCTCGCAGCCTGCCGCCGTTGTCACGCGGAACTCGGCTCCGCTCAAAGGCGCATCAGTCTGAGAATCCCGTTTTTGGATAATCAAAGAGCCCTTGGGCTGATTCTTGAAGGTCAGGCTAACAGTGCGGCCCTCTTTGATCTGTGCCGTCTGGCTCTGGGTGTCGATCAAAAATCCTGCCGGGGCTTTCGTCTCAGTGACTACCACGCTCTTGCCGGGCTTCAGTCCGGTAATGCGGATCTCGCCGGCTTCGTCTGTGCGGTAAACGCCGTTGCTGTCGCCAATCAGCGTTCCATCGGCGTACATCACTTTGAACTCGGCGTTTTGCAGCGCCACGCTGGGATTGGTGGCACAGACCTTACGAATCAGCAACGTGCCGTCCGGCGCGTTTTTGAAACGGACAGTGACAACGCTCTGCTCTCCGCTGTCCGCCAGCATAATGGTCTCGGAGGACTGGATGATGTTGTACCCGTCCGCCGGGTCCACCTCCTCCAGGACGTAGGCCCCGGGATTGAGGCCCGTCCAGATGGCGGTCCCGTTCTTGCCGGTGACCTTCGTGCCGATGGCGGTGCCGCCTGTGCCGCTGGTCCCGCCCAGGTACTTCAGCTGGAAGGTACAGCCGGGGAGGGCCTCGCCAGTGACGGAATCATACTTCTCCACCACGATCCCGTTGAGCGGGGTATTCTCGAACACCACCGTTTTGCTCTCGCCGCCCTTGATGTAGAACTCCTGGGTGGCGGGCTGCTTGATGGTGAAGCCCGCGGCGGGTTCCAGCTCCGTCACCTTGTACCAGCCGTCCCGCAGGTTATCGATGACGATCTGCCCGTTGGCGTCGGAGAAGAACACACCCAGACTGTTCAGCTCCCCGGTGCTGGTGTTGTTGCTGCCGTACCACACCTGGAACTTGGCCCCCTGGATGGGGCTGCCGGTGATGCTGTCCACCTTGTTGATGGTCAAGACCGGCTTTTTGTGATTTTCAAAGTAGACGCTATGCTCCCGGTTGGCGTACAGCGTCACCAGCTGGGGCGGGGCGTCCATGAGCCAGGGAGAGGGAACGGATTTCTCCGAAATCTCGTACACACCCGGCAGCAGGTTGGACAGCACGGCCTTGCCAGTGGAGTCCGTCTTGATCTCGTCCACGCTATGCCCGTCCGCCGCTTTTACCAGGAAGACAGTGTTGGGGATGGGGTCCCCGGTGTCTGCGTCCTTTTTATAGACGATCAGGTTGGGCCGCTTCTGGTTCTCGATGGTCAGCGTGGAGGTCTGGCCGGGGAACAGCTCCACATGGTACTCCCGCACGTCAATGATGTGATCGGAGACAGTGGCGGTCTCCTTGACCGAGTACACCCCAGGCTCCAGATTGTCAATGTTGATCTCGCCGTCCGGCTGGGTGATCCGGTCCAGATAATGCGTCCCGTCCTCAATCTTGGCGATGCGGAAGTGGACGCCGCCCAGCCGGGAACCGTCCGAGCTGGTTTTAATCAGTTTCAAAGCCGGTTTGGGCGTGTTGGTAAATACGAAGTTGGCGTTCTCATCCGGATTGATCTGCACCACGCGAACGGCGTCGTCAATGAGATAGCCGTCCGGCGCTTCCAGCTCACGCACCTCGTAGGCCCCCGGCTCCAACTTAGAGAGGTCGATCTCGCCATTGATGTCGGTCCGAAATTCCTGCCGGTAAGAGCCGCCAACCTTCTTGAACTCAAAGCGTACATTGGGCAGAGATTTCATCGTCACGCTGTCCACCTTGACAAGGTGGATGCCCGGCTTCAGGCTGTTAAAGAAGATCAGCGTCTGCGTCCCCGTCTGGCCCGCTTTCAGCTCAATCTGCTGGGGCGTGGAGTTGACCACATGGGCATCATCTGTAGATACTTCCTGCACCAGATAGGTGCCCGGCTCCAGATCATACAGGAAAATCTCGCCATTGCCGTCTGTGGTTTTGGTATCAAACAGCTCGGAATCCTTATAGATCTCAAAGGTGACGCCGGACAAACGATTGCCGCTCTGCTGATCGTATTTCACGATTCGCAGGGCGGCTTTGCACTGGTTGGTAACAGTCAGAACGGGATCGTCCTGAATAGCCGGATTATAGGGGTCAATGTGGATGCCATGGGGCGTCTTATCCAGCACATACCCTGCCGGGGCCGCCGTTTCCACGATCTCAATGTACGCTTCCTTTTTGATCCCGGTCACATACGCCTCGCCGGCGTCGTTGGTGGTGACAGAGGTGATCTTCTCTCCGTCAGCGAACACATCGAAGGTAGCGCCGGGGAGGCAAACATCCGTATCGGCGTCCCGCTTCACAATGGTAAGTCCAATGTCCCGGACGTTTTCAAAGGTGATCGTCACATCCTTGGTGCCGTCCCATTCCACCGTCTCTACGCGGGTATCCTTCTGATAGCCGTCCGGAGCGGACTGCTCCGTTACCCGGTAGCTGCCGTAGGGCAGTTCATCGCCCTGGAAGGAGATGGTACCGTCAAAGCCGGTGGTGCCGGTCGTTTTGTAGGCGCCGTCGATCTGCTCAAAAACGAATACCGCCCCTTGCAGGGAAGCCTTGTTCTGCGCGTCGATCTTCTTGATGGTAAAGCTCTTTTCCGTATCGTCCGCCACCGTCAGGTACTCTGTACGCCCGGCGGTGAGTGTGACGTTCACTGGAGCCATAATCTGGTACCCCTCCGGGGCGGTGGTTTCTGTCAGGGTATACTTTTCGGCAGGGTCCAGATCGGTCCAAATGACCTGGCCGTTCCGGTCGCTGGTGCCAGTGACCGTAGTACCCTGGTCGCCGGTGAGCGTAAACTCCGCGCCCTCCAGCGGTGCGCCGCCCGGACCGGTCTTGACGACCTGGAGGCTGGCGCTGTCCGGTCTTTCGCTTCCGGTCCATTTGAAGGTAGTCACCGCGTCGCAGGTGGTATACCCGGGGTCGGCCACGATATAGGACTGTTCGGAAGCCGACGGGTTGTAGGCCAAAAACAGATTGAACTGGCCTACCCCGCCGATGGCTTTAATAGAAAAAGAACCCGACTCGGCTGCGTTATCGCAGGGAATACAGACCTTGAACGCGCCGTAGTATTCACTGCCATTTGCATTCAGGTTGGTATCGCGGTGTTTGCTGGTGTCCACCTTGTAGCAGGTTGCGCCGTTCTCCTGAACAGTCTCCAGAGACGAGCCGTTCTCCGCAGTAAAGATAGTCCCTTGGGGGGCGTCTGTGGAGTAGACCTTGGTGGTATAGCCGTCGATCCAAGTGGAGGTGGCGGAGGCCACATACATCACGCGGGTGTAATACTCCCGTCCGCCGATGGTTTCCTTTTTGATGCCGTCTGTCCCTTCCTCAGCTGCACCTTCTAAGCCGCGACTATTTAGAACCTCAACACCACGAACATCCCGGTCCTCCTCCGCCCGCAGATACATCCCGGTATAAAGGTACTGTGTCCAGCCATTGGCCAATCTCAGGATTGCCTTTACGCTGTCAAATATCCGGATCTTCTGGGCGTCCGAGGTGGGTTCCACCAGCGCCGCGCGGCCGGCGGAGAACGCGGTGCCGGGGACGGAGAGCTGGCCGCAGGTGGCCCAAACCGCCATCTGGGTGGCGTATTTGTACTCGTCCTCCGTCAGACTGGCGATGCCCCGCACGTCATCGGGATGCAGTTCTTTGAACTGCTCCAGGGTGCGCATGGGATAGCCGTTGGCGAACACGCCCATGGTCTGGGGGTTCCGGTTGTACTCCTGCAGGGTCAGGGCCTTGTTGGGCGAGACTGCCGACAGGCCCCAGTTGACGCAATAGGCGGTGCCGGTCAGGCCGGTGTTGCTCCGGTAGGTCCAGCTGCTGCCGCCCAGGGTACCGCCGGTGCTTTTGCTCAAAAACTCATCCCGGCCCTGGTACTGGATGGTGACACTGCCGCTGTCGTTCAGGGTTGCGGCGCTGGCGGGGACCGTAATCAGGCTGGCCAATGTTGCTGCGGCCAACAGCAGGGAGAGAATGCGGGTAAAAGGCTTGTGTTTCATGAAGTCTCCTTTCTGATACTGTCTGTTTGAGAACAAAAAAGCGGCAGGCCGTCTCTGCGGCCTGCCAGCGTGAAGGATGTATCTTGCTTATTTCGTTGATCCGGGTACGAATAGTTCCTTGAGGAAGGCGGTGGCCTCCGGGGCCTGATCCTTCCCGGTCTGGTAGCTTTCCACCAGCAGGACCCTGTTCCTGCCGGAGAGGTCGTTGGCGGACACGTCCACATGGAGCCATTGACCATCCACATACACGAGGTTCCAAGTGTGGGTCTTACTGCTGACGGTAAAGCATGGGATGTCCGCCGCCGCGCAGAGGAACTTCATTGCTCTGGCGTAGGACCCGCAGGCCGCTTTCAGCTCCCCGGTGTGAGGGGCGAAGGTCTGGGTGATGCCGGCTGTTTTTCCCTTTTGGTAGGCCAGCAGGGTGCGGATATAGTCGTTGAAGGCTTCCACCCGCTCCCGGTCCGTCATCTCCGCCGTGCCCTCGATGACCGGCTGGACGAAGTCCAAGGGCGCTTGATAATTCTCCGGCATTTCGGCGGACACGGCGAAGTAGTCCAAGTACCGCCAGTAGTCGGTGAAGTTCTGTGGCACATGATGTTCGTAACGCAGCACCCCTTCCATGCGCCCGATCAGCTTTTTCACCGCGCTGTAGTCCTCCTTGGACACCTGTGTGTAGGCGGGGGCGGTGCCGCTGGTCCCGTCCACCATGGTCTGGCGGATGGCGTTGTACAGCTCCCGGCTGTACACGCCGGTGAACACCTCCGGGCTGGCCTCTTGGGAGAAGTCCTCCCGGCTCCAGTGGGTGGCCTGGATGGTGTAGGGCTGGGGAGCCTCTGCCGCTTGGGCGGGGACGGCCAGCAGGGCCGCTGTCATGGCTCCGGTCAAGAGCAGGGACAGGATTTTTCTGTTTTTCATGCTCGATTCCTCCGTTTCGTAATATGGTGGGGCTTTCGCAAACCGAACCATACCACAGAAGGTGGGGAAAGTCGAACACAATCGGCGAACAGTTTTCAGCCGAATTATCTCGCCATGGGATCACGGCGGTGCGCTTTTTGCGTTTTTGCCGTCTGGCGGGCATCCTGCTGCAAGGTATTGCCGCACAGCGTTCCAACACACTGGCGGAGGGCGTCATCCTGGGGGCGATCCAACCCGGTCGCTCTCAGCCACTGCTCCGCTACGGCCTGCAGCGGGTTCTCCAGCTTCAGCAGGGCCAGGGCATCCGATTCCGTGATCAGGTCAGGAAGTTTAGCCGCCACATTTCGGGCGGCCAGGATCTTTTCCAGATCTTCCTGCCGCTTACCGGGCGTACTGGCCTCCCAGCCCCGCGCAAGCCGCGCAAAGCGGTTGGCCAGCACCTGCGCCAATTCCTCTATGGCGCTGTCGTATTCCACGCTCATCCTTCCACCGCCGTGACCTTCCAGCGGTACTCCGGCTGATTCATAACGCAGGTATAGAGTGTCACCCGGTTATCCGTGGTGGGGGCGGTGCCGCTGGAATCGTTGACACTGACCTTCTCCACGCTGGTCACAGCATAGGTGCGGGTCCCCAGCATGGTGGTCAGGGTGATGGTGTCGCCCGCCTCCAGGGTATGGATCTTCCCGAAGTGATTGTTCACCCCTCGGTTATGTCCGGCGAAGCAGGCATTTCCATCCCAGATGCTGGTGTTGGTGAAGTGGCCCACGCCCTTTTTCAACGCAGTGCTGTCCGTACCCTGGTAGACCTTGACGGTCAGGTTGATGGCGGGGATCTTCAGGGTTCCCAGGCTGCCGTTGCTGTAGTAGAGATCGTCTGTCACCTCGGTGTAGCCGCCCGTGGTATTGCCCTGGGCGATATCGGTGGGGCTGCCGCCGGGGATCTGGGTCATGGTGACGTTGCTGCCACCGCTCACCGAGGGGTACTCACCGGGAACAACGGAGCTGCCCGCCGTCCCTCCGTTGATGTTGGCGCTGCCCACCTGATTGACCAGCCCGCCAGACAGCGCGCCGGGGACGAGGTTGGGGGTGAGATATTCACCGCTGCCGGGGAGGTAGCTGGTGGGCGTCCCGAAGCCGGGGGCGATGAGAGCGGTGTTCTTGCTCCGGTCCACATTGGGGTTCTCCCACTCGTAGATGGTGTCATCGCTGGTGGGCTGGCCGAAGAGGTAGTCCTCCGGGGCGTCAAAGTCGTACTCCAGTGCGCTGGCCTGGGTGACGCACAGGGCACACAGCATCATAGCCAGCAGAAAACTGTGGAATTTCAAGGGCTTCATCTCCTCTCTTTGAACTTCTTAAAGGCGAACACACCGCCAACGCCTATGGCCAGCACCACCACCCCGATGATCACGGGGCGCTTCAGGCCGGACAGATCCACAGGCTCCTTGGCGGTGTCCGGGGCCTCGGTGCTGCCTGGGGCCTCCGTCTGGCCGGGGTCAGGGTCGTGTTTGTCATCGCCGCCAGGGGCCTTGGACTCCTCCGGGGCCTTTTCGCTGCCGAAGATGGCGGTGTAGGTGACCACGGCGCAGTTGGGCTTGGACACCTCGCCGGTGTAGCTGGCGCTGACGGTGTAGCCGGTGGCGTACCGGCTGGAAGTGGTCCCGGTGTAGCTGGCGGTGGCGGTGTACCGGGTGACAGGGTTGCCCTCACCGTCCACATCCATGGACTCGCTCCACTTCACATCCCCCAAGGTCAGGGTCTTGCCCTTGTCCTCGATGCTCTTGGGGATGAGGGAGGTATCCGCTTCGGACAGGTTGGGATAGCTGCGGCTGGCGGTG
>OFGM01001858.1_pt1 | contig 11233 bp, 8 predicted proteins | sample 1521741 | NCBI WGS metagenome assembly OFGM01 (sample SAMEA3504079, study PRJEB24116) | mouse gut metagenome | biome: mouse gut; feature: mouse-associated habitat; material: faeces | place: Denmark | collected 2011
GAAGCGGGGCTGCGAATTTAGTGTCCGTTACGTCTGGAACGGAGCGGGAGCGCGGTTTCGTTGGAATACTTCCTTCCCTTTGCGAACCTTTAGTCAAAGTGTTCTTTTTATGAAATTTTATGAAATAACAATGCCTGAACAATGCTGCTGCTGATACAAATTATGCTAGAATCACAGAAACAAACATAATGAGGCATAAAATAATATAGAGTATCATTCCAACATTGACATAAATTGTGCGGAAACGTGTTCTGGGATTTAAAGGAATGATAGCATCTTCTAAATAGATTCTTTTTCTATAAATAAAGAATAAAATTGTTCCTGAAATAATAAAACCAAAAATAAGTACAACAGCTAAGATAGAGAAAATAGGATTTGGAGATAAGGCTAAATTGGGAAGAATCACAGAGCCAAATAAATTTATAATAATATGTAGAATTATGGTGTAACGAGCAGTATTTGTGCGAATAGCGATGAATCCAAAAATAAGTCCTAATGCAAAAGCATAGAAAAATTGAGATAGATTTCCATGAATCAATCCAAATGTGAAAGCTGTTACTAAAATCGCGGTTTTATCTCCAAAAGAGCGGAGTCTGTCCAGCATAATTTTCCGAAAGATGAGTTCTTCTACAATAGGAGCACTGATACAAGCCACTAAAATGGTATAAATGATGCCACTATTCTGCACTGCCATATCAATAGGATTTACAACAGTAGAAGATTGACCCATCATAGATTTTAATATGCCAATGATATAATTAATAAAAATACTGACATAATTAAATAGATAAGTGGTTGCCATACAGATGAGAAAAAGTACAAACATCTGCTTGAAATTCATTGTTTTAGGGGTATCTTTTTCTTCTATTGGAATATTTCTCGTCATCAGATAAAAGATAGCAAAACCTATTACATGAAAACTGACAAAGGTAAGTGCCCAATTAAACCAAGGTGTCATGGCTAATTTCGTGAAAAGAACTGGAAAAAAGGAACGTAAAATTGAAACAGATCCAATTTGAATTGCATAAATCATAAACATCATGACAAAAAGCGCTAATCCTAATTTAGAAAAAATTTTTTTTGGATTCATATGCATACGATTTTCCATATTAAAAATCCTCCTTTTATATTTTGAAATAATATATCGTTATATGACATATATTTCTATGTCATCATAACATGAAAAGAAAGTGCTGTCAATAAAATTATTTAGAAAAAAAGATTGACAAACTAAAGGATATTCGCTATTATATCATTAAATGTTATGATGCTTTGTGAATCAGGTGATGGGAATGAAATATATGTCGATGTACGACATATATTTTATAGCATGGTTCACAACAAATTAAGATAGATAGTGAGGGAAGAAATTGACAGAGGCAATTATAAAAAAATATATTCCTATGACAGAAACTACATATTATACTCTTTGTGCTGTAAAAGAGCCTCGGCATGGATATGCGATTATGCAGTTTGTGAATCGGCTGACAGAAGATAGAATACAACTGAGGAATGGTACTCTATATACTATGTTAGGAAGGTTAGTAAAAGACGGAATTATTGAAATTGTTTCAGAGGAGAAAGGAAAAAAAACATATCAGATTACAAAGGATGGAATTAGTTTAATGTTACGGGAGGTAAAACGATTGAGATATCAATTAGAAAATGGAATAGAAGTATTTGGACAAGAACTTTTAGAGGAGAAATTAAATGGGAGAGAGAAAAAGGACAAAAATTTTCTTTAAGAATGGCAATAAATAGTTAGAAGAAAAAGATTAGAGAAAAAGAAAGGAAAAGATTATGAAATTAGAAGTAAAGCAATTAAGAAAAAATTTCGGAGAAATAGAAGTTTTACATGGGATCTCTTTTGCTGTGGAAAGTGGAAAGGCATTAGGGCTATTGGGAAGAAATGGGGCTGGAAAGACCACGACTATCCGAATTATTATGAATGTTTTTAAAAATAATGGAGGAGAGGTATTGTTAGATGGAAAACCATTTCATTCAAGAGAACAGCCAATCGGTTATCTTCCAGAAGAAAGAGGAATGTATCCGAGAAAAAAGATATTAGAGCAAATGGTATATTTTGCGAGTTTACGAGGAATGGAAACGAAACAAGCGAAGGAGAGAGGGCGTTATTGGTTAAAGCGTTTAGAAATTGAAGAATATGAAAATAGAAAATTAGAAACTCTCTCCAAAGGAAATCAACAAAAAGTGCAGTTAGCTCAAGCATTGATTCATGATCCTCAGATTGTGATTTTAGATGAGCCATTCAGCGGCTTAGATCCTGTAAATTCACAGATTTTAAAAGATGTTGTAATAGATTTGATTAAAGAAAATAAATTAGTGATTTTTTCAAGCCATCAAATGAGCTATGTAGAAGAATTTTGTGAGGAAGTTGCGATTATCGATCATGGTGAGATTGTGTTAGATGGAAATTTAAAACAAATAAAAAGAGAATATGGAAAAGATCGCTTGATTTTGAGTTCTGATAACTGGAATTTGAATGAACTACATGAAAAATTAAAAGAAGATTTTTCAAGATTGGTAAAAGTAGAACAGAAAAAAAGGGACTTTTTGATTTTATCTTTATTACCTCAGGTCACAAAAGAAGAGTTTTTAAAAGGTTTATTAGAAAAGAAAATAGAAATTCAAACATTCGGTAACTATGAACCATCTCTTCAGGATATTTTCGTACAAAAAGCAGGAGAAGAAGATTAATCTATAAAATCTTTTCTATTATCAGTTTATGATGGCGCTGTGTTCATAAATTTGATAACTATAAAAGACAGCGCAGAAATGGAGAGGAAAATGAAATCATTTTTAAAGGTATTACAATTTGAGTTGGGAAATTATATAAAAAATAAATCCTATATAAGTACCACGATTCTATTTGTCGCTCTTATTATCATTGGTTTGTCCATACCAGTTATATTTCCGGGACTGATTCCCGGAACAGGAGCATCTAAAACAGACATGATGACAGAAGAAAATGTTTCATCAGATACAGGAACACAGGAAAAACAGAAATTAGGAATCTGGGATAAAGAACATTATTTTTCTGATACTTCTGATTTAGAGAAATACTATCCAAATTCGGAATGGATGGCTGCAGAAAGTGAAGAAGATCTGAAAGAATTAGTAAAAAGTGGTATGGTAGAGGCTGGATTTTCTTTATTTGCTGAAGACAGCTATCGATATTATGTAAAAAATACACAGTTTATCGATCCACGACAGAATTATTTTGAAAATGCGCTGTTAGAAGCGAAAAAGGATCAATATTTTAGTGAAAATACAATAAATAGAGGTGAAATAGAAGCGCTATATACACAAGTAATTTCTTCAGAAGTGATCGCTCTTCAAAAAGATGGAGCTTCTAATTATTTCTATGTTTATATTTTATTATTTATTCTTTATTTTATGGTACTTATGTATGGAAATATGATAGCTACAAATGTCACAACCGAAAAGAGTACTAGAACAATTGAAATTTTAGTGACCAGTACAGATACAAATAGTCTATTATTCGGAAAAGTGGTAGCTGGAACAATAGCGAGTGTGTTACAGACAACACTTATTGTTGGAAGTGGAGTTATAACTTATTTTATCTATAGAGATGCATGGAATGGAATGTTAGATATCGCTTTAAATATTCCGGGAGAAGTGTTATTATATTTTGCAATTTTCGGAATATTGGGATATGTTTTCTATATGTTTTTATTTGGAGTTTTAGGAGCGCTGGTTTCTAAAACAGAAGATATCAGTAAATCTACAGGAACAGTTCAGTTTATTTTTGTTATTGTTTTTTTAGTGACTATGTATAGTTTAGGTCTTAGTGACAGTATTTGGATAAAAGTAATGTCCTATATTCCATTTAGTTCCTGTAATGCTATGGTAGCTAGAATTTCATTAGGAACAGTGGGAACAATAGAAATCATTTTGTCTTTGATCATTTTGATCGCTTCTATTGGAGTAGTCGGATGGATAGGGGCAAAAGTGTATAGAATGACTACTTTGTTGTATGGAAATCCGATAAAATTAAAAAGTATCTTGAAAAATTTAAAAGAGAGTAAATAGATATCTCAAATAAGATAATGAAGATATGCTGTGTTGACTAAAGGATCGCGCAGGAACGAATATCCTATTCCAACAAAACCGCGCTTTCGCTCCGTTCCAGACGTAGCGGTACTAAATTCGCTGAACCCAGTAGGGTTCGCTCATTAAGTGCCGACGTCTTCCAAGGGGTTTCTTTCGGAATACTTCTTTGCTTCCGCTAGTTTGCAGAAGTTTTTTATGTTTGTTTCTATCTTAAATATTTTATTTTACAGATACATATTTTCCCTTTTCAAAGGTATTTCTAATGTATAAAACCAGAAAGATAATGAATAACATTTATGACAGAAAAAGTGGCATTATTTAACATCTCTACAAATTGTGAAGTTATCCTTTAGAGAAAACAACGATTTACACCAAACCATTCTTCTCTTTCAGAAAGCAGCCTTTTTAGATGCATCAGTTTTTGAGTAAGGACTTCATTTCTCTTTACAACATCGATATCTTCGTAATCAGTAAATGAAATCCATTCGTTTATATTCTGGCTTATATCATCATAAAGGTATTGACAAAATTGCAGCATACTTGTATGAGAAAATTCATTGATTACATTTTCTTTATGCAAAGGATAACGTTCATCATCTTCACATATAATATGACAGTTCCAGTAGCTTACTGTACACAAAAAACGATTGGGTTCTAAATATCCTTTTACACAAAATGGTAACATCGTTTCAAGCCCATGTATTGCCTGTTCCACCCACTCGAACGCAATATCATCAAGATAACTTAATGCGTATATAGAAGTATCTTCAAGTTGAAAATTACTCCAACCATAAACAGGCTTTGTCAGCATTTATTTTACCTCCTATCTTAATTCTCGATTTATACACTTAATCATAAAAATGGGAAAATGTATTGCTGTTTTTGAGATAAATATGTAACATAATGTAGTTTTTTGTAGAACAACTGATAAAGTAGCTCCGGCAAGTATCTATTCCAAAAGAAGTCCCTTGGAAGACGTTGGTACTTAATAAGCAGTTCCGTTAGGAGCTGCGAATTTAGTACCGTTACGTCTGGAACGGAGCGAGAGCGCGACTTCGTTGGAATAGATACTTGCCGGAGTGGGATTAATGGGATGAGCGGAATTTCCTCTATACCCCAAAATTGTTCATGATTCTTAATTATTCTTCTATCATTGCTAAAACAGCTTTTCCTAATTCTTGTGATTTCTCATTAGCATCTTCTAGTGATGCTCCTTTTATACCATAATATAATTTTACTTTTGGCTCTGTGCCGGAAGGTCTTACGCATACCCAAGCGTCATCTTCTAAGTCATAATATAATACATTGGAGCTAGGTAAACCAGTGGCAGTGATTTCTCCTGTTTTCATATTCTGAATGGTATCCTTTTTATAATCCCTAGCAGAAAGAACCTGATATTTTCCGATTTGAGCAGGTGGGTTGTTACGAAGGTCTTCTAAGATCTTCTGAATTTTATCTAAACCTTCTATTCCCTTCATTGTGATAGATTTTACATCATCTTTGTAATAGCCATAGCGTTCATACATATCTATCATAGCATCCCAAAGGGTTTTCCCTTTAGTTTTATAGTAAGCTGCCGCTTCACAGAGTGCCATAGTTGCTACAATCGCATCTTTATCTCTGGCATGTGTTCCGATTAAACAGCCATAACTCTCTTCAAATCCGAATAAATATGTTCCTTTTCCTGATTGTTCAAATCCTAAAATCTGCTGTCCGATGTATTTGAATCCTGTCAGAACTTCAATTAATTTTACACCATAGTATTTTGCTATGGCATCTGCCATATTCGTGGTCACTATTGTTTTGATTAAAGCTCCATCTTCTGGCAGACCCTGTAGTTCTTTTATTTGGCTGATTTCATAGTCTGCTAACAGACAGCCTGACATATTTCCGGTTAAGGTGATATATTCTCCAGTTTTAGAATCTTTTACATAAACTCCTAAGCGGTCAGCATCTGGGTCTGTAGCTAAAACTAAATCCGCATCTTTTTCTTTTGCCAGTTTTAATGCTAATTCAAACGCTTCCTTTGCTTCTGGATTCGGATAGCTAACGGTTGGAAATTCTCCATCTGGTAATTCTTGCTCTGGAACAACATACACATTTTCAAATCCTAGCTCTTTTAATACTCTTCTAGCTGGAATATTTCCTGTTCCATGTAAAGGAGTATAGACGATTTTTAAATCTTTTTGAACTTCTTTGATGCTGTCTAAATGGCGTACTTGTTTTTTTAGCTGTTCCATATAGGCATCGTCAATAACTTGTCCGATGACTTCATATAGATTTTCCGCTTTTGCAGTTTCTTTGTCCATGGTTTTTACTGTGCTGTAATCTGTCACTGCTTTTACTTCTGCCATGATTCCTGTATCATTTGGAGGAGTGATTTGAGCACCATCTTCCCAATATACTTTATAGCCATTATATTCTGGAGGATTATGGCTTGCTGTGATATTGATACCTGCTGTACATTTTAATTCACGCACGGCAAAAGATAATTCTGGAGTAGGGCGCAGACTTTCAAATACATATGCTTTAATGCCATTGGCTGCTAAACAAAGTGCTGCCTCATCTGCAAATTCTGGGGACATTCTGCGAGAATCGTAAGCAATCGCTACTCCTTGTGCTGCTTTTCCCATTTTCTTTATATAGTTTGCTAATCCTTGTGTTGCTTTACGAACAGTGTAGATGTTCATACGGTTTGTACCTGCTCCAATCACACCTCTAAGCCCTGCTGTCCCAAATTCTAAATCAGCGTAAAAGCGTTCTTTGATTTCGTTTTCATCATCTTTAATCGCTTTTAATTCTGCCTTAGTCGCTTCATCAAAATAATCATTGCTTAACCACTCTTCATAATTTTTTTTGTAATCCATTCTAGAATACCTCCTGCTAATATGATGAATTTTTTATTTATTTTATATATTGATATTTATTTTTTCATTCGTTTTTGCTTTTTTACTTTTTTCTATCGTTAATTTGCCACTAATGCTGGAAAACTGTAATGACTATCCGCTTTATCACCAGATATTGTTATGGTATGCGCTTTGGTTGCATAGCCTTCTTGTTTTAAAATGATGGTGTGCTCTCCGCTCTGCTTTGTAAAGCTCACTGGCGCGATTCCTTGATATACTCCATCGAAATAAACAGATACACCAGAAGGGGCTTCTATATGCACTTTATAATCTGTGATTTCTTTTCCTGTGTTAGCTCCTGGTCCGGGTGCAGTTGTTTCCTGTTGTGTGGTCGTCTGATTTGGTTCTGTTACAGTTGGAGTTATTACGGTTGGAGTCGTTACAGTTGGAGTTTGAACAGTAGGGGCTGTCTTCGTTGTAGTAGTTGGAGAAGTTGTAGCAACTGTTGATGTGGTTGTTTGCCCCTGCGAGGTTTCAGGCGTTGAAGCAACTACTGTTTCAAGAGGTTTAGTAGTCGTAGGTTCTTCTAGTTCTGGCTTTCCGAGCGTGATATCCCTCTTTTGAAAGCTTTCATTCACTAAAAGGTCTGCTTTATAAGTGATATAACCCTCTGCTTCTACTCGGATTTTATAAGAACCATAGACGAGTTCAACCACTTCATCATATGGTGTTTTTCTACCATCTATATATAGGATAGCATTTTCTGGTTTAATTGTAAACTCAATACTTCCAATTTGTTGTGCTTCTTCTTTAAATTGCCCTACATCTACTATGAGTTCTTCATTTTTTACTACTTTAATAGATTTTGTAGCACTATGACCATCTTTTGTAATATGGAGATTATATTCTCCTTCTGGAACAATTAAAATCATTCCTTCTGTAACTTGCTGACCGATTCGATTTCCTACCATTACGATTCCATCATAATAATCTTCTGCATTTTCTAATATCACATAACCATGTCCTTTTGTAATGGTGATCGAATAAATTGTTTTATCATAGCCGCGAAGTAGAAGTTCATCTTTTTCATGGATTTCCGTAGCAGTTTCTAAACGCTGTCCATCGGACAATACGACTACATTTTCCTTAAATTGATATAAGGTATTACCTATTTTTATCGTTCCTGCCTCATTATCTATCTTAAAATCAGTCACATTGCGGTTTTCCCACGCATCAGCAGATTTAGTTAATTTTTTCATCTTGCTGTTTCCCTCGTCATAGCCGCCATTCACAATATCTCCTAAGTTAATTTGAGTCATGGAAATAATATCTCCATATTTATCACGAACATCTGTTGCACCTGTATAAGTATAAAGTCGAATACTATCATCATCAATATTTTGAATCGTGATAGTAAGATTTTCTGTATCTAAAGCTGTCACTACACCATAACATGTCCCATTATAATTGAGTTGTGTTGTAGATTCAGATTCTTCCGATTTTGCTTTAACTACTCCGCCATAACGCCTTACATTGGATATGTTAGAAGTATTAGATGTATTCGTACAGCCTGTTAGAGTGCATAGTAGGGATATAGTTAAAAATAGCAAAAAAATAGCTGAACGGAATGAATAATTCTTATGCATAGTATTACTCCTTTAATATGTGCTAAATGAATGGGATAAAAGGAAGGATAATAGAACTATAGGGGTATTATAACATAAATAAATTTGGAAAGCTAGTGAGAGATAGAAATTAATTAGATTTGTTTTAGAATGTTTATTTTTATTGTTTGTTTTTAGTAATATATAAAAAAACAAAGAACTACCATAGTTCTTTATTGAATTATGATAGTTCTTTATGTTTATGTTATTATTTTTGTTCAATTACTGCCTCAATAGTAGCATCACCAGTTATATTAACTTCAAATGTATTCTCTTGTGTTGGATTATATGTTGTAGTTTCTTTATTTATTGTTACATTTAATTGTTTTGCTGCATAGCCACCAGCTACTGTTAATACAATACTTACTTTACCACTATATTGTGTTGAAAAATTTGCACCTGTTACCTTGTCTTCATTAATTGCATATGTTACATACTCACCACTTACTGTTACTCCTGTAGCTGTAATAGTAAATTTTGTATCTGGGTTCGGATTATCTGTGTCTGGATTGTCTGTGTCTGGATTATCCGGGTTATCTGTTGCTTCTTTTTCAACTGTAATTTCAATTTCAGTAGCTTTTGTTACGCCTGTGATAGTTGTAGTTACAACACCATCTTCTGCTACTTTTAAATCTCCAACTGTAGCTTCACCAGCAGTTACTTTTGTTACTTTGTATCCTAATTCTGGAACAATTGTTAAAGTAGCTTCCTCTTTTTCAGATACTAATTTAGTATTTAAAGAAGCTGTAGCATTATCACATTTACCAATTGTTAATTCAAATCTTTCTATTATATTTTCTTCTGGTATCTCGATCTTTTCGTTTGTTTTGGAATCTGTTATTTCAATCTCCTTATTTGTAACTTCTACTTTTGTACCACCAGGAACACTACAATTTGCAGCGGCAATAACTGTTTCAACTTTTGCTGATTCGGTAGCAGTAATTGATGTACCTTTTGCAGATTCGCCTACTTCTATCTTTTCAACCTTTGCACCATCTTCTAATTTTATTTCAGCTGGTGCATTAACTACTATATTTGTAACTTCAGTATTAACTACTACTTGTTCATTAGCTTTATTTACTTGTAATGTTTCAACAGGAGCTGATACTTCTACCTTCTTAGTAGTTTCCACAATTATTACAGGAATTATAATTGTAACATTTTTGGATAACACAACTGAAGCTATATCACTTAATACAATTGTATTTATTTTAACAGTACTAGAATCTATTTGAATTTTAGCAGTCTTTTTTACTTCTACTTTAGCTACTGTTGTATTGCCTGATAATAAAACACGTACTTGCTTTCCTTCTGATTTATCTGTAGCTAATTTTCCTTTAATTTTACAATTCTTAAATGTAACTGTGTTCTCGCCACCGCCACGAACAAATACATCACCATTTACATCTAAATCTTCAAGATCTACATCTCCTTCTCCTACTGTACTGGAGATATAAACATTTTTAATTTCTTTACCTTCAGCATTTAAAGCTTTAAGGGTTTCTGCATTAATTGTTCCTGCTTTACGGATATATAAGTCACCATTTTTATATTCATTTCCCTTCTTTGTAGAAGAGCTGCTATAACTTCCGCCTGAACTGCTACTGCTGGAGCTGCTTGAACTATCTGAACTTGCATAGGAACTTACAGTTGTTCCGTTAGAATTAAATGCTACTGTTGCTGCTGGAGCGATTCCGATAGACGCGCCATTATCTCCGAATGTATATGTTTTTCCATCAATCGTATATGTACCAACCATCATTGCGCCTTTAGTACCATCAGAATTAGGATTTAAGTAGTATACTACACCATCCACACTAATAACACCACTCTGCATTACACCACTGCTGTTTGCAAAGTACCATTTTCCTCCATCATTAATCCAACCTGTCTGTAATGCTCCGCCTGCTTTAGAATTTAAGTAATACCATTTGTCACCATCTTGTACCCAGCCTGTTTGCATAGAACCTTTTTTGCCGTTAGAAATAGGATTCAAATAATACCAATTCTTAGTGCTGTCCTGCAACCAACCAGTTGCCATATAGCCGTTTCCATCAAAATAATACCAGTCATTACCATCTTGGAACCATGTATTCGTTTTATAAGTTCCATTTGTATTTTGATACCACCACCCTGTATTATTCTGTTTCCATCCTGAACCGGCTGCAAATGCTGGTGCACAATTTCCTGCTATCATAGATACAGCAAGAGCTCCAACTAAAACGCGTTTCCATTGTGTCTTTCTCATCTTTTCTCTCTCCTTTCAAACTTTTAAGCGAACAAGCCCATTTTATAAAAGTTTGTTCGTCTTCACATAATTTAATATACAATTTTATGAATTGTATATTATTTCCTTTCTTACGTGAAGATCCTATAGATATGATTTATACAACTAACAATATATCATATTAAGTTTTCTTAGTCAAGAATTAGAGCAAAAATAGTATCTTAAAATTTTCTATATTTTTTATATTTTTTTACATTTTCTTTACAATTTTCTTTCATTTTTAATAAATTCGTAAAAGCCATAAAAATTATGATACTTTTTTTTAATATAATAATATTAAAAACACATTATACACACATATATATATGGATTAGCAGCAGAGAACTGACTCCCAAAACCTG
>OFGM01001863.1_pt1 | contig 11204 bp, 9 predicted proteins | sample 1521741 | NCBI WGS metagenome assembly OFGM01 (sample SAMEA3504079, study PRJEB24116) | mouse gut metagenome | biome: mouse gut; feature: mouse-associated habitat; material: faeces | place: Denmark | collected 2011
CAATGCCATAGCAAAAGAACATACTAATAATTGTATCATCAACACTTTCTCCTTACCTTATAGCTTGATTTTAACAATTTATCCTTCCAATTATAGCATCTCATGATTCAAATTCAAGTTTTTATCATAAAAAGGAAAATTTCTCGTATAATTGGTTCCTTAAACCAAATTTCTATAATCAAATCTACTAACAGTATTACCCGCGAAGCATTACCCTGGCAGTAAAAAGACCATCATCATAAGTAAAGACGGCATCGCCGCTGTTTTTCTCTGCAATACGGCGAACGGATTGAATGCCAATGCCGTTTCCTTTGCGTTTGGAGGATCTCAAAATACCGTCCTTTTCTTTAATCTCTCCATCAAATGTGTTTTGTACCTGTATCAGTACCAACCGTTCCGAGTGCATATATATCTCGATTACAATCTGAGGCTTTCTCTGTACAGCACGCAGACTTGCTTCCAATGCATTTTCCAAAAGGTTAGACAATACCAGGCACATATCCATATTGCCGATAGGAATATCTGCGGGAAGATCAATCTTTGGCAGAAATGGAATTTCGTTCCGATGAGCCAATGTACAATAATGACCAATCACGCTGTCAACCGTCCGATTCTCGGAAAAACGCATATCCAGATTAGGAATATTGTTTTGTGCTTCCGACAGATAACGCTTCATCTTTTCCAAATCACCATCCTGTGCCATACCGGACAAATGGGCAAAATGGTGGCGCAAATCATGGCGGGCTTGGCGTGTTTCTTCAATGGCAGACTTCAGATTATCATAACGGGACTGCTGCATGGCAAGGAATTGATTCTCCTGCTGTAATCTTGCATTCTTATTCAAATTGTTTGCAATGATTAAGAACATGGCATAAAACAATCCCAAAAGGATAAACAGCGCAAAGCAGACGACGATGTATCCTTGCATAATACGCCCCATATATAGGATACCTCGACGCTTCGGAATTATAAACAGGTTGATCCCAAGAAACACCATCGGCAGTACCCCAAAGATTTTCCATGTAATAGGAAGATTATCATCCTCTATCAAATCCCGAGCCTCATGAGCAGCAGGATACCACACAAGGAATACACAGGCCCAGCATAGTATGTTATAAAGTATCCCTGCACCGACACAAAACCACAATTCATTCTCCGTCAAGTTCATCTCTTTTGTCATAATGGCATTAATTGCTCTGGCAAGACTATTGACACAGACAAAGACTGCAACGATCGCAAGGAATACGTTGCCAGATTTCCACACCGATATGCTCAATGTTTTGGTATAGACCAACATGAAGATAACTATCACGGCAAGTATTACCAGACCCGTGGAGATATGCAAAGCATAAGATAAAAGTCCGCCAAGCACCGGCAAGCAGACAGTTAGGGGCGCAAGCCACAATATAAGTTCTCGCGGTCTTTGTTTCAGATATGATTGTACGGGCACGTAGGCAATCAGCATACCTGGGATTACCACGAGCATTTCAAGAATGGGACGAAGCATCTCAGTCATAGCTTATTCCCCCTTCTGAACAGAAAATCCATAAACGCCTGGCGCGCAGATTTTATCAGCACTCGGCTTACTGCCACTTTTTCCCCGTTATTCATTACAAAAGCTACTCCATCAAAGTCGACTGCATGTTCCATGTTTACTATGCCCCCTCGGCTGCATAAGAAAAACCGTTCGTCCTCTTTCAAGGGAGCCGTGAACTCTCCAAAGGATTGACGGGTAACAAGCTCCTTTTCGCTTGTAGTATGAATATGTATCATATGGGAAAAATGGTCGGCATAAACAATGTCCTGAAAACGCAGGCGGATATCGCTGCCATTGACCTTGATATCCATATATTTATCGGGTTTCGGAACACGAGATAAGATTTCATCCGTCAATGCCTCGATATCCTTTTCATCATAGGGTTTAACAAGATAGTACATGGCATGAACACGAAAACCTTCCAGCGCATGATCCGTGGAGGTGGTCGTGAAAATCAAAAGTCCCTTCTTGTCAAAGGCTCGCAATTCGGCGGCCGTATCAATTCCTGTCATACCATTCATATAGATATCCAAAAACGAAACGGTAAACGGCTGCTGTTTGGCCGCAGCAAGATACGCTTCTCCACTTTCATATTCAAAAATTTCTGCGTAAACGGCACGGCGTTCCAGCGCATTTTCCAGCCTGTCATGCAGCAGCCTGCATTCCGCTTCTATATCATCAACGATTGCAATTCTCATAGTCCCAGACTCCTTTTTAAGCTAATCCATCATAATGATATCACAGTATCCCGAAAATTTCTATGTACCGACTACAACTCGTGCCATTTTCGGACGTTTCGTGCCACCTCTATTGAAGCGCAATCCAAGTTTCCTATAATAATTAAATATAGTCATTGTTTTCCCATCTGACCAGCTCTAAGCGAAATATGATCAAACAACACAAGGAGGATATCAGAATGAAAATGAAAAAAATTACCTGCTCTGCGATAGCCATATCACTGACTGCGGTTATGTGTCTTGGACTGTCAGCCTGCAGCCAAACACAAAAAGAAGATAATAGTTTAACCGGCTCGGTACTGCCCATCAAAGCGCTAAACGCAAAACAGATAGACATAAATCCCTACATGGCGCAAAGCGATGCCAACATCCATCAAGATGGCTACAATACCGATACCACCGATGAAGTACTGCCTATCGGTATTTATCCAGAGATTAATGTGTCCTATGAGACTACCAATCTCAATGCTTCTCCCGCTGTGTTTTTTGACACCTACGGCCATGCTGTTGTGCCGCTTCTAAGCGGCATTGCTATTCGGGACATCAATGCCGAAAAGACCCAGACTCTGGGTTGCTTTTCGCCTACGGATCATGACAATGGCAGATATGCGATCCAAAGTTCCTACTCCTTCGTGGATGCGGATAATCGTATTGTTTGCCCTACCACTCACAATCATGTGTTGATGCTGCGCTCCACCGATGAAAATGGTAATGTTCTGCCGGAATTTGAAAAGGTGCTGGACATTGACATTAAGGCTGCCGCAGAAGCGGCGCTTGGCAAGACACTAGAGCAGAATCTATTATCCATAGTCTTTGACTACGAAGGCAATCTCTGGTTTGCTACGGGAGGATTTCGTATCTATCCTGACAGAGGGCAGCAGGGAGCTTTGGGCTATATCGCCCGCTCTGCCATTGACGCCATTCTCACGGGAAACGATGTGGATCTTACTAAGGCAGTGTTTGTCTATGAACTGACCCCCGGCGAGGGTGCGGAAAATGGAATTGCATCTTCCAAAGACGGTGCGGTAATCCTGACAAACCAGAATTGCTACCTGTTCAAAGCCGATAACGGTGTGAAAAAGATCTGGTGTACTCCTTATAAAAGTGTGGGTGCTAAGGACAGCAAAAAAGAGGATGAAACCACCGGCGGCGGTCTGGCATGGGGCGGCGGTTGTTCTCCTTCGCTGACTAGAAATCTTGTCATGTTTACTGACAATCAAAATTCCGTGAATTTGATGGCGCTGGATATGAAAACCGGCAAGGTAGTCGCCAGCCATCCGGTAATCGATGAACTGCCAAAAGAAATGCAAGTATCCGTGGAGAACTCCGCCATCGTTTATAGCTCCGAAGAAGGAACGGTAAGTACCATCGTATGCAACTGGTTCGGCGCAGGCAGCGCTGATTTATCCAAGCCAGACAGTGACTCCTCCATCCAAAGCTACGCCAATATATACGACGCAAACTGGCTTAATAAGGGCAATTCCATGATTTTGCCTGGCATAGAGCGCATCGATACCGTCAAGACTGAAAAAGGCTATGAGATGAAGAGTATCTGGTGCCGCAGCGACCTGCGGGATACTTCCATGATGAAGCTGTCCACCGCTACCGGCTATATTTATGGCTATGTGCAGGATTTAGAAAGCGGGATGTGGCAGTATATCATTCTGGATTTTGAAACTGGAAAAACTATCTTTACTATGGATGTATCTGACAAATCCGGCTATAACAACATGGCCATCGGTATGTATGCGGGAAACAGCGGCAATGCCCTTTACTGCCCTACCGGCTGTCTGGAACTGCTGCGGCTGCAGGATCGATTCGTCTATCTGCCGGAAATGCCTTACCGTAATGTGAATCTGGATAATGCCACTCGCAATGTACTGAAACAAGAACAGTTCACTGCCGATGGCGGAAAGGGAAGCGTGGTGGGTTGGCTTAATACGGTGACCATTGAAAATCTCCACTCTGATACCACTGTTGCTCTTCGGATGAACAATCTTTCCGGTGATGCAGCCGATCTGAAACTCTATGCCTATGGTATCGACGGCAAATTGATGGAAGTACCAAAACAGCTATGGTCTATCAAACTTGAAAACGGCGAAATCGCCAGTACATTATCTGCAGATATACTCTATGAAGTCCATATCGCCATGACAGATGGCTGTGACTTTGACTTAAGCGAAACGGCAAAAGAGATCCAACTCTGCGTTGTCCTCGGAAAGTAAGACGAAACTATACAAGGAACAAATTCAAATCAAAAAGGAGGGAACTTACTATGAAATATCATTGGAAAAAACGAATGCTAGCCGTACTGGTCAGCCTTAGTATCCTGGCATCAAGCTCTACAATGACATTGGCTGCAACCTACCCGGAGGCTCCGTCACACAGGGGTACTGTAGCTAATCTGGTGATCGGGAACTGGGGTGCCATCGGTTTGGAATATCTGGAGCGTGGCGTAATGCGTGGTATCGGCGCAGCAGCCAGCCATACAGACGGCGCAATGTCCGACATTCTCAAATTCACGAAAAAAATTCTCGGCAATCCTCAAAGCACGGCGCTTGGCGAAATCAGAGCGCTATGTGAGCAGATCATGAACCAAATTTATGCCCTGCAAAGTAACATTTACAGTACCACTGCCAGCCTGGAGGGCAGTATCCAGCATTTACAGGAAACCGTTGACCGCAACAACTACGACAGTTACCACAATCAGCTGGTCAGTTTTTACAATCGATACTTAGGTGTTTACAATGATTTTCTCGCCATGACAGAAGCACTTGATGCATACACCAAAGACCCGTCAGAATCCCGTTTGAAAACGCTGCGTCTTTCCTACGAAAAGGTGGAAGGATTTTATAACAATGCTTCGGATTCGCATACCGGGACCGAGTTTAATTTTACATCGGACTTAAATGCTGCTCTCCAACTGATCAGCCCATATCCCGCAACGCAAACAGTCAATGCTGATATTGCGGTCTCAGACAAGCGTGGCTGGGGCAGTTCGACCGGTTCTACCACATTCCTTGATGCCCTGCGCACCTACTTGCTTGATGGATATGCATTTGAACACGACATCTACTCGAATATGAAATCCGGTATGAACGAAGCTGCAGGATACCTCAGTATCTATCTATCCGCCTATCGACTGTATACTGAATTCGGTGCTCAGCGCATCAATTCCGATCCTGCGCTCACTGAAAAAGAAAAACAAAACCAGATCAACACGCTTTGGAACGACTTTTCAAATAACTCCTACCGGGCTATGCGCGGCATTGAACAAATGATGAGCTTGTACAATGCAGATCTTGCCGGTTACATGCGCGAATATGATGTAGACTCAAGCATTAAAATGTCTTATCAGTCTTCCCGTTCCTACAAACAAAATGTATGGCATCCGGATCAGTGGGTGTCTCACAGCTATGATTTATCTGCGGAAAAAACCAAAGAGATTGTTCAGGTCTATCAGGTACGCCCGGTTGGCAGCAATACCGCATATGCAATTTTAAAAAGCGATAATGACCCGGACGCATCCAAAAACAATATCCAACTGGTTGCCAACGACTTAGTAAGTGTTGCCTTGGCTCTGCGATACAGTGATGCCCGAGCACTTAATGCGGACTTTGACAACCTGCGCTCCTCTTCGAGTCCGAGCTGGTATTACATGCCGAAATCGGTGGGCGACATTCAAAGCCTGTTAAATGTGGCAGCATACACCTCCGATGCTTCCGACGGGCAGCATCTGGTCACCTTCTTAAAATCTCAGGGGCTGACCAATCTGCCAAACATCCCCAAAACTACTGGCAGCTATAACCACGATACTTTAAAAAAGGGTGCTTTCATGCTCATGGATACTAAGCGCGAGTGGAGTCCTTCTAATACTATGATTCCGGGCAATCAAGACATGGATACCACCTTTTTAAATGTTGAACTTCCGCTTTACCGGGACAATGCCAAACAAAACCAAGTTCTGATTGATGTAGAAGGCGATATTTACGACAACCGCGGCTCTTATGGAGGCAAAGAGGTACTCGTCATGCTCTCCGGTACCCCGCGCATCTCGTTTTTCTCTTCCACAGTCGGAAACGGAACACTTGAGATCTATCAAGCCGATGCAGAAGGTAATCCAACCGGCGCTGCCTTTAATCCTTCCCGCGAATTGCTGTTAAGCGGTACGCCAATGGTCGCGAAGGTAAGACCAGGCGATAATCAGGTATTAAAATCCTTGGTACTCACCGCCAACAACGGCGCCTATACGGTTGATTTAGTCGGCGGAAGCATAAACGGCTCGGACACCTCAGCAGAAGAATTACTGCCTTACCTGCAAACTGATAAAGACGGATATTACTATTTTCACCTCCCGGTTCCTTATCAAGATGCCAGAGTGACCGCCACATTTGGGGCTCCTGACCGCGCTTATAAAACCCACACAGTAGACCTTGCATCCAGCAAGGAAGGTGAAGCGCTGTTTGCAGGCAGCAATGGTATGATCAGCAGAGAATTCCACGCTGGCGACACGGTCGAGCTGAATGTTCGCCCTTATCAGGGGAAACTGATAGACACGGTAACTGCTGCCACAACAACCGGGCGCAATATCCGCATATCTAACATAACAAATGAAGATCTGCGCACCACTCCAACCTCCAAAAGTTATCGATTTGAAATGCCTGACGAGGCAGTGATTGTCAACGTGACTTACCGAGATGGGCATACCGTTTCCCTCTCCACTGCAAACAATGGGACAATCGCTTTCACAGGTATCGCGTGCAGCAACAGCGAGTGGCTTAACTATCCGATTACCTATGCCCCGGGAGACACCGTACAGATAGAACTTCAACCAAATGACGGTTATTATATCAAAAATTGTACCGTCATCGGTCAAACAAGCTATGATGATATTCCGGCTATTGTCAACAATACGGTTTTGCAGTTTAAAATGCCGAAGGAAAATGTCACGGTAACACCGGTCTTCGCACAGATTATATCCGGTTTGCACACCGCGACAATTGACTGCACCGGAAGCGGCAGTTTGAAATTTATTGAACATGGCGTGGGAATCAATACTGCTGAGCGTTCTTATAAGAATGGGGAAACCGTGACTCTTACCGCTGAAACGTTCGGAGATGCTGTACTTGAATCTGTCACGGTGAAAGAATATGGCGGAAATGAGCTAGAACTTACCAAGTCAAAGGACACCTACAGTTTTACAATGGGCAACCGAAACGTCACAATTTCTGCGCAGTTTACCCCTTATACTGTGATGACTATTAAATCAACAGATCCGTCACAGGCGAATATTCAGTTTGCAGATGGCACGCCAAATATTTCAGGCAGCACGGCGAATATTCCACCTAATCAAAAGACCTATATACAGGTCGATTACTACATAGGAGCGGATTCTATTTACGAAATCATTGCTGTAGATGAGAATAGAAAACCTATATCAGTCAAAAAGGAATCGCCTATTCAAGATGGACCGGATCTGTACAGCATTCAAACTACCAGCAAAAACGTTGAGATTTCACTGAAAATTTCTTATTACAAGAAAGTAAATCTAGTCAATTACAACATGCGTTTTGCGGATGGCGGAAATGAAAACAGATTACCTGGCGAAGAGGTTCTGGTCTTCGTACCTTCTGCGCCAAAAGCGACCAATGTTTATGCGTCCGATGGACACGGAATCCTCATCCGACTGACCTACCATTCCTATGAATATTTTAGCTTTATCATGCCAAATAGAGATGTGTTTGTCTACAAAGAAGGCACCCCTGGCTTTAAGCTTAGCTTGGGTAATCTCGCGTCTTCTCAGCTGCAGGTAAATTACAAAAATCTTGCGCACTATACAGAAGATTCCGGCGCAATCTTCTTTGAACTGGACCAGCCACTTTCGATTGAAATCGTTGTACCAAAAGGTAAAACCTTTGACTTATCATTTGGTATCTTCGATCAAAACAATCTGCCAATTGCAGTGAACAAAACGGTGACTCGCTTAGATGATGGACAGACCAAATATCTCTTTGAATTTGTCGGAAAAGAGCAGCCCCTCCGTATCGAATATTCAGAAGTACAACTTCACCAGGTGGACACACAGTATTATGATGAACAGATGGGCAAATATCTGCCAATCAACCAGCAGACAGTCCGTCACGGAGAATGTGCAAAACGCGTAGATGCCCCGGAACGCCCGGGAAAAGTATTTGTTGGCTGGCAGATTGACAGCCAGAGCTTTGACTGGAAGGCTCCAATCGAAGGGGATATCACACTCACGGCCATATACAAAGATTACAAAGCAGGCTCGGACAAAAACACTCCAGATACCGCAGACCAATCTCCGGCAGCAGCAATCCTTCTGTTTGCCCTTTCGCTTGGTACGTTGCTGATACTAAAAAAGATTCGACAATGAAAGAAAAAATTATAACGCGCATACTATAATTTATTTAGAAATTTATCTAATTTAACCCAGATGCAAAGAGGAATTGTCAAGTTTTTGCGAATTTTTAAGCAAAACTTGACAATCCTCGCGCTTATTAAAAATGCTTATTTATAGTTAAAATCATCAATAACACTGAACAGAAAACCAGATATTATCAAACCGCTTTTCAGCCAAATCTTCCTTCTTAATATAATAATAAAGCATGCCGCAGTCACCAGACATCCACTTAAAGTCATCCTTCACAATTGTTCCTAACTGCAAGAGTAATGACCATTCTTTTGCTTTATTTGTAATATCAGCAGCCTCATCCTCCGGAATATTTTGATAACTTTCAGGCTTGCCGCAATATACCCCTCTACTTACTCGTTCACATTCAGAAAGCATCTCGCCTTGTATGATATCCGCATATCCCAAAACTTTATGTCGTTCAAAATCTTCCTTCGTATTTACACCCAGATCTTCGAGAATATCATCATACTCTTTCCACTCACATTCCTTATCACTATAAACTTCAAATTCTTCAAACATCGGATATGACTTTATTATTTTAAACCTAACGGCGATTTCTGGAATTACATAGTCTTCATTCAAATCTTCCGGAATATCAAATTCTACAAACTTTGTCGTATCTTCAAATTTGCTATTACCTTTACCTATTTCTTTACACTTTCTTCTAACTCCAGCAAATATCTGTCATAGTCAGACATAAACAATCTATCCTGAATTACACGATATTTTTCGAATTCTGTTTCAGCGTGAAGTTTGACAATTTCAGCAGAAACCTTTCCCGCATCCTGCAAAATACCGTAATCAAACATTTCTATAAAACTGTTGAGCCTCTTTTCCCAATCCTCCATAGTAAGAGGAATACGTCTTAAAGTCATGTTCTCGGCAAAATCCAAATATGCAGTAACCATACGATTCAATTGATGCAATTCGTTCTCACTCAAATAGTTTTTAGCAATCGTCACATCACTTTTCTTAATCTTGCTAATGATTTGTTTTTCTCTGAACCTGGCGATTACCTTCCGTTTGAACTATTCGGAATTTCCGAATAGTTGCCGACTCCTCCAATTCGCTGTCAGCATATATTTTTTTGATATGCTCATTGATTGTCGGCAGGGCGACATCATAAAGCGTAGCCATCATTTTCTTTGTGAGCCATATATTTTCATCCTCATAACGCATTTCGATGCTGTCTTCCTGTTCTCCCACAGAAGCAACATAGGTCAGTTCAATATCATATCCAAGAGCCTCAAGCATCTGCACAAAGATCTTATTCACAACACCGTCCTGCTTTTTGATAATGCGATTGACACATCATACTTTCCACTTTGAATCAGTAATTTATGAGCTTCATAAAGTCTGTCATAAATATTTGCAAAATCACTATCAAAGTTAATACTAAATCCATTCCCACACAAAAATGCTGCTGGTTGTTTTTGTACTATTTTCTCCAATTCTTTATATGTTATCTCTTTCATCTTCAATCAGCCCTTTTCATTATATACTTTTCAAAAATATATTTTGTTTGAACATTTCAATTCTTCTGTGGATTATCTTCCAATCTTGGTAAATTATTTATCCTTGTGTTTTCCAATGTCTGTAACTGCTGCACCGCTAACTGCCGAAGCAATTCCATTCTCTCTTTTTGTTTCTTCCCCTGATTAATCAAAACTGCATTATAACTTTCCAGATTCGCAAGTACAAGTAACTGATTCAGTGTTGCCACATCCCTCATATTTCCTTTCACTGTTGAATTTTCATCTTTCCATTGCTTAGCTGTTTTTCCAAACAAAATAACATTGAGCATATCTGCTTCATTAGCATATGTGTAAGATATCTGTGCAGAAGTCAATTCTGGTGGAATCAAATTGTCCTTAATTGCATCTGTATGTATCCTATAATTTAACTTGGAAATCTCTCTATTTAGGTTCCAATTTAGAGATAACCGACTATTTTCATCTGTCTTTAATCTCCTGTAATCCTTCATAATATATAACTGAAATTCAGGAGAAATCCAAGTGGCGAAGGACATGGCAATGTCCGTATGGGCATAGGTTCCACCATAACGGCCTGCCTTGACCACGATGCCGACGGCGTCCACTCCGGCAATCCATTTGCTGGGCGACATGGTAAAGGCGTGTGTACCGGCCTGACTTCTAAAGGCGTCGAATTCGACGGGTTTGAAATTGGGATTATGCAGACTTTCCCATAACCCCAGGAATTCGAGGGTGTCACGGCCGCGCATCCAGTTCCGGATGACATCATTTGGATCGTCGCTCTTATAGCGGGCGATGTCTGTTAGCGAGATGAACTCATTTTCAAAATCCGTTGTGTAGATTCCTATTTCAATTCCCTTTGCATGGATGGTCTCCTTGGCGGTTTGTGGGGCTCTGTCATAGAACCGTGTTGATGATGTTGCGCGAGACGTGTATTTTTACTACGGCACGGGCGGCAACATCCGTTGCCGCAAAGACAGCCCGTGTTCCACACGGGCCAA
>OFGM01001875.1_pt1 | contig 11158 bp, 9 predicted proteins | sample 1521741 | NCBI WGS metagenome assembly OFGM01 (sample SAMEA3504079, study PRJEB24116) | mouse gut metagenome | biome: mouse gut; feature: mouse-associated habitat; material: faeces | place: Denmark | collected 2011
CCGCCGCTCCGGCAGGCGTATGCGCCGCAGGAGAATGACGCGTCGCGGCCGGCTTTCGGTGCGGCCCCGGCCGCTGCACAATCGCTGTCTCTACGATGCGGGAAGATCGGTGCTCGGACGGGGAGGCGACGGCATGAAATCGGGGCGGACGGAGCGTACTGATGTACCACCCGTCCGCCCCGATGATTGCGGCGTTGTCCGACGAAGGGATTACTTGACGGCAACGGCGTCGATCTCCACCAGCGCTCCCATGGGCAGTGCCGCCACTTCGAAGCAGATGCGGGCGGGTTTGTCGCCGGGGAAATACTCGGCATATACGGCGTTCATGGCCGCGAAGTCCGATATATGCGCCAGCAGCACGGTGGTCTTTGCGATGTCGCCGAAGCCGTATCCGGCCTCCGAGAGGATATGTCCGAGATTGTCGAGCGAGCGGCGTGTCTGCGCCTCGATGCCCTCGGCCATTTTGCCGGTTGCGCCGTCGATAGGCAGCTGCCCCGATATGTAGAGCGTCTTCGAGTCGTGTTCGATAGCCTGAGAGTAGGGTCCGACGGCCTTGGGGGCCAGCGGCGATGCGATTACTTTTTTCATAATTGATAGTGTTTCGGTTATTTTGTACTATATTTGCAACTAACTTTTCGCAAAGATAAGAATTTAAATGTTTCGTAAGATGAAAAGATCTTTTTTAATCATGTTCGCCGCAGCATTGGTTGCAATAACGGGATGCTGCAACTGCACCTCGCGCAGCCGTGAGGTAAAGCCTCTGGTGGGTACCGACTGGCATCTGGTTCAGATTATGGGTCGCGACGTGCAGAAGCCTGCCGACAGCTATACCATTACCTTCGGCCAGGACGGCCGTCTGAACGGTGTGGGCGACTGCAACCGTCTGATGTCGGAGTATAAGACCGACGACAGCCGCAAGCTCACGTTCGAGTATCCCGCCTCGACCAGAATGATGTGCCCCGATCAGGCATCGGAGGACGAGTTCCTGCAAATGCTTTCGCGCGTGACGCACTACGAGATGGACGGAGAGCAGATGCTGCTCCTGTCGAACGGCGAGCTGCTCGCTATCTTCGAGGCGCTGCCCGAGGGCGAGGCGAAATAATCGTGCCGGCATCTCCGGCAAAAGGTAGAGCGTGCGTCGTAGGGAGCTACGGCGCATGTTTTTTTATTGCGGCATACGTATGTAGACAAAGTGTTGATAAAATTCTATGCGATAAATTTCGATCTCGAATAAAATTTTACCAAATTTGCAACGTCGAAACAGCCTCTTTCGCAGGGAGGCCGTTGTTTCGTGTCGACATTGCGAAACCGAATATATTAAAGTAAAACCAGTTATAGAGTCATGACACAAAAGTCTGCATCCGAATCATTGCCCAAGGTGGACTACAACGAGGCCGTGGCCGCGTCGAAGGAGTACTTCGGCGGCGACGATCTGGCGGCTACGGTGTGGGTAAGCAAGTATGCCTTGAAGGATTCGTTCGGCAACATATACGAGACTACGCCGGCGCAGATGCACGAGCGCATCGCCCGCGAATTGGAGCGTATAGAGAACAAATATCCCAATCCGTTATCGAAACGACAGATATTCGAGCTGCTCGACCATTTCCGTTACGTCATTCCGCAGGGCGGTCCGATGACCGGTATCGGAAACGATTTCCAGGTCGCGTCGCTGTCCAACTGCTTCGTCATAGGGCATAAGAACCCCGCCGACTCGTATGGCGGCATCTTCCGCATGGACGAGGAGCAGGTGCAGCTGATGAAGCGCCGCGGCGGCGTGGGACACGATCTGTCGCACATACGTCCCACGGGCAGTCCCGTGCTCAACTCGGCGCTTACCTCGACCGGTATCGTGCCGTTCATGGAGCGTTATTCGAACTCGACGCGCGAAGTGGCGCAGGACGGACGACGCGGTGCGCTGATGCTCTCGCTGCTGATAAAACACCCCGATGCCGAGAACTTCATCGACGCCAAGGTCGATACGGGCAAGGTCACGGGCGCCAACGTCTCTATAAAGATCGACGACGAATTCATGCGTGCCGCGGCCGAGGGGCGCACCTATCGCCAGCAATTCCCCATAAATGCCGACGAGCCTCTTTACAGCAAGGAGATCGATGCCCGCAAGCTGTGGGACAAGATCATCCACAACGCATGGAAGTCGGCCGAGCCGGGAGTGCTGTTCTGGGATACGATCATCCGCGAGAGCGTCCCCGACTGCTATGCCGACGAGGGCTTCACGACGGTTTCGACCAACCCCTGCGGCGAGATTCCGCTGTGCCCGTACGACAGCTGCCGACTGCTGGCTATCAATCTGCTGAGCTATGTCGACGAGCCGTTTACCGGTGCGGCGCACTTCAACTTCGACCGTTTCCGCGACCATATCCGCAAGGCCATGCACATGATGGACGACATCATCGATCTTGAATTGGAGAAGGTCGAGCTTATCATAAAGAAGATCGAGGACGACCCCGAGGACGAGGATGTACGCCGTGTCGAGCACGACCTGTGGGTCAAGATCCGCGAAATGGCGCTCAAAGGCCGCCGCACGGGTCTGGGCATCACTGCCGAGGGCGACATGCTCGCGGCATTGGGTCTCAGATACGGATCGGAGGAGGCTATCGCGTTCGCCGTCGAAGTGCACAAGACCCTCGCCGTCGAGGCCTACCGCGCATCGGTCGAAATGGCCAAGGAGCGCGGCGCGTTTACCGTTTACGATGCCGAGAAGGAGCGCAACAATCCGATGATAGGCCGTATCCGCGAGGCCGATCCGGCGCTCTACGAAGATATGGTCAGGTACGGACGCCGCAACATCGCGATGCTGACCATAGCCCCGACGGGCACCACGTCGCTCATGTCGCAGACGACATCGGGCATCGAGCCGGTATTCCGCCCCGTGTACAAGCGCCGCCGCAAGATCAACCCCTCGGACAAGGATCGCCGCGCGATGTTCGTCGACGAGACCGGCGAGAAGTTCATCGAATACTACGTCTATCATCACAACTTCGTAAAGTGGCTCGATGTCAACGGATACGACACATCGAAGCTGCAAACCATATCGGAGAAGGAGCTCGATAGGTGGTTGCAGGCGTCGCCCTATTACAAGGCCACGGCCAACGACATCGACTGGGTGGCCAAAGTGAAGATGCAGGGCGCGATACAGAAGTGGGTCGACCACTCGATCTCGGTTACCGTCAACCTGCCCAACGAGGTCTCGGAGGAGCTTGTGGCACAGGTATATCGCACCGCATGGGAGTGCGGCTGCAAGGGCGTGACGGTTTATCGCGACGGCTGCCGCGACGGCGTGCTGCTCGACATAAAGAGCAAGAAGCGCAACAACGACAGCTTCCCCGACAGCCAGTCGATCAAGCGCCCAGAGTCGATTCCGGCCGACATCGTCCGATTCAAGAACGGCAACGAGGACTGGATAGCCTTCGTAGGCAAGCAGGACGACCGCCCCTACGAGATCTTTACCGGTAAGATCGAGGAGGACGCCATGTATATCCCGCGCAAGATTACCAGCGGCTCTATAATAAAGGTATCGGAGAAGGACGGTTCGAAGCGTTACGACTTCCAGTATGTCGACCGCTACGGCTACACCAACACCATAGGCGGCATATCGCGTCTGTTCGACGAGGAGTTCTGGAACTACGCCAAGCTCATCTCGGGCGTACTGCGCTACGGCATGCCGATCGAGAAGGTTGTCCAGCTCATCGACGGACTCCACCTCGACAGCGAGACTATCAACACGTGGAAGAACGGCGTCGAGCGCGCCCTCAAACAGTATATCGCGGACGGAACGAAGGGCAAGGGCAAGTGCCCGCAGTGCGGTCAGGAGAACATGGCCTACCAGAACGGATGCCTTACGTGCATGTCGTGCGGATATTCCAAGTGCGGATAATGGGCTAATAAATATAAGTTTATGCAAAAAATCTCGTCGTCGGCGAGATTTTTTGTATATTATTTGTATATTTGCCGGCGATTAACCTTTGTTGTGCATGAAACATGCTTAGGTTGTCATTAGCAATAGAGTCCTACCGCCCGCCGGGGTCGTGAACGGTAAGCAGCGGTTCGACGATTAATGATTTGAAACGATAGCATAACATAAGATTATATTCTCAAAACTAAATGATTATGAAAAAAAGTTTATTTGCCGCATTGTTGATTGTCAGCACTCTGTTGTCGGCTGGCGTGACGGCTCAGGAGCAGGGCGGTAAGCTCCGCTGGAAGGGCCACGAGACGAATAAGTTCTGGGATAACTGGGAGATTTCTATCGGCGCAGGTGCCAACACCGCGTTCTCTAACGGTAGCAATATCGGCAAGCGTTCGGAGCGTATCGGCTTCGAGGGTACTTTCTCGCTGACCAAGTGGGTACACCCGATCGTAGGTATCCGCGGCCAGTTGCAGGGCGGTTGGTTCAACAACTTCCACCCCACAAACGGCAAGATGGATTGGCCTTACCTGTTCGCACACGGCGACATCATGGTCAACTTCTCTAACTGGGTAGGCGGCTATCGCGAGGATCGCGTATACTATGCAGTACCTTATATCGGTTTGGGTTACATGGCTGTCAACTTTACCGACAACAGCCAGATCGACAACCGCGCCGCTTCGGGTCAGGCATTTACCTTCGCTTACGGTTTGTTGAACAAGTTCCGCGTATGCAAGCAGCTCGATATCGACCTCGAATTCAAGGGTCTGTTCGCTCCTGCACGTATCGCTCCCTGCAAGTTCGACGGTGCTTACATGTACGGTCTGAGCGCAACGCTCGGCTTTACCTACCGCTTCAACAAGCGTGACTGGAACCGTGCTTACAGCCAGGATGATGTCGACGGTTATATCGCTGCTATCGGCGATCTGACGAACCGCCTGAACAACGCCAACGACCGTCTGGGCGACGCCAACAAGCGTATCAACGACGCAGATGCCGAGAATGCACGTCTGAGAAACGATCTGGACAAGTGCCGCAAGAACCGTCCGGTTGCTGCCGCTCCTATCCTGCCCGAGACTTCGGTATTCTTCACTATCGGTTCTGCTAAGCTGAGCGATTATGCAAAGGCTTCGTTGGATCAGTTCATCGCAACGGTTAAGGATAGCGACGCCAAGTTTACCGTTACCGGCTATGCCGATAAGGAGACCGGTAGCCAGGCTCGCAACATGCAGCTCTCTAAGCAGCGTGCAAAGGCTGTTGCCGACTACCTCGTTGCAAACGGCATCGCAGCTTCGCGTATCCAGCCTTCGGCCGAGGGTCAGGGCGTGGGCGACACCGTTACGGCTTACCCCGACATGCAGCCGAAGATCCAGCGTTGCGTGATCATCAAATAAATTCGTTCCTAAGAACGACTCAGGCAGCTCCCCGAATGGGGAGTTGCTTTTTTTTGTATGCCTCTCACTACTTCCTGCTTAACCGCCTGACTTATCGTTGTCGTGCATGTTGCCGTGCATTGTCCGTATGCGCATTTCAGATGCAGAGGGATATGATGTCTATCTTGCGCTTGCTTCGGCCGATTCAGATGAAACGTCTAAACGAGAATGCCCCCGACTATCGACTGTGCTGCGTTCCGCCGACAATAATCGATCCCGTACCGTCGGGCGGGATGCCGCTTGCCGAGGGGGGATAAGCCTCGCCCGGCCTTGTATGCTGTCCGGCATGAAATCATGGCAGAGAGGAGATGCGCTCGGTTCATGCTCCGTGCGATTCAGCGGCTGGGTCGAAGCCAATGGCGCTATTGCTTCGTCTCGGCATAGCGGAATATTTTCTTCGGCTTTCGGCCTAACGAATACGTTATGGCAAGCCGCAAACGAAAATCTCCCGGACGGGCAGTACTGGCGTACTTCCCATTGTCGAGCGACAAGGCGCGGCAGTAGAATGTCGCTTTTCACTGAAATAATAAAAAGCAGGCGCGCCGCCGGAATTTACTCGGTTCCGCGACTACAATCGTTGAATCGCGTCGGATCATCGGCAATGGTTCCGGTGCGCACCTGCCGGCGCTGCATTGTGCTTTAAGCCGTCATGCTGCTACCTTCGTGTAAAGCGTCCGTGTATACATCTCATTCAAATCAGTTTCCATTTATATCGTACTCGTCATTACCTGCTGCAACGGCTGTTCGAGATTTCGGTTTTCAGCTCTTAAAGTCAACCGTGATCCCGACCGGACATATCGGCCGGCTGCCCAACGGTCGCCGTGCGCCGTAAGGCGAGTGGCTGAAAATAACGGACTAAACGCGGCGGCCTGACACGGCAGTATTGTGCCCTGAATATATACCGCGCACTGTCCGTATAAGAAAGTGCGATATCCGGTCGTTGCTGTTATCTGTAAAACTTTGGCCTTAGGTTGATTCTGCGGCCGAAATATCGCACGACCTATCCCCCGCCGCCCGATGACGGCGGGACGGCGTTACCAGATTCCTTCGTAATAAAACCTAATAGGGGTATAGTGTACTCGCTCCGCAGCCCGATGCGGTTGCGGGAATCCAATATATCGTATATCTGTGTATTCGGTACGGCGCATAACATATGAGGTATTGGTGGATGCGCCCGCAGAAAATAAAAAGGGGCGCGGTGTCAGCCCCTACTCGCAGGTCTTGGGAACCCTTAACGTGAAGCTGTCCTGCGCCCTTGTCCGTCCCGTCCATAATTGAACGGGACATAACAAGGACTGGCAACCATTATACCACGTTAAACAACCTCTTTCGAGGCTCCCAAGTTTACGAGTAGGTATAAAGAGTTGTTTACCCTTTATGATGTTATGTCCGTCGGCCTATGCCGAATCGTATAGTTGCAAAGTTAACATATTTTTATTTATAGATGGTTTGCTTTGTGTATTTATTTTCTCCGGTACAAATATAAAACAAATCTTTTACAATGACAAATACATGAAATAAGAATTTGTCATTATTAAAGTCCTTTGTTTTATGAAACGACAAAGGCGCAACGATAAATTGCTTGCTGCAATAGGAGAGAAGTTGGTAAAGATACGTGAAGCAAAAGGACTATCGCAACAAAAAGTTTATATTCATACCGGTATAGATATGGATATGATCGAACGCGGAGAGTATAATCTTACATTAAGCACGCTGTCAGACCTTTGCGACTATTACAATATTTCGATAAAGGAGTTTTTCGATGGAGTGGAAAATCCTTGATTAATGCGATTATGGACAAGCAACGGCATAATGAATCGTTAATGAAAGCAGTCGCAGAGAGATTCGCAGAGCTGCGAAAGTCTGCCGGCTTATCGCAAATACAAGTCTATCGTGAAGTCAGAATACATATCGGCCGCATCGAGTCGGGTTATTCCAATATTACGATAGGTACGTTTTCCGATCTTTGCAAATATTACAAAATATCGTTCACAGATTTTTTCGATTCGATAGAAACAGAGTCATTAAAGAATCAAGAGTAATAATGTGTATAGGCATGGTTCAATGCGCTGCATTGAACTTTTATTGAAAATTATTTACGAGAATTATCGGATAAAATAAAGCCAGACTTTAATAAACCAGAATTGCAACAGACAGATCCCATATTGGTAGAGTCGATAGCCAAGCGTCTGCAAGAAATACGAGAGCGACACAAACACACTAAGGGTTTGTATTGCACGGTACCTGTTTGGCGATATCCGATTATGAACGAAAGGTAAAATCGCTGACATTGGCATCGATAGCCAAGTTCTGCCTATTTTACAATATCTCGCTCGACGAATTTTTCCATGGCATTACTTATCCGAAACAGACAAAATAGGAATGTTTTCATAAACGAGCGCACGTTTTCGTTAATCCGCACGTGAAGAAAGCGCCGATGGGTAGTACTGTCGTACGTTCCATTGGCGCATTCGAACGAGGCGAAGTAAATGCCGCCTTTTCACGAAAAAATCAGAGGTTGGGATTAATCTTACCCCACTCCGATATGGGAGGCAGGACACCCATAGAGATCACTTCGTCACGGAGCTTGCAGAGATGCTCGTAACTGCTCTTCAAGGCGGCATGCTCTTCGGGAGTGCCCTCGACGAACTTGTAGGTTGCGCCGTCGCGGGTAATGGATGTCTCCATGGCCATCATGATATTCTTGAACTCGGGGGTATCGACATAGACGCCGGCAGGGCAGCGGAAAGCCTCGCCGCCCATAGCCGCCGCGATCATCTCGATAGAGAGATAGGCAGGGCTCTGGAATGACGAGCGGCCACGCAGGTCGATGATGTTCTTGCCGCCCTGAATGACACGCTGACGGAGCGCCTCCCAATCCTCGACGGGCATCTTAGTGCCGATAAGCTCGGTCAGAGGCTTGCCCGAGACGGTGGTGGTAGAGGCGAATACGGCCATCTGCTCGCCGTGACCGCCATAGGTGCGGCTGTTGCATACCTCGTCGGGCGAGATATGGAAGTACTTTGCCAGCTCGCTGCGAAGACGGGTGCTGTCCAAAGCGGCCAGCGTGGTTACCTGCGACGGTTTGAGACCCGACCATATAAGCGTCACAAGACCCGTGATGTCTGCGGGGTTGAAGATCACGACGACATGCTTCACATCGGGGCAATAGCTTTTTATATCCTTGCCCAGCTGCTCGGCAATGGCGGCGTTGCCCTTCAACAGATCCTCGCGCGTCATGCCGGCCTTGCGTGCGGCACCGCCCGAAGAGACGATATACTTGGCTCCGGTCAGCGCCTCGGCGATATCGGAGGTATAGGTAATGTTCACACCCTCGAAACCGCAATGCAGCAGCTCCTCGACCACACCCTCCAATGCCGGTGCAAACGGATCGTAAAGACAGATGTTAGGCGTGAGGTGCATCATAAGTGCCGTCTGCGCCATGTTAGAGCCGATCATGCCGGCCGCGCCCACGATAGTAAGTTTCTCTTCCGTAATGAATTTCATAGTATATATGATTTTAATGCCATGTATCGATATCCTCTATCTTGGATAGCGCATCAGCAAAAACCCTGCAACGAAGCGTTATCGCCTTTTCTTATCGGCGAAGCGGCGCAGCCAGTTGTCGACGGCAGCGAACCACTCGTGATAATACTCGAAGTCGGAACGGCCGCTCCAACCGTGGCCTCCCGACGGAAAGATATGCAGCGACGACTCTATGCCGTAATGCTTCAAGGCATTGTAATACAGTGTACTGTTGACCGGCGGGACGAGCTTGTCGTCGTCGCAGTGGATGAGAATAGCCGGAGGCGTGGATTCGTCGACGCGTTTATCCAACGAAAATTGCCCGGCGACAGCGGGATCGTCAGCATCCCTTTCACCGAGCAAATTTATGATCGTTCCGTCATGCCGTATCCCCTTCTCGGAAGATATGACCGGATAAACGAGTATCGAAAAAGAGGGCTTCGATAAAGAGAGGACACTTAAAGAAGCTGCCAAGTAACCACCGGCAGAGGTCCCCATAACACCAACCAACGAAGAATCGAAGCCCATTTCATCGGCCATAGAGCGCATTACCCGCAACGCCTCCTCAGCGTCTTCGAGCGGTATCTCTCTATGTCCGTTAGGCAGTCGGTAACGCACGCATGCAACCGTATAACCCGCATCGGCGAATCGCTTGCCGACCGAGAAACCGGTACCGACGGTATAATATCCACCACCGGGGAAGTATACGATAGCCATACCGTTCTTCCGCTCGGGGTTCGCCTCAAAGATCCACATATCGGTGCGCGTGGTATTTCGCCATGCACCGCGGCTCTGTTCCCACTCTTCGCCGCTCAGACCGTTGGAATGAGGGGCTGTTTCGTTGTCCCAAAGGACTAAGTGTCTCTGTTGTGCGAAGATGGCTGTTGCGAACAATACCATCGAGAGTATCAAACCGAACCTTTTCATGTTAAAGAACGTACAAAAGTACTAAAATAAATTAAAAACAAAAATTCTTTTACCTATTTTTTTTCTATTTTCGCAGATATGCACCGCTATTCACAAGCTCGCGCTGCAACATCTCCACATCGATATCGCCCGCTCCGATACCCTCCCTGGCGGCAATGGCGGCGGCACGGCCTGCGGCTTCGCCCATAGCCATACATGTCGACATCACGCGTGCCGAGGCCATAGCCTCGTGGCTGAGCGACGCGCAGCGTCCTGCCACCAGCAGACCTCCCACAGCGGCGGGCACCAGCGAGCGGTACGGAATGTCGTAGCAGTCGTCGCACCAGTAAAGCGTGCAGTCGCCGCCCACGGCATGATGAATATCGACCGGATAGCTGGCAACGGCAACGGCATCGTCGAAACGGCGGCACGCAAGTATGTCATCGGCCGTAAGGATATATCTACCGACTATGACACGGCTCTCGCGAATGCCCATGAACGGAGCGACGCACTTCATACGGGCATCGGCGAAGCCGGGTACGAAACGTTTCAGATAGCGCTCTATGTCGTATATCTGACGGCGGGCGGCGATCTCGCCGCGCGTATAGCTCTCGGGATCGGTCGAGTCGACGCCGTTGACACGCGACATGTTGACCCATATCTCGTCATCGGCGATACCGGTAATCAATATAGTGCGGGCGACCGGAATATCGATACCCGCGTCGCGAGCCTCGGCGATCTGACGGCGCAGACCGACGGTAATGAAGTTGCGGCGGCGGAACTGCTCGGCCGGCATAGTATCCATATCGTATATGTCGGGATGCTCGACTATGGCGCGGCGCAACGCATCGACATCGACGCCCTGCATCGCGAACATCAGCGTCGGCGGCTGCATACCTCCGTTCGCATCGCCCTTGCGGCACTCGACACCGGCACGGAAAGCCACGTCGCCGTCGCCCGTGCAGTCTATGACCGTATGCGCGAGTATTGCCTCGCGCCCCGCCTTAGACTCGATTACCACGCCGCATACGTCGCTGCCGCGCTTGACGACATCGACGGCCATGGCATACATCAACACCTCGACTCCGGCACGCTCCATAGTGGCCAGCGCCTCGCTCTTGGCCTGCTCGGGATCGATGATCGTCAGGCTGACATGCAACTTGCAGGGTACGTGTTCGCTCGCAGCCCCCTTGTCCCTAAGACGGCCGATGAAACGTTCGGGCGCACCCTTGATTATCGGGTTGCCCTTGCGGCCGAGAAAGCCCAGCACCGGCAGACCTATCGCGAGATTGCCGCCCAAAAATCCGCGGTTCTCGATAAGCATCGTGCGGGCGCCGCTCTCGGCGGCAGCTTCGGCAGCCATGATGCC
>OFGM01001877.1_pt1 | contig 11152 bp, 10 predicted proteins | sample 1521741 | NCBI WGS metagenome assembly OFGM01 (sample SAMEA3504079, study PRJEB24116) | mouse gut metagenome | biome: mouse gut; feature: mouse-associated habitat; material: faeces | place: Denmark | collected 2011
CACTTTTTTAGCGGCCAAAAGTCCGCAAATCCGCATAACTCCGTTAGGGTGATGGGAAATTATTGCTAAGTACAGTGAAAATTGATGGGAAGTTATTGCCAAGCTATTTTCATATTCACTTATCCGACTTATATATAGAAAAGACACCAGAACCATATCTATCTGGCATCTTAATATTTCCATTCACATCCTGAAGTTTATCTTTGCTTTTCCTGTCTTGGAGTTTCCAATTCCTTTTGACGTTCCAATTCACATATTACATCATTCACCCGACTATATACATCAACAAAATCAGGTTTATTCTTGATACCTTTCATTTTAGTATAAGCTTCACCAAGTTCAACAATCCGAGTTTTATATCCTTCAAAATTTCCCAATTCCCTACCCGTTTCACTCCATATTTTGCATAATTCATCCGTATCAATTTTTGTTATAAAAGATATAACATAAATATCCAATACATCCTTCATTCTTCTACATACATTCTCGCCTGAAATTGCATATATTTTATCTGACAGCATTTTGGATAAACTGGCTCCTGTAATAAATATTCCATTCACATAAGAAATATAGGGTCTGCAAAATCGGTTCTGCCTGACGCTTAAATCAATACTTGCAATCTTTTCTCCAATTTCATTGATAATTCTAAAACCTGCAGACTTTCTTTCAGCGAATGTTCTATTGGCTTGGACATCTAAGGAAGAATCCACTTCTTTTACTGCGTTTCTTAATGCTATTTCCATTTCCTCCATAGTCGGAAATTCACCAATCCAATCTCCATCTATATCTCTAGTTGCTCTTTCAACTTTTGATGGATTATTGGCCCTGATTGCAAGATTAAGAACCATCGCACCTTTAAACACAATCGGCACACCTGCATTTGACAGTTCTTCCATCACCCTGTATAAAAATTCCATCAAATCCAAACACATCACCTACTCTTCATAATATTCAACCGCCCATGTCTTATATTTCTCAAATCTCGCTTTCAAATGCTCTGGCACTTCAAGTCCATCAAAACTCTCATTGTGTGCGTCATAATAATTTGCCAAACTCTCCATGATAATCTGCTCATCCCCATTTTGCTCTAAAAGGTCATTGATAGTCTGATTTACAGTAGTACATAATAGCCCGTTCCGTTCTTCACACACAAGGGTCTCAAGAGATGGCACTAAAATCTGTTCCGTCCCATCTATATTTTGCTTTTTATTGACAAATATCTGTGCTACTGATCTATATCCGCCATTTGTTAGTCCCAAAAAATCTGCCGCCGTGTCAAAAGCAAGTACACATTCCACATCTGCTAATAAATTTCTTAACTGGTCATTATATGTGATAACTGCCATTTGTTTCACCATCTTCCTATATTATATGGTATACTATAAATCTTTTTCTATGTAAAGGCAATATAAAAAAATCTATAATTTCCAACCCTCAAGCGTAACCATTCGTCATGTCCTTTTAACTTCTTGATATCCTCACCATTGGGAAGCGATTCAATCGCTTTTACAACTCTAATTCGTTCATTTTGGGGAAGTTTATCAATAAATTTTTTCGCTTTCTTCTGGATGATAATTTGATACATTATTTTATCTCCCATTCTTTCATACACTCTTCTAGTGTATATGTTTTATCTTTTTCAAGGTTGGGGTCATTCTCGTAATTTTCTATCATCCTCTGACAAAAAATATCATCTGCTTCTTCATCTGCTGCTATTCCCTGCACATATGCTAGTACATACCCTATTTTATAATCTGGTATACAGTCTAGCAATTCTATAATTCTTTCTTTATTACTCATTCTCAAATTCTCCTCTCATTCATCAAAACCTATTTCTGTCCGTTATTTATCTTTTATATCTTAGACTAATTTTTCTTTCTTTAAATAATAGTATCAATTTATCATATTTTATTAACAATTTTCTTTCATTTTGTATTCTAAAGCCATGTTTTACTTTCCATAGAAAATTAGGTTTTAGTATTTTTAATGAGATAAATAAAGAAATGTAACTTCATCTCTTATGCTTTTATAATTCTCCCCTGTAAACTGTCATAACATAATCTCTAATTAATTGGATTTCATTCCCATATATTGTATTCTCCTACTAATTTTTCAATTTTCGCTATTCTTGGATATTTTAGTTCTTTCCACATCCTTTTTCACCTCGCTAGCCCAAATGACAATATTTTACCATCTAATTCTATTGTTATAATCTTCCCTCGCTAATCATACTGGCAGACTATCACTATCCCTCACACATAATTCCCACTAGCTCCTAATCTCAAGTGATTTTCATATCTAAATTATCACGATTCTCCCTAAAATTCCATTCTATCTCCACTCGTTTTCCCTTATAAACATTTATTTATTTTATAAAAATATCTACCATTTCCTCTGTCAGTTCTTTCATAGGTAAAAAACGAATTATTTGTTTCATATTTTGCTTTTTTTGATGATATTCTTCTTTTCTTTGTTCATATTCTTTCTCTGTTTCCTGTATATCTTCTTCCAGAAAACTAATTTTTTCTTTCAGCTCATCTGCTCGGTTTCGATATTCTTCTGCCGTCATTTCTCCTAGTCGATAACTTTCATAAAGTTTCTTCCTTTCTTCCCATATATGGCTATACTGCTTTTTCTTTTCTTCCCACCGGTTTTTTAAGACTTCCTGTTGTGTTTTTTGGTACTCTTCTAAAGTTTTCTCTTCTTTTTCTATATTACCACGCTTTATCAATTCTTGGTTTAACATTAACAGTACCATTTCTTCCAAAATCGCTGCATTAAAATAGGTACAACAATCTGCTATCTGAAGAATCGCATGTTTTCTGCACCAAAAATAACGAGGTTTCTTACCATTTGATGTTTTCTTATAATTCAGAGAATAACCACATCCTCCACAAAAGATTTTTCCGATGAGAGGATGTTTTTTTCCTTTTCGTTTGGTAGACTTTTCTGGTTGAAAAGAAGAAACTTGTGCAAATACTTCTGGTGTCACTAACGGTTCATGATGATTGGAAAGAATATTCCATTCTTGTTTCGGAACAGCAATCCCTTTTTTACTCCCTACACGTTCTCTTTTACTCTTTCCATAAACCATCTCTCCCAAATAAAAACGATGATTCAAAATTCTCCTGACCATATTGGCGTCCCAAGTCAAGTTTTTTTTCATTTCCCTTTCTGGGTGACGTATCTGCATAGCAGTAGGAATTTTTTCTTCATAAAGTTTCCTTGCTATCTGAGTATTGCTTGTTCCATTTGACGCCAGAGCAAAGATAAAACGGACAATCTCCGCTTCTCTTTCATTCACAACAATTTCATTCTTTCTTTCCTTACTCTTTTCATATCCCAACGGTATTTGTCCGAATACATACTCTCCTTTTTCACATTTATTTTGAAAAGATGCCTTCGTTTTCATAGAAATATCTTTTGAATATAAGTCATAAAGTAACGTCTGAAAAGCGGTATCTATCTCTATCGTACTCCCCTCATGTTCCTGGCTGTCATAATGATCATTAATAGATAAAAACCGAATCCCCATAAAAGGAAATATTTGATTCAAATAGGTTCCTAGTTCGATATAATCTCTCGAAAACCGTGACATATCCTTCACAATAATACAAGAAATTCGGTTCTTTTTTATTTCTTCCAAAAGTTTTTGTATATTGGGTCTGTTCATATTTGTTCCAGAATAGCCATCATCACAAAATTCTTGTATGTGATATCCAGAAAACTCTGGTTTCCCATGTATAAATTCCAGTATCAACTTTCTCTGGTTGGAAATACTATTACTTTCTTCCTGTTCTTCTTTTTGTTTATCCTCTTGTGACAGACGTAAATAGATCGCAAGTTGTTGTTCTATCATGTTTCTGTCCCCCTTTTTATCAGAGGATTCGTATAAGAAAATACCACTTCTACTCGTTTATCAGGATAAAGATACATTTTTTCTATCAGTGTTTCTATCAGTTCTTTAGTCAGTTCTTTTTCCTTCTTCCACTTTAAGAGAGAACGAACCACTTTTTCATATTCCTCACTATCTCTTTGGAATTGCTTTTGCCTCTTGGTCAAGTCTAATTTCTTTGTTTCCAATTCCTGAAGTTGTTCTTCTTTTTTCATTTTATAACTTACATATTCTTTCTGGGAAAGAACCCCCATACGATAGTTTAAATATGTTTCACTCTCTTCTTCTTTTAAGGCAGCAAGCTTATGTTCCACTCTCTGACACTCTCGTTCTAATTTTAACTTTGCCTGCTGAATATATTCTCTCCCTTTTTCTAGGTAAATTTTTTGTTTTCTCAAATTCATAGAAAATTCTTTTTCTATCAAAACAAACAGAATATCCATCAGTTTTCTTTTAGAAATATGATTAGAATTTGGACAATCTTTCGTCTTCATGGAGGTAGAATTCCAGCAAAAATATCCTTCCTTTCTTATTTTTGTGCCATCCATGCCATATTTTACATGACTGCTTCTTGTCATTTTTCGTCCACATACCCCACAATAAAGAACATTGTCAAACATATTTTCCTCGATAGGATAGCCTTCAATATGCGATTTCTTTTTCTCTGTTTCTTTCTGAATCTTTTGATGAATTTCTGCTGCCTTTTCAAATATCTCTCTGTCAATTAATCCTTCATGCGCATGTTCTGTTATCACCCATTCCTGCGAATCTTTTTGAATACGATTTTCTCGTCCCGTGCGGTAATCATGCTCTTTCCCTGTACTAACTTTCCGATATACGTTTCACTTTTTAAAATCCGTTCTACACTCCCTTTCTCCCAGCCTTTATAATCTTCATTTGGCGGACAGTAGACTTCTTTTGTCTTTTTATAAACCGTAGGCGGATTGATGTTCCGTTTGTTTAAATCGTGTGTCACTGCAGTATAACATTCCGTTTTCAGGAATTGTTCATAGATATAGCGCACGACATCTGCGGTGTTTTCATCTGGTATCAGTTTCCTTCTTCGTCCTTCCCATATACTAAGATAACCATAAGGCGCAGGTCCTCCTACATAAGAACCTTCTTCTCTCCTCTGTTTTAACCCGATTTTTGCCTTTTTCGAGAAGTCCTTGGCATACCTATCATGAATCAGATTTTTGATTTCCAAAGCCATCTTTTTCGTATCATTTCCCTCTACCCCAGTATCGTATCCATCTGATATGGCAATAAAGCGAACGCCTAAGAAAGGAAATATCTTTTCGATATAATTCCCTGCTTCTAGGTAGTTTCTTCCGAATCGGGATACATCTTTTACTATCACACAATTTATCTCTCCCAAACGAATCTCTTGCATCAATCGCCCAAATGCCTCCCGATGAAAATTCGTTCCGGTCTTTCCTAAATCAATAAAATGGTCTACCACCTCTATCTGGTCAGTATGACTTTGATTCCAATCTTCTACAAATTTCTTTGCGATTTCTATTTGTCCTTCTATGGATTCGTTTTTTTTCTCTTCCTGATCCGAAGATAATCTCGCATAAATTCCTGCTTGATAACATTTTTTGATCGCATGATTGTGTTCGGTATGATTGGTATGAAGTCGTTTCGATTTTCTTGCCATCTTCATACCTCTCTTTCCCGTTTCGATTTCTCTGCTCTCTCATAGAAATCTTGCATGATACGATACGGATCCTGAAAATAAAATTCTATTTCTATCCGCTTCTCTTCATAGAGATAGATTCGTTTTACAAGGCTGACTAGGGTATAACGGTCTATTTCCTGCAGTTCTCTACTCTTTTGAAACAAGTGCAGCCTACTGGCAGATAAAACCCCCGATGTGAGCATTTCTTGGATAAGTTGTTTCTGCTTTTCCTGTGCCACCATAAGGTCTTCTGCTTTCTGTTCAAATTCTTTCTTTAACCGCTCAAACTCTTCTTTGGTAAGGATTCCCTGTTTTAAATCTTCATATAATCCAGAACACAAACCGTCATATTTTTCTTGTTCTTTCTTTAACCGAAGGATCTCTTGGTTATAGCTCATGATCGCTTCTACGTTTGTTCCCTGTCCTCTTGCTTGTTCAAAGAAGTCCTGTTGTTCTAAAAAATGGTTCACATAGCTATGAATCGCAACCTCTATCAATTCTTTTAATTTCTTTTCTTCTATACTATGCCGACTACATCCCTCTCCACGGTTTTTCGTAGAACAGATATAATACATCTTTTTGTTATCTTTATACCGAGTGACACGGCGTATCATCGGTTCTCCACAATCTCCACAAAATAAGATACCCATAAAAGGATTGACTTCGCCATTCTCAGGGCTGCTTCGCCCATCTACACCTAATAAATTCTGCACAATCTGAAAATCTTCTTCTGAAATAATCGGTTCATGTGTATGTTCTACTCGTATCCAATCTTCTTTTGGTTTTTTTTCGCTTTTTTTGAGTTTATAATTCTTTTTCTCGGTCTTTCCTTGTAACAGATGTCCTAAATAGGTTTCCTCTGTCAGAATACGCTTGACCGCAGTACTTCCCCATCTCGCTTTGGTATCACGAAAAAAACCACCTCGATAGTTTTCTCCTAAAGACTTTTTGTATTCCTTGGGAGAAAGCACTCCAAATTCATTTAGTTTCTTCGCAATAGCAGATACGGCAAGTCCCTCGATTTTCCAGGCAAAAATTTTCCGAACCATCTGTGCGGCATACGCATCTGGCACTAACTGATTTTTATTCTTGGGATCTTTTCGATAGCCATATAACGCAAAAGCACCCACATATTCTCCCGCCCTTCGCTTGACCGCAAGCTGACTTTTCACCTTCATGGAAATATCTCTGCAATAAGAATCATTGATGAAATTCTTGATCGGCAGCACGATAGACTGTTCTCCCACATCAGAGAAAAGACTGTCATAGGAATCCGTAAGGGCGATAAAACGCACCCCCAGTGCTGGAAATATTCGTTCCAAATATCTTCCTGTTTCGATATAATCGCGTCCAAACCGAGATAAATCTTTTACTATTACACAATTTACCCTGCCTGCCTCGATATCTTTTATCATTCTTTGAAATTCTGGTCTGTCATAATGACTGCCAGAAAAGCCATCATCTAAATAGCAATCATAAAGCTCCATATCCTCGTTTTCTCTGATAAAAGTACGAATTAATTCCCTCTGATTCCGAATACTATTGCTTTCCGTTTTTGAAATCCCATCTTTATCTTCATCCTCTTTAGAAAGACGTAGATACATGGCAACATAGAATTGTTTGTTTGCTAAAATTTGTTTTTTCATGATATCACTCCTGACTTTTTTTGTTCTCGAAGATAATGTTTCCTTCCTCTGATAACCTGAAGCCAGAAGTTTCACTGATTTGTCCTGACACTAGGTTAACATAACCGTTCCTTTTTTTCAAGACTTCTTTTGCATTTGTATGAAACAAAGTTTCTTCTGTTTCCCTTTTTCTTAAAGATAGCCCTTCGATAGACGTCGCAGATATTCTGCCATTTTCTCATCTATTGTTGCTCCGTTCTCTTGAAATCTGACTTTTACAATATAATCTCCTATCCGATTCAGATAGATATTCTTCGTCTGATTCGCAAATGCCTGTAATTTTTTTCTACTGACCAAAAGGTATTTATCTCAATATTTTTTAAGTCGGTTAATGTGGAAATATCCACGGTTTGAATCTCTACATTTGCCATTTTTTCTAACTTTTCTCGTGTTAGTTTCATTCTTTTTCGCTTCCTTTTTTTATGATTTCTCACTCTTTTTATTTATTTTATTACTTCTATAGATTGTCCTATAACTTTGAAAGGACTTCCTATTCTTCTATCTTATAAAATAAAATGAACTATCTTACTTCTTTTATATGGTTTGTAACGAATATATAAAGAACTAATATGTGAAAAGGGCAGCCGAAGTTATTTACGACTGCCTAGATTAAAATATATATTAAATAACCATAATTTTTACGGATTTTTGTTAAACCCCAAAAAAACTATCGTTTTAAAAAAATAAAAGGTTATGGTTTTTTTCTTCTTATATTTTATCTCATATTATTAATTAATACTTAAGCCAGCACTCGCATATCCTACAACTGTATTGAGTAAAGATAATCCACTCGCTGTTGCTGAAAATACTAGCATTAGTCGGGTTTGAGATGTTACTGGAATATTGAGTCCTGTAAGTGAACCGTTTAACAGTGTACCAACAGATATTACTCCCCCAAGTGATGGTGTCAGATTTATCAATGTTCCAGCAATCGGAGAAAATACATTATTTGGCGTTGTAGATTGATAAATCTGTGCTCTTATTGTAACAGTAGAGCCTATTAAAGAAAGTGCTACTGTTGTGCTAAAAAATGCACTGAATGAAGTAATGATACCATCACGGGGAATCTGAAATGCAAAGTTAGAAAGTGTTCCACTGGCATTTGTAATATCAATTGTTGATCCTAAAAGCGTAAGTCCTTGCGCACTACTTCCAAAGCCAACAAAAGCAGGTAATCCCGCAAGCCCTCCGGCAATTGTTGTCAAGGAAACTGGTAGTCCTGACGCAAACGGAATGATTGCTCCTGTACCTGCAACTCCGGTCGCTCCTGTTGCCCCAGTCGCTCCTGTTGCTCCGTCTGCTCCTGTTGCCCCAGTCGCTCCTGTTGCTCCGTCTGCTCCTGTTGCCCCGGTCGCTCCTGTTGCTCCGTCTGCTCCTGTTGCCCCAGTCGCTCCTGTTGCCCCATCATCTCCTGGACATCCCTTCGGTCCCTGAATTCCGATCGATCCTGTTACACCTTGAATACCTTGTGGTCCTGTTACACCTTGCGGTCCCATTGGTCCTGTTGAGCCTGTTGGTCCTGTTGGTCCGGGAATACCTCTAGGTCCTTGAAGCCCGATATCCCCCTGTGGTCCCATTGGTCCTGTTGGTCCTATTGGTCCTGCTGGTCCTTGTGGTCCAATATCTCCTTTTGGTCCTTCACACCCTGGATCTCCTTTTGGTCCAATATCACCACGGACACCTTGAATACCCTGAATACCCTGTGGTCCAGCATAACCTCTCGGACCAGTATATCCTCTTGGACCAGTGTTTCCTGTAGGTCCTACTGGTCCAGTATTTCCTCTAGGTCCTCTTGCCCCAGGAATTCCGGGAATACCCTGTGGTCCCATTGGTCCTGACTCTCCTCTATCTCCCTTTGGACCAGGACATCCTGTATCTCCTTTGATTCCCTGCGGTCCCATTGGTCCTTGATCTCCTTTAGGTCCCGCTGGTCCGCGTTCACAACAAGGAGGATGGCATTGATTTTGATAGTTGTTACATGGATTCTTATAATCCATAAAAACCACATCCTTTCTAATTATCTGAAAATATACTTAAAAGTATATTTTTCTACAAATATTTTATGTTTATTTGAAATATTTGTTACATATTTTAAAAAAATTAGAATGTGTTAAAAATATATTTTAAGAAATCTGCAGACTGTTGAAATATTGTTTATTCTGAAGATATGCTTTAGAATATGGTTTACATGCTCCTGCTCTTTCATTATATTCTTTTGCTTTTTTTCGATTTCCCATTTTGTCAAAACATACACATAATTGTAAAAGAGGAACATAATCATAACAATCTGGCAGAACAAACCCACCTGAATATTCATTTTTTGGTCTGCTCAGTGCCGTTTCATACCAATAGGCAGCAATATGATAGTTCCCATGCTCAAAAAAATATTTTCCGATTTCACAACATAACTCAGCTCTTGGCAAATCAAAGCTCATGCTACGCAAAAGAGTATTTAATGCAGATTGTTCCTGCCCTAGGTAGTAATAACAGTTAGCACAAATAGAACATGCCTCTATTTTATTTTCGATCCATCCTTCCGCTGAGAGCAGAAATTGTTCCAACACAAAAATAGCTTCTTCATATTGTTTGTGATAATATAACTCCCTCCCATAATAATATTGTTGTCGTGGATCTAGAATTTTTCCCTCTGCCAACATCTTCTGATATATGCGTAAATTTCTATCAGGATCTCCTGCATTTATTTTTTTATGGCAAATTGCAATATCAGAATAAACTATATTACCACTTGGAGGAATTACTTCATGGACTGCACCCAACCAACGATATTGGGAACAGTTTCTGATCCATCTTTCCCTAAAATAAGAAAAAGAAGGTTTACCAGCTTCATCAAAAGAAGTATTATATTTCATCATTACAATATCCACATCCTGTGACAGTGTCCGCTTTAACTGCAAAAATTTATCCTTTTCTGTTTCTTCCAAAATATCATCGGCATCCATCCACATACAATAATCCATAGATGCTTTGGAAAAAGAATAATTTCTAGCATCAGAAAAATCATCTTTCCATAGATATGAATATATCTTTGATGTATAATTGGACACTATTTCTACCGTCCGATCTATCGAACCAGTATCTACAACAATAACTTCATCTACAAGTTCTGATACACTATCAAGACAACGTGCAATATGCATCTCCTCATTTCTGACGATCATGCAAAGACTTATTGTTGGCATATTGATTCCTCCCTCTTCTTTGAATTATTGTCTACTAAGCTTTTCTATGCTCAGATTCATATTAATTTTAGAAGAACTTTCTGAAGAATCCCATGCAAAGAATAGCCTAGACGCATTGGGTATTTCAATAATAAAATATCTTGATATTACAAGTATCTTTTTCCGTTTTGCTGCCTCTGCATATGCAGTATATATTGTATGCATACAATCATTAAATACTGGTGTAAGTTTTATAAAACCATTCATTTTCATTACTGTGGATATATAATAACAAATAACATAGCATCCAGGAGTCAACCATACAGAATAGTCATCATAAAGAGATATATTTTGGGTTATATCTGGTATATCTATTTTAAGAGGAAGATTGGCATTTTCTGTCAAGATAAGCTCCTGCCCTAAAAATGATGCAAATATACTATTTTGCGGATAGCCAGGGGGACCTTCTGGACCACGTACACCAGGTTCACCTCTTGGTCCTTGCGGTCCTGTTGCGCCTTGAGGTCCTTGTGGTCCTGTAACCCCCTGTGGTCCTGTTTCTCCGCGTTCACCGGGACAGCCTGGCGGACCTGCCTCTCCTCTTGGTCCTTGTGGTCCTATTTCTCCAGGTTCACCGGGACAGCCTGGTGGACCCGGCTCTCCTCTTGGTCCTTGTGGTCCTATTTCTCCAGGTTCACCGGGACAGCCTGGT
>OFGM01001887.1_pt1 | contig 11128 bp, 14 predicted proteins | sample 1521741 | NCBI WGS metagenome assembly OFGM01 (sample SAMEA3504079, study PRJEB24116) | mouse gut metagenome | biome: mouse gut; feature: mouse-associated habitat; material: faeces | place: Denmark | collected 2011
ACCTCCCTTTTACCCTGCGATACGGGTGTTTGCGGTGCATCCCGCGTCTGCGGCGTTACCAACGCCGGACAGCCGCCCAGGTGTCGCTCGTACCTTTGATGCTATCGTTTTGACGGGCAGGGAGCGGAAGGAATCACCTCCTTTTCTCCGGCCCTGGTCCGCAGGTAGTCTCCGCGATTGAACGGCTGATGCAGGATGCAGCACTTACATACTGATTATGAACGGGAGCTTGTCCCGCTGTTTGTCAAGGTGCTGGGGGATTTGCGGTTTTCAAGGAGCAAACTGGACGAGGATGCTGTTGAGCGTATCAAGGTCATCCCCGACAAGATGTTCCCTTTGCCGGATCAGCAAAGAGACTTGTCGCGGATTGAGCGTCCTGTGATGGAGATAATATCCATTCGCAACTCTCACACCCCCGCCGTAGCCACGGAAGGTTTCGATGGGGTAAGAACACATGAGTATAGCAACATCGCGGCAGATTGTTCTTCTGGAAACATGAAATTCAAATGCCAGATTGTCGTATGTATCATGCCGTCTATGGCACAGTACCTCCAACAGCTCTTGCCGCCGTTCACTTGGACTCATACGCTCACCCCCTTCGATGCTCCTGGGGAGATGCTAAAAAACTTATGGGACGGCTTTTGTCCCATTCCTCAAAGTTTGTAGAGGAAATTTTGGACGCTTGGATTTTTTGCATTACACTACCTCCGAAATCTGAATGTGATGGACTTTCAGATTTCCGTGGAGGCCCACGGCAACGAGACAGATCGGAATATTTCGACCAGAACCGACAAAAGAAACCGCCAGAGAGCTTGCTGTACTCTCTGGCGGCTTCTTTCCACGTCGGGAACCCGGCGTGATAATGCGCTCTAAAAAGGTCAAATTTTGCGGTTTTTAATTTATGGAAATCCTCATGGGAAACAACAATTTTTTTGGCGAATCACCATATCTGTTGTAGACAAGAAAAACACCCATGATTTCCTCCAACGGACAAATCACAGGCGGACGTGCAATAAGCCCCTGCTGTGAGAGCCGTTTTTTTATGGCCGCTCAACAGGGGTTCACATTTTCATATAAAAAGAGCAAGATTTTACCTATTAAATAGGTGCTATCCGGGAATGTAAATGTGAAAATCGGTAAGATAGAATATATCCGAGGTGATAAACTATGCCGATGGATATTCGTACATATTTGGGTGGCCAGGTTCAACGGGCAAGGAAGGCTTGCAAACTAACACAGCAAGAACTTTCTGACCAAACTGGCGTTTCGATCAAGATGATTCAATGTATAGAAAATGGTTCCGTAAATCCGTCTTATGAAATCCTTTTCCCGATTGTGAATCGCTTGGGCCTTACAACAAGCAACCTGTTTAATGTAGAGCCAGATGAACATGAGGAAGAAATCAATCGTTTCCTCGGAAAATTCAGGGCTTGTAACCGCGCGAATCAAATGGTGCTGCTTAATACGCTGGACTTTCTCGCTGAACAACTATTAACACTCCAAGACGAAAAAACTGAAAATTCATCACAACGAATAATGTAGTACAGCCAGTGGGTAAGGATTGCCTTTCCCACTGGCTGTTGTTTCATGGATAAAGCCTTGTTCTATCAGCAGGACGTGTATTTTTCAAAAAAACACAGTTCCAGCTTACCCATTTCGCAGGGGACGCAGTTCCTTTAGGCTCTCCTGTGCGCCGCATTCCAAAACGTAAGGAGCAATTTCTTCGTAAGCCTTTTCTGGCGAACCTGCTTCTGATGGGATATATGTCCACTGTGTCAGAAAGCTGTGTGCGTAGTTGCAGTGAATATTCCCGGTATAAATCTGTACCAGCGGGTCGGTGATCCAACTTCCGTCAGCCGATGCGCAATCACTCCGATAAGTAAAGTACCTCTGGCCATCCTTCACATAGATCATATTCACCGTCAATTGATTTTCTGCGATGTCCAGACGTTCTTCCCTGCCGGCTAATTCATTGTAATCGTTCTCGGCTTCCACTTTTTCAAAATAGAAATATTCTCTCCAGGCAGACAATATTTCCTGCTCCATATCGCGGTACTGCTCCGGCACAAGCAGATTCAGCGTCAAATCATCCAGCACGATCTGCTTTTCCAGCTCCGAACCATCCGCTGTTTCAATGGGATTCCATTTGAAATATTCCCGGCTCACCTGTATGGACATCCCGGCAGGAGCAATCTCGATTGGAACTTCCGGACGATTCATGGCATATAGGGGAGTGCCCTCATCATCCATAGTCTGATAATTGTATGCGTCCATGACAAACGCCCCTGCTTTTTCCTCCAGCAAGGCCAGCAGTTTTTGGCTGCGCTGTGCAATTTCCAAATACTTTGCATCGCTTTCATCCTCGCCGCTGTTATAGACCACTGTGCGGTAAAGGGATTCCTCCCACTTGGGTTCCGCCGCTTCCTTCCCGGCGCAGCCTGCAAGGGCCAGAAATACAGCCAATAACGCCACCCATTCCAACATCTTCTTCATCGTACATTCGCTCCTTGTCTGTTAAATAGTTCATTTTTGAAAGAAACCAGCTTTTCCTTCTCATTGCCGCAGCCGCTCTATGATGCTGACTTTAGCGATTTGCCGGTACAAAAGTGTCGGTATCGCCGCAGTCAGGAGGATTAGAAACGGATCGATCACCAGCATGGGCCATATGACAAAGCGATAGGTGAAGAACCAAATACCGCTGGAAATACCCCGCACGACTACCACAGAAAACAGAACGCCAAGAACAGCCGATGTGATAATCGTTCCCATAGCATAATACAGTCCTTCAAAAGAGAGCATCAACAATCAACAATATCATTCTATTATCTCCCAAACTCGGAATTCATCCGTGATACCGCTGTCATAACAGCCAATTCTCACAAAAATGTCACAGGCCGCTGTTTTTATACTCAGGCTCCTTTGCCTTCTTGGAAAAAATCCCATACTGTTTTCTTTCTTAATCTGCAAACTGGAATTTGGGGTTATGAATGCTCTTTCACATATTGCAAAAACTCTGGTGTCCTTGACCAGTATTTAATACCCCAGTTTTCAAAATTCCATTCTTCCATGTAATCATTGCACTCAAAATCAATATAATATATTTCTTCGTTATGCACTACAAAATTTGTCGGGAAATAATCAATGTTTATATGGGCGGCATAGAGCAAAGCACACATTTTATATAACTGCTCAACATAAACAGGTTTCATCTTATCTTGCAAAATCAACTCATAAATTGTATCGCCATCAATAAACTCCTTTAATATGCGTTCGTTTTCTACATCGGTTTCAAGCATAGCAGGCATTTTGATTCCGACTGTTTTTAGTCGTTTATAATCCCTTATTTCTGCTTCAAGTTTGTTCCCAAACTGATAGTAGTCGCAAGGTTCATAGTGTATCTGCTTCAAAACGTATCTGTTAATTCCGTCTTCAACCAGATAAGAATATCCGCCTTTCCCCTTTCCTAATAATTTAATCTTCAGCCTCGGATTGATCGCAAAATTCTCTTAAAGTTTCCCCATATTTAACGGCTATATTTAAGCTATGCTTTGACATCTTGTTCGCCTCCTTCTGTTCCGCTGTCCGCACTCAGTTGCTTAATCATATTCCTCACAGATAAATTTGAAATCCTCCGTCCTGCGCAATGCTGGCACGGCGTGCTTCTCAATATGCTTTGACATAATTTCCACCGCATACTGGAAGTTCGCTGACGGATGGCCCTCGGCACAGCGCACCATGGTAATCAGCATCTCATCGTCACCCTCGATGTTTTCAGATGGGTAGTTGCCGGAGCAGTCACAGGAATCCTCGTCACGGTATTTCTGTCTGACCGCCTCCACCTGCGCCGCGGTGCCGATCATCGCATGATAATCTATTGTTTCCGAATCAATGTAATAATCAATGAACAGCCTTGCCACGGCATCTGTACACTGCTGGATCTGCTCAATGATGGCATTTGCATTTCGGATTGCAAATCTCCGGATTTTCCTCCTGGCGTCTTCCTCGTCTTCATAGCGGATGTACAAAAGTGTTTCGCGGCCGCTCAGCACAGCCGTGATCTTCTGAAGCCCTCCATCCTCCCCATAGCAGGCACGCAGCGTCCGAAAAATGTCCTTCTCCGGCACGCTGTACAGCGTCATCCCCCGCCACTCCTGCCCAACAGGGACGTCATAGGTGAGCATCTGATACTGTGTGTCATAGTCAAAGGTAACGGCGTCCTCACCGATGGTGTCCTGCTGAAAATCAAAAACGCTGTACACGCCTTCTTTGCAGGCCAGCGGAATGCTGTATAATTCCGACATTTGGTTCTCCTCCCCTTATTAAATCCTGATTTATAAAACTCGTTGAGCTACAACCACAGTATAGTTATCCGTGTCGTATGTAATCCCCGTCTCCTTAAAATCGTTTTTATGCCCAAAATGCTCTGCCTGGGGATTGCCTTTAACCCAGCTAAGTCGCACACGCAAAAGCCCAATGTCAGCCAGATAGCGGCACAAATCGTCAATGATGCTGCTTCCAATTCCAGTATTTTGAATAGATGCCGCTGTCATAAAAAAACCGATGAAAGCAGTTTTTTCATCAGGGTATGCCATAATAAAATCCATTACAGCAATCAATTCTTCCCCTTTGTAGTACCCCACATAATACTTGTCGCATATTTCTTTATTTGGAGGCAAGGCGTTCATATCATCAAGAATACTCTGCTCTGTCACAAATGGAGGGCAGTATTGGTAATACACCCCCTATTTGCTGCACAGTAAATATATATCTGCGACATCCGCTTTCTCCATGCGGCGTACAATATAATCATTAGAGAAAAGAGATATATCCATTTGCATTTTTAATGGAGCCATCAGGCCAGAATATCCAACTGCTTATAATCTGCGATTCTCTTTCTGGCCTCCTCCCAGGTGAAACCGGAGCGGACAAAATCATAGTCGCTCCAAATACGCTGGAGTTCCGCCTTGATCTGAGGGACATCCTCCAGCCTGTCCGCACCGGAACGAACGTAGTAGTCGGGCAGCAGGGCGCAGGCCACGATGCTGCTCTCGGCCTGGGGCAGTTCCTCCATACCCTGGCTCAGAGCGGCCAGCAACCGTAGGTGGTTGTCGGTATAACCATTGAGTTCCTGTTCCACTCCAAACGGGCCGTTCAGGTCGAACAGTTGGAAGGGAACCCTACCTGGAACCTCGATCTCGCTACTGTAATAGACTGGCTTGCCGTTGAGTTCATAGAGAGCGTTGCACATATCCATCAGGTGCTGATAGGCTTCTTGAGAGGGTAAGGTCTGGAAGGAGTGAAACATCAAATCCACAGCCCAATCCAGTTGGCCCAGCACCTCACAGCCCGGCAGCCTGGCCAGTCGCTCCCCCAGCCGCACCAACCGGGCAATGGACAGCAGACCCCACACCCGGACTTGGGGGTCGCTCAGTTCCTCCGCCCTGGCCTCAATTTCGGCGGGAATGGCGTTGTAGAAAAGTCCGTCCTCATCCTCCAGCCGTCCAATGCGGTCGGAGCAATCGTCCATCAGTTTCTCCCCCACCTTATCATAGATATTGCCGTCAGCACTGTAAATAGTGTCCGCCCGGTGAAGCCACAGATGGGCCTTATGCAGGTCGCCCACATCCATAGCGGTCACGCCCAGCTCGTAATAGGTTCTGGACACCCCAGCCCAGTCCTTTTTCCTCTGGAGATCGGCCAACCGCTCATCCGGGGCTTTCACTTCTTTTTTCCCAAATCCAAACATAAAAATCATCTCCTGTTGCATTTTGTTGACATGAAATAATCAGACCATCTTAAACGCTCTAATTTATATTTCCCTAACTTGGCCCGAAGCATAGCTAAAATTGATCTCGATTGATTTTCAATACACTTCCTCCAAGGCAAAGCCCTAAGAAACACAATGATAAAATGGCAGTAATTAGATACTCAACTGAAAACGAGTTTGCTGTAATTGAGCTTAGTTGAATCATGGGCGTGAATTTCAAAAAGGACACATTATGGAATATACTTGGAAAACCTGTAAAGAACAGGGATAGTGCAACAGATATGGCCATTGCTATAGCCGCCTTTTGAAACAGAATAGTGGCCAAGAAAAACAGACCCATAATGCCTAAATAAAGCGGAAGGGATTTCACAAATAGTACAATGAAATCAAGCGATAGTGACACATACGATGTTTCAATTCCGCATATTACCGCAGTAAAAGTAACGCTGAGTAACGGGTAAATAAACAGGAGAATACAACAGCCTAAAAGATAGTAAACAAACTTTGTACAGATGACAGATGCTACCCATATCTACTTCCCCCGATATAAGTTTTCCAAATCAATTACCAGACATTCTTTCGGAATATATGCCGCCGCTTTCAACTGGCCTTATATGGACTTCGGGCCAAGTTGGACCAACGCACAGTTAGAATTGCCCTTGATTGATTTCTAAAACAGTTTCCTCTACCTTTTGCTTTGCTTCAAAGTATCTCTGTTCAACAGCGGCGAGGTAACTATCCCGGTATTCCAATACTTTCTTATGGTTGGATGTGACAAAAAAGCCCAAACGGTTTCTTTCTACAATACCGTGCTTCTGTAGTTCAGATATAGCTTTTCTAACAGTTTCAGGACTGCTCCCAACTTCTTTTGCAAAAACAGGAAATGAGGAAAGTTTCACTCCTGGCGGATAAGTACCATTATAAATCCGAAAGAAAATCTCGTTGGCTAACAAGTGATATACCTTTGTTTTGACTGCTATATCCCATGCCATCAATTCATACCCTCTTTTATTTTGTTACCGCTAATCAGTCACAAAATCCAGTTCTATGCCTGGACATCCCTTGCGGCGTTTCGGTCTTTAGTAATAATCGGCTTGCCGTCTTTGTCGATTAACGGGCATACCCCTCCAGCAGCTCCGAATTTTGTCGCCAGATAATTGACGCCGGTTTTTCTATCGACAATAACGAAAATGCCTTTCGCAGTTCCTTCTGTTTCGACAATTTCAAATCTTTTATCCTTCATAAAAATACCTCCATATCAAAGTTCTTGCTTTTCAAAAATTCGGCAGCAGATACAATACATCAAATAGCACCAAACCAAAGCGAAAACGGGGGAACAGCACAACAAAATAAATATAAGCTGCTCTGTCAGTTCAATTCCCAGCAAAACAAGGACTTGGTAAAGTCCAAAGCAAACAGCCAATGGGACGAAAATAGATACTACCAGCAACACACGGGCTTTTTCCGCTCCGAATTTGAACACAAGCGGAATTGACATACTGCCGGAGACAAGGGACAGAGCTAATGCCACCAGTGCCAAAACGAGTAGCTCTATGATCCCTTCAATGTCAAAAGTCATTTTTCTTAGAGCAAGCCCTGCGATCATGCTGACTATCAATCCAAACAGGCTTCCAATCACACAGAAGATTGCCATTACAACATATTTTCCTGCGACCAAATTTTTCTTCGATAATGGCATTATCATGGCATATCGTGTCCACTTGGAATTGTCATCAAAAGTAAAGGTCGTTACAATCATCATGCTACACAAAATAGCGCTTACAATGATATATGCAGGCGCACCAGATGTGGGGATAAGGACAACCGCGAGTACCGCCAGCATAAACAGCATGGATTTCGCATTGTGTCCGATATTATACAAATCTTTCAAAATAAGACTTCTCATTTGGTCTGCACTCCTTTCACATACAACAGCAAAATATCATCAATCGTTGCATCGTCTACTACTGCATTTTTGTATTTTTTCTTAGCTTTTTCTTTGTCAGCTACAAGCACATTCCACTGATAATCCTCTTTGCGGTAGGCAAGGATTTCTTGCTTGTCGATCTGATCGAAAGTAGCAGCCCCGCATCGGACAATACCGTAATGATAGCGCAGGTCATCTTTCTTTTTGTTGAAAATAACTTTGCCCTGGTGGATGAAGGTAATATAGTCGGCAACTTTCTCCAGGTCGGTTGTAATGTGGGAGGACATCATAATAGAGTGATTTTCGTCCTGCACAAATTCCAGAAATACATCCAGTATGTCATCCCGCATAACCGGATCGAGACCGCTGGTAGCTTCGTCCAAAATCAGCAATTTGGGGTTGTGGGAGAGGGCAACGGCGATGCACAGTTTTACTTTCATGCCCTTGGACATTTGTTTGAACTCTTTATCCAAAGGAAGTTGAAATCGTTTCAAATAGTCCTGGTACAAATGATTATCCCACTGACTATATGCTGCCCTTGCAATTTTTCCAACTTTAGCAGGGGTCAGGGTTTCATAGAAATTGATGCCATCAAATACAACGCCAATGTCCTCTTTGAGCTGTTTCGCTGAAGATAACTCTTGTCCCCAAAAAGTAACCGTGCCGTCGTCCTTATGGATGAGATCAAGAATTGCATTGATTGTTGTACTTTTACCTGCTCCGTTCTCACCAATCAATCCCATTATTGTACCTTTAGGAACAGAAAACGAAACATGGTCTAATGTAAAATCAGGGTAGTGCTTTGTCAAATTCTCTACCTGCAAAATAGCATCCATAGTTATTCCTCCTCTTGATAAAACATAGTTAGAAGTTCAATCAGTTTCTCTAAGGGTATCCCACTTGTTCGGCCAATATCGGCGGCTTCTTGTAAATGTTCTTCCGCCAATCGCTGTTGTTCTTCTTGATAAAAGTCTTTATTCTGCGCTGATACAAAACTGCCACGGCCTACTGTTGTCTCAATAAAGCCATCCCTTTGTAAATCCTCATACGCTTTTTGAACGGTGATAACGCTTACATGAATGGACTTTGCCAACGCTCTCATAGAGGGAATAGGATCGCCAGTATGTAATTCGCCGCTCATGATCTTGGCCTTTATCTGTGAAGTTATCTGCTCGTAAATCGGCTTGCTGGTATTACTGCTTATGATGATCTCCACAATGCCTCCTCCTTTGTTCTGATGTGTACTTATCGTACAAGTACATTATAGCCGAACAAGGGAATATAGTCAATAGGATATTTTGATTGAGACATTAAAATATGAGGTTTGGAAGAAAAGCCACATTATATGGAAAGTACCGATGAACGGCTTGATTTGCGCCACGGGCTGGGCCTTCTGCTGGTACGGCAGATTGTGGAGGCGCATGGAGGCACACTGAAAATAATAAACCGTGTTGGATGTGGAGTTGAGATGATCTTGGATTTTCTATTATGAAAGCAGGGCGATGGCAGGCATAACTGTCATCGCCCTACTTAATATCTGAAGTATTCTAATATCCCAACCTGACTGAAAGTCTGACAGTCAGCGTAAGCAACTGCCATTCCCATGTCAAGATAACTGCCATATGGGATTTTTTCCCTAACCGCTCCAATCCACGTTGTATTCGCATTCCACGGTAAAGCCGTTGAGATTGCCAGTAGCCATGTCGAAGATCAGGGTGTAACTGTATTCCAAACCGTAATGGAGAATCAGGGAGCTGAACATCCCGCTAACATAAGTTAGATACTCGTAAGACAGTATTAGATTTGTTTTTTGGAAACGGCGTAGCGTTGGCTATGCCGTTTCTCCGTTTTGTAAGTCGTTCAACAGGGACGCAGGGAGTATTCCCACAAGGTCATAGGATATGTCAATCTGCTGTTCCCTATGTCCGTTTGAAGTGTCCGGCATATGGACGTAAACTGCTTTCACCATGTCATTCAGTACGGCGGGTGTCAGTTCGTCCATGTCGAGATACTCATGCACCTTGCTGATGAACCGTTCAATGTTCTCTGCCTGTTCTTCCTGTCGATTAATTTCCTCATTCAGTTGCAACAGCTTTTCCCGCAGTTCTTCCTGCTCCTGTTCGTAATCGTCAGAGAGCATTTGAAATCTGCTGTCAGAAAGTTTACCATTTGCGTTATCTTCAGAGAGCTTTTGTCAAGGGTAAATTATCACAAGAAATACTTGAAAATTTTGCAAAATAAGCACGGAAAAATCCAAGTACTTTTACGCTATATTTCAAGAGGCGTACTGTCTTTTTAGGGCTGAAATTTTATATAGCTACTGTAATTACAATAAAAATTAGGGCAGCCATAACAGTGTGCTGTTTCCAAGTTAGGCTCAAATACCCAATAAACTCACGAATCAAAGCGTTCAATGTGAAATACCATTTTGTCTTTGCCCCAAACCCCACACATTTCAGTCCCTGTTGTTTTGCCAGGAGCAGCGCCCGAAACACATGATACGATGTTGTTACGACTACGACCTTGGGCCGGTCTTTTTCCATTAGCCCACTCGAAAACAGCAAATTTTCCTCGGTTGATTTTGATCTACCTTCTACGATAATCTTCTCTATACCCACTCCCTTTTCTTCCGCATACCTCGCCATAGCCTCACCCTCGGCAATGTCCTCACCCGGGCCTTGTCCGCCGGACATAATCAGTACCGCGCCAGGATTGCTGTGCAGCAATTCAATTCCTCTTTCAATCCGGGCGGCAAGCAGCGGCGTGACCCTGGTGCCGATCACTCCGGCTCCCAAGACAACAATATAGTCCGCTCCCCGACGCTTTTTCCAATGGAGCAGATTTAATGCCGCAGAGAGCAAATAGATGGCCATCAGGGACAGCATATAAGCAGCGGAGAGACTGACAAACAGATAGAGCTTGGTGCCAAGCCGTCCCTTCTCCAGACCGCCGGCCACAGGCCAGACGGTCAGATACAGGTACAGCAAAACAGAAAACAACATGGTCAAAAAATTGGCCGGTCTTAGACCCTCATGCCGGATCACCTTGATCCCCTCAACAAAAAGTGTAACAATCAAAATGACCGGAAACATGAGAACACAGCCCGCCGTCAGTAACAGCAGGGCCACCAGAATATTCATCAGAAGTTCGTGTTCAGCCAACCAGTTTGCGTACTCCGACAGGAGAAAAAACATCGTAACTGCCGAACAGAGCAGCATCCCCAGCAGTGAAATGCCGCTCCACAATGTCCTTGGGTCATGTATCATAATCCAGGAAAAAACGCAGATTGAAATGCTCAGCAGAAAAAATGCGATTTGCAGCATAGCGGCGTTCTCCCTCCTTTTGTCACATCTCTGGCTCTGTGCAGCATTTACCGCAACCCACAGGGACAGTAAAACCGTGCTGTACGGCGGCTTGGTTACACCGCCGCACAG
>OFGM01001895.1_pt1 | contig 11056 bp, 9 predicted proteins | sample 1521741 | NCBI WGS metagenome assembly OFGM01 (sample SAMEA3504079, study PRJEB24116) | mouse gut metagenome | biome: mouse gut; feature: mouse-associated habitat; material: faeces | place: Denmark | collected 2011
CCTCCTGCGGCGGCAAGAAGAACGCCACCTGGAAGGTCACCTGCCCCTGGGCCCCCTCCGGCGTGGCCGCCATGGTGAGCCAGAAGGCCGCCGCCAAGTCCACCGAGTATTCCAAGGACATCACCCTGGTGGCTGAGGCCATCAAGGGCGACGCCGCCACTGTCAACACCTGGATCATGGACACCAAGGCCAACGACACCGAGCTGGTCTTTGCGGGCGAGGGCCTGCTGTCCATCACCGCCCTCCTGGACCCCGCCAAGCTGCAGTTCGGCTATGAGGACTTTGTGTTCGTGGAGAACCTGTACTCCTCCGTGTTCGTCCTGTCCGCCGACGCCAAGCTGAACATCAAGAGCGTGGCCGACCTGAAGGCCTACGTAGAGGCCGGCAATGAGATCAGCGTGGCCGTCAACGGGGCCATGGGCTCCGAGGCGTTCCTGGCCGCCGCCCTGTTCGGCTCCATGGGCGCGGGCGACAAGCTGAAGCTCACCCCCTACCAGTCCGCCGCCGAGGCCGCCCAGGCCGTGGCCAAGGGCGAGACCGGCTTCGCCGTCTCCCACCAGTCCCAGATCCTGGAGACCTTCCAGCAGGGCGGCGTGTCCATCGTGTGCGCCTTCGACCAGGACGACATCGACGCCGGCCCCTTCGCCGGGGTTGAGGGCGTGGGCAAGCACGGCTACCCCTTCTTCCGCAACCGCTGCTTCATCATGGCCCGGGCCGGCACCGACGAGGCCAAGGTCTCCGCGCTGAAGGATCTGTACGGCAAGATCCTGGCCGACAAGGAAGTGGCCGAGTGGCTCCAGGACACCATGCTGCTGGAAGTGGATACCATGAGCAAGGCCGACGTGGAGGCCCACATCGAGAACGTGAAGAACATCGTCAACGAGTATAAGGATATCGTTGCCGGTTAATCCCTGCCAACAATCCGGGGGAATGGGGCTGTCCCCCGTTCCCCCGGATTTTTTCAGAAGCCGTACCAATCGCCGAAGGATTCGGATTCGCGAGCCAAACCTGCCGGCGGCAGTTTGGGCCGCAGAGCTGGGTGCCGGCGATTGGCAGGGCTTCTTAAACAGACAAGAGGAGGGAGATCCTGTTGAAGCAGTTAATTGACCGCGTGGACGCCCGCCTGGACGCCTGGGGCGAGGCGTTGAAGGGCAAAGAGCTCCGCTTCCCGTCCGACCTGGCGGCGGGGATCGTGTTCGCCCTGGTGGGGATCGCCATGCTGCTGGCCATGCCCAGCCAGATCACGGTGAGCGGCGGGGACGTGGTGGACGGCCGGGCCTTTCCCACCCTGCTGATGGCGGTGATGCTGATCGCCTGCGCCGCCCTCATCGGCAAGGAGCTGGTGAAGCTGGCCCGGAAGCAGCCCATCACCTGGAAAACCGTCAACCTCCTGGTGGAGGTGAAGGCCCTGGTGATCCTGGGTATCCTGCTGGGCACCTACTTTTTGAGCAAGTACACCGGGATGTTTGTCATCGGGGCGGTGTTCTGCGCGCTGGGGTTCCTGGTGTTCTTCCGGTGCAAAAAGTGGAGCTATTACGCCATCACCCTGGGGCTGGCGGTGGGCATCTGGTGCGCCTTCCGCTTCGGCCTGGGCGTGAGCTTCTGAGGGGAGGGGAGACGCGATGCTGGAATTTATCGGCCCCGCCAGCGGTCTGCTGTTCACCATCGAAAACATTCTCTGGATTAACATCGGGGTGTTCATCGGCTCGGTGTTCGCCGCCATCCCCGGCCTGACGGTGATTTTGTGCGTGATCCTGTTCCTGCCCTTCACCTACCAAATGACTGCCATCCCCGGCATGATGTTCCTGCTGGGCATCTACTGCGCCGGGGGCTACGGCGGAAGCGTGTCCGCCATCCTGATCAACACCCCCGGCACCCCCCACGCCGCCGCCACCATGCTGGACGGGCACCCCCTGTCCAAGCAGGGCCGCACCAAGGCCGCGCTGAAGATCGCCCTGTACGCCTCCACCTTCGGCGGGATCTTTTCCGCTTTGATGCTGCTGTTCCTGGGGCCTCAGGTGGCCCGGGTGGCTGCCCAGCTGGGTACCGCGGAGTACTTCATGGTCTGCGTCTTCGGCCTGACCATCATCGCCGGCGTGTCGGGCAAGAGCATGATCAAGGGCCTGATCTCCGCGTGCCTGGGACTGCTCATCTCCTGCGTGGGCTCCGACCCCATGACCAGCTACGACCGCTTTACCTTCGGCGTCTCCCGGCTGTACCTGGGCCTGGATCTGGCGGTCTGCCTGATCGGTCTTTTCGCCCTGGTGGAGATCATGTCCAAGGCGGAGAAGCGGCTGGACCGCCTGAACCTGGACACCGCCCAGATTAAGGACGACGGCGTCATCACCAAGTCGGAATACAAGCGCATGGTCCGGCCGGTGCTGCTGTCGTCCATCATCGGCGTGATGGTGGGCATCATTCCCGGCACCGGGGCTTCGGAGGCCTCCTGGTTCAGCTATAACACCGCCAAAAATATGTCCAAGCACCCGGAGGAGTTCGGACACGGCTCCGTGGAGGGCATTGCCGCCGCCGAGTCGGCGAACAACGCCGTCACCGGCGCGACCCTGATCCCCCTGCTCACCCTGGGCATTCCCGGAGACGGCACCGTGGCGATCATGCTCTCCGCCCTGATGATCAACGGCCTGAATCCCGGCCTCAGCCTCTTTACCACCCAGGGCGACATCATGTATGCCATTATGCTGGGCCTGATTTTGGTCAATATCTTCATGCTTCTCCAGGGCAAGTTCCTCACCTCCCTCTTTGCCAAGGTGGTGTCCATTCCCCAGGAGATCCTCACCCCCATCATCGTCATCTTCTGCTTTGCCGGGGCCTACTCCGTGAATGAGAACTACTTTGACGTGGGCATAGCCCTGATTTTTGGTATACTGGCCTGGATTCTGCGGAAGCTGGAGCTTCCCCCGGTGCCCATTCTCCTGGGGCTGGTGCTGGGCAGCATGACGGAGACAAATTTCCGCCGGGCCCTGCTGATCTCCAACGGAAACCCCAAGATTTTTTTCAGCAGCGTGTACTGCATTATTTTCCTGGTCCTGATCCTGCTGGCGGTGGGTACCATCGTCCGGGGTAAGATGAAGGAAAGAAACGCGCAGAAGGAGGCGTGACCATGCCCAACAACATTATTTTTTACTTTACCGACCAGCAGCGCTGGGATACCTGCGGCTGCTTCGGCCAGCCCCTGGACATCACGCCCAACCTGGACGCCCTGGCTCGGGACGGCGTAAAGTTTGACAACGCCTTCTCCCCCCAGCCGGTGTGCGGCCCCTGCCGGGCCCTGTTCCAGACCGGCAAATATCCCACAGAAACCGGCTGCTTCCGCAATAACATCATGCTGCCCGCCGGCGTCAAGACCCTGGGCCAGTATATTGAGGAGGCGGGCTATGAGACCGCCTACATCGGCAAGTGGCACCTGGCCAGCGACGGGGAGCTGGAAAAGCCCCCCACCATCGACCACACCGTCACCGCCATCCCCCGGGAGCTGCGGGGGGGCTACACCGGATACTGGCGGGCGGCGGACGTGCTGGAGTTCACCTCCCACGGCTACGATGGCTTTGTGTTCGATGAGGACAATAACCGGGTGGACTTCCAGGGCTACCGGGCGGACTGCATCAACGATCTGGCCCTGCACTTCTTCGACGTCTACGACAAAAAGAAGCCCTTCTTCATGACCATCTCCCAGATCGAGCCCCATCACCAGAACGACCGGAAGCACTACGAGGGGCCCGACGGCTCCAAGGAGCGGTTCAAGGACTTCGTCCTGCCGGAGGATCTGAAGGCCCTGGGGGGCAACGCCGCGGAGGAGTACCCCGACTACCTGGGCCAGTGCGCCAGCCTGGACGAGAACCTGGGGCGGCTGGTGCAGCGGCTGAAGGACGAGGGGCTGTACGACAACACGGTGATCATCTTCGCCTCCGACCACGGCTCCCACTTCATGACCCGGAACCGGGACGGGCATTTGAACGGCTACGACGACTACAAGCGATCCTGCCACGACGGGGCCCTCCACGTGCCCCTGGTGATCGCGGGCGGCCCCTTCCGGGGCGGCAGGGCGGTGGAGGAGATTGTCAGCACCGCCAGCCTGCCCAAGACCATCCTGGCCCTGGCCGGGGTGGACGTGGGGGACGCCATGATCGGGGAAAATCTCCTTGATGTGGTGGAGAAAAAGGACGATAATAGGCGTAACGAGGCCTTTGCCCAGATCTCGGAGAGCCGGGTGGGCCGGTGCCTGCGGACGCCGGACTACCTGTATGCCGTCTACGCCCCCGGCGTCAACGGCGGCGAGGCGGCCGCGGCGGACGAGTACGCCGATGACTTCCTGTACGACCTGGGGCGGGATCCCCACCAGCTGAACAACGTGGTGGCCGACCCGGCCTACGCCCAGGCCAAGGCGGAGCTGCGGACGCGCCTGCTGGACTGGATCGAGCAGGCGGAGGGCGCGCGGCCCACGATCACAGATTAAATTAACCCCAAGGGCGGCGTCTGCCGCCCTTGGGGTTCTGTCCAGGGGGGAGCGGGATGGATCGGAAATCAGAGACGGTATATCTGTGGGTGCGGGCGTACATCGAGGAGAACAGGTTTTCCAGCAACTCCAAAATCCCCTCGGAAAACGCCCTGTGCCGGAGGCTGTCCGTCAGCCGGGAGACGGTGCGCCGCGCGCTGGACCGGCTGGTGGAGGAGGGGCTGCTCCGGCGGGTACGGGGGAGCGGCACCTACATCAACAAGGAGGCCGCCCTGTCCCGGGAGCTGGGGGGCAGCGGAGACAGGATCAAGATCGGCCTGATCCTCCAGGGGCAGGACGGAAACGCCAACTCCAGCCTGATGGAGGGCATCCGCAGCATCCTGCCCCCCGACCAGGTGGATCTGCGCGCCTTCCTGACGGACAACAAGTTCGCCAACGAACGCCGCTGCCTCAACGCGGTGATGGACCAGGGCTTCCGGGGCTTCATTGTGGACGGGGTGAAGGCCAGCCTGCTCAACCCCAACCTGGACTGCTACCAGCGGATCTATCAGAAGCGGATTCCGGTGATCTTCTACAACAACTACTATAAAAGCCTGAAGTGCCCCCGGGTGGTGGTGAACGACCCGCGGTGCGCCGAGGAGCTGATCGGCCTGCTGATCCGGGAGGGGCACCGGAACATCGCGGGCATCTTTGTCTCCGACAACTACCAGAGCATTGAGAAATTCCAGGGGATGGCCGCCGCCCTGCAAAAAAACGGGGTGGAGTACCAGGACGACTACGTGAAGTGGTGCGTCTCCGACGAGGCCCACGACGCCCGCTTCACCCGGTCCATCGACCACTTTTTGAAGCGTCTGCCCCAGTGCACGGCGGTGGTGTGCTGCAACTACATGATCTACCAGCTGGTGCGGCAGGTGCTGGAGAAGCAGGGGCGGCGGGTGCCGGAGGACTGCTCCCTGGTGTGCTTCGACTACTCCAGCGACGACTGGGAGGCGGAGGGAGTCACCTGCTCTGTTCATCAGGGCTACCGCATTGGCCAGGAGGTGGCTGCCCGGCTGATGCGCATGATCCGAAACCGGGATTGCGACGATAAGGGTTACACCTATGTCTTGCCGCCGGAGATTTACCTGGGAAGGACGGTAGGACCCGCAAGAGAGGCAAGGTAAGCGGCGCACCGCTTTGGAAGGAAAGGAGGGCGTTCTATGCCGCCCCTGAGCATTTTACTAAAGCCAGCTTCCAGCGGATGCAATCTGCGCTGCGCGTATTGCTTTTATGCCGACGAGGCAAAGGCCCGCACGATTCCCAATTACGGCCGGATGCCGGAGGCGGTGAGCCATGCCCTGATCGAAAAGGCCGTGAAGGCGGCCGAGGGATCGGTCACATTCCTGTTCCAGGGAGGGGAACCCACCCTGGCGGGATTGGATTTTTTCCGGGATTTCGTCGCCCATGTAAAAAAAACCGCCCCTCCCAGCCTGACGGTCTACTATGCCATCCAAACGAATGGAACGCTGCTGGATGAGGAGTGGTGCCGCTTTTTCAAAGAGAACCGCTTTCTGGCGGGCCTGTCCCTGGACGGCAGCCGGGAGTGCCACAACCGTTTTCGTTTGGACGGAGCGGGAAAGGGAACCTATGACCGGGTGCGGCAGGCGGCCCGCCAGCTGGAACAGGCCGGTGTGGAGTACAATGTCCTGACCGTAGTGACCGGCTATCTGGCCCGGCATATCCAGAGCGTTTTTTCCAGCCTGTGCAGGGAGGGTTTCCGGTTCCAGCAATACATTCCCTGCCTGGACCCGTTGGAAGAGGAACGAGGCGGTCAGGAATACTCCCTTTCTCCGGCCCAGTATGAGGAGTTTTTGAAAAAGCTGTTTGACCTGTGGTACCGGGAGCTGGAGCAGGGCCGCTACTGGTCCATACGCTATTTTGACAACCTGCTCTGGATGCTGGAGGGGCACGCTCCGGAGCAGTGTTCCATGCGTGGGTACTGCGGCTTGCAGTATCTGGTGGAGGCGGACGGCAGCGTCTACCCCTGTGATTTTTACGGGCTGGACGCATACCGCCTTGGGAATATCCGGAACGACGCCTGGGACAACTTGGACCGTGCCAGAGAGGCATTGGGCTTTGTGGAAGCCTCCCGGCGCATACCGGAAAAATGCGGTCATTGCCGGTGGTATCCCTTGTGCCGGAACGGATGCCGGCGAGACCGGGTTCTTGAGGGCGAGCAATTGGGATGCAGCTATTATTGTGAGGCCTATGCCGGCTTTTTCGCCTATGCCCTTCCCCGGCTGGGCCGGGCGCGGCTCCTGCTGCGCCGTATCCAGGCTCCGTGAAGCGCCGGAAAGGCTGTATCTGACCAGTGAGAAGGAGACAGGGCATTTTCCCCGTGCGCTCCGCAAGGACCCGGAGCATACATTAAGCTGTGAGGAACCAACATGCTGATCTTTTTTCTTGTGGCCCTGACGGCCAGCGTCGCGGGGGCAATCTGCGGCATCGGCGGCGGCGTGATCATCAAGCCGGTGCTGGATCTGCTCCATTTGGAGACGGTAACCGCCATCAGCTTTCTGTCGGGCTGTACGGTGTTGTCCATGAGCTGCTATTCGGTGGGAAAGTCCCTTCTGGCAAAAGAGCACAGCGTTTCCTTGAAAGTGGGGACGCCGCTGGCCCTTGGCGCGGCGGCGGGCGGGAAATCAGCTGTTTGCCGCTGTGCGGGAGCTGTCCGGCTCGCCGGACGCGGTGGGGGCGGTTCAGGCCGCCTGTCTGGCCGTGGTGACTGCGGGGACGCTGCTGTATACGGTCAATAAGTCCCGCATTTCCACACGCCGCGTTCAAAATTTTGCCGCCTGCGTGGTCATCGGGCTGGCGCTGGGGGCAATGTCCAGCTTTTTGGGCATCGGTGGCGGGCCCATCAATCTGGTGGTGCTGTACTATTTTTTCAGCATGGACACCAAGACCGCCGCCGCCAACAGCCTGTATATCATCCTGTTCAGCCAGATATGCAATCTGCTCACCACGCTTTGCACCGGCGCGGTCCCTCTGTTCCGCTGGCCCGTACTGGCACTGATGGCGGCGGGCGGCATCGGCGGCAGAATCATCGGCAGGAAGCTGAACCGCCAAATGGCGAATCAGTCGGTGGAACGGCTGTTTATCGGCCTGATAGGGGTTATTATCTGTATCAGCCTGTTCAATACATGGAGGTATGCGGGCTGGTAGATGCGGGCCGGTTTCCCGGTGCTGCGTCATTATTCATAAAAACGGACATCTGGCGTCAAAAGGTTTTCAGCAGCATCTTTTTTGTCAGCACTAGATAACTAGAGCAGCGCCCAAAAATCATGAGAACTGCTTTAGATAAGCTGAATGACCCCATCCAATCTGAACAAGTTTTAAAACTTGGCAGATTGGGTGGGGCCTTTTCCTGTAAACGCCTTGTGTATCAAGGGGTTCGCCTTTATGATTCCAGAAGTAAACATTCCTAACCATACCTTTAGGGGGACGGGAGGCGGAGGGCCCTATGCCGGAGGAGGAACCCATCACCATCCCTTTCGGCGATATGTGCCCGGCCTCTTCGGAGGGTATGCCCCTGAATCCCTGCGGCAGAGAGGGCTTAGGCGTGGACGAACCGCGCTGCCTGTTTGGAACAGGGAGTGGCAGGCCAGAACCGGTATGGCGTCTCCACCCATCAGAAGGGCATTGGCTGGGGGCGGTCAGGGACGGTATCGAATTTACTATGCTCCGCCTGGAACACCGGAAATACGCAGAAGGAATCCCTGTTTCTGGCCTGACGGACACCCTGCGCAAACCGGCAGGATGGCAGCCGGATCGGCGAGGGGGAAATTCGCAGAATTTTGTCAAAAGGCTCTTGCCAGTTTCCCATTTTTATCTTACACTATGTCATATATCATCAAAATCTGCGGAAAGCGGGGGACTGCATTAAGGAGTCCTCTATCATTGGGAAGGACTACGCCATCCGCACCCTAATCTATATGGACCAGGACGGCGGCTATTACAGACAGCGGCTCTGTGCAGCGTGAAGCTGGGTCCGGCCTTGGCTGACCGGTATGCCAGCCGGACCCGAAGACCGTGGAAGAGGGGGAAGAAGACGTCTTTTTCCCGCTGGCCCTGTTGGAAATCCGGTAAGAATCCAACTGGGGTCATATTTGGACACTGCTGGAAGAGGCGGAAGGGCGGCGTCCATTCCCTCCGGACTGTCTCCCCAGATAGTGCGCGGCCATCTGCAAACATACTAAAAACAGGAGGATATCCCCTATGAGCAATCAACGTCATGGCGTAACCGACCTTCCCATCCGGTGGGACCGGGAGGAGGAAGACCTGCTCAATATCAGCCGTTATCTCCAGGGCCTGAAACGCTATGTCCGCAACTGCCCGACCCCTCTGTCCATTGCCGTTCAGGGGGATTGGGGGACCGGCAAGACCTCCGTGCTCAGTTACTTGATGCAGGAGCTGGGTAAGGATCCTGACGTACAGACCGTTTACTTCAATACCTGGCAATATTCCCAATTCGACATGGGCAGGAATCTCTATTTTTCCTTTCTGTCCACCCTGTCCCAGGCCATCTCGGACCCTTCGCTGAAGGATTTGGGCAAACGGCTGGTCCGGTTTGCCGCAGGGGCTGGCAAGCTCTTTGTGGGCGCCGCCACCAATATAGACATGGACCAGGTGGATGAGGTGGTGGACTCCGTGTTCAAACGCCAGAGCGAAAGCGTGGAGGAAATTTCTGCTTTCCATGACGGCTTCGCACAGGCGGTCCGGACCTCTCTGGAGCGCCGGAAAAAGGAACGGCTGGTAATCTTTGTGGACGACCTGGACCGGCTGGAGCCTCATGTGGCCATCAGCCTGCTGGAGGTCCTGAAACTGTTTACCGACGTGGAACAGTGTGTGTTTGTGATGGCGATTGACTACGAGGTGGTGGTTCAGGGCGTGCGCCAGAAGTATAGCGGCGATATCCCGCTGTCCAAGTGCCGGAGCTTCTTCGATAAGATTATCCAGCTCTCTTTCCGGATGCCTGTGGAGCACTATGATCTGGCGGGGCTGATCCGAACCTACCTGTCCGGTGTGGTGGCGGATGTCTTTTATCCCACAGTTACCAGCTTTACTGCCCAAACCATCGGGAAAAATCCCCGGGCTTTCAAGCGGATGCTGAACTCGTTCCTCCTTATTTGCAGTATTTATGAGCAGGAGGGCACTTTGCGGGAGGAGGAACGCGCGGCCCTGTTCTGCTGTCTCTGCATCCAGAACAGTTCAGAGGAAACCTATGGCCTTCTGCTCAGCGACTACTTCTGGGGCGAGAATGGGGAACCTCTGCTCTGCGGTTCAAACCTGTCCTCGGAGGATATTGAGCAGCAAATGAAGGAACTGTATCCCCAGGAGGGACGAATTGACCCGGATATGGTTGTCCGCGCCAAGGCAATCCTTACGGCTTTCCCCAACATGGCCGAAGGGCTGTACGGGGACCGAAAGAAGGGGATGCAGAGCCTGCGGGATCTGCTGCAAAAGTCCTCCATTACGGCGGTCCATGCCACACCGGAAGCGGCTGCGGGCGCAAAGAAGTCTTCCAAAGTTTCCCGGATTATATTGGAGGGAATCGGCGCGGAGGTTCCCAGCACATCGGAAGCGCTGTTCAGGACCTACGCCTATTTTCTGAGCAAGGCGGATGTGGGCTATTCGCCGGATGAGCTGATAGAGAAGCTGCCGGTCTTGTGCAGAAAAGGGGAGCGGGACAACGGGTTCTTTCGGATCTTCCGGGAGATTTCGTATGGCGGCGAAGCCCTGTGGCTGGGGCTGTCCTCGTCCTCGGACGTGAAAAAGCGGCAGGTCCAGCAGCTGTGCCGTCTTCTGGGGCTTGCTGAGGACGCTGTGATGTGGTTTGAGGGGGCGGAACAGGTTTTTCCCGCTCCCTGACAGGCAGGGCCTTACAGCGGGGCAATCCCCTATGCTTTTTCAAATTCTCCGGCTGCTTCCCAGGTCAAGACGCCCGTTTTCAGCGCGTCCTCATACCGGGAGATTTTGTAGCTCAGGCGCTCCAGTGTCGCGCTGATTTGGCTCTGCTGGTCCAGCAAAACCCTCCTCTGCTTTTGCAGGAGAGCGAGCCGGTCCGGAATGGTGCTGTCGCCTTGCTGCGTCAGCCGCACATAGTTCGCAATGGCTTCCACGGGAAGCCCTGCGCTCCTCATGCAAAGCGCCAGCTCCACCCAGGACAGGTCTTCGTCCTGATAGTCCCGTATGCCTCCGGCGGTGCGGGAAACAGGCGGAATCATCCCCGCTTTCTCATAATAACGGAGCGTGTCCTGTGGAACGCCATATTTTGCGCTGACTTCTTTGATGGTCATTTGGTGTCACCGTCCTGCCGGTAGTTTTTGCTGTCATTATAAACGTTGGAGTTCACTCGAAGTCAAGAGGAAACCGAAAATTTTTCAAAGCCGTTTCTAATGTGTTCCAGCAAGCGAACGGGGCTGAAGCGCGGCGCTCCAGCCCCATCCTAGAGCAGTTCCCAGAAATCAAGAGAAAAAAGGAAGCGAGGGCAGGGAGCGCAGGGCAAGGCGGAGGACGCAGGCGGGCTGACGCCCGTCAAGG